>Ga0209711_10003193_pt1 | contig 13929 bp, 16 predicted proteins | sample ArcticOcean_MG_C_7_FD_187441 | JGI IMG/M metagenome (GOLD analysis project Ga0209711, IMG submission 187441) | Marine microbial communities from western Arctic Ocean - ArcticOcean_MG_CB11_88 (SPAdes) (version 2) | ecosystem: Environmental > Aquatic > Marine > Oceanic | place: Arctic Ocean... | reverse complement strand
TCCACAGTATATGAAAGCAGGTATGGGTGATGGAGGTGGATGCCATCCACGTGATAACATTGCACTACGTTACATGGCTGAAGAGTTAAATTTAGGATACGATTTATTTGACAGCATTATGAACGCAAGAGAAATACAAGCAAAGAACATTGCATTAGAACTAGTGCAACATGCAAATGAACATAATATGCAGATTGTTATTCATGGTAAAGCATACAAGCCAAACGTAGAGTATTGCGATGGTAGTTACAGTTTACTAATTGGTCATTACTGTGAAGAGCAACAATTTGAACCTGTGTATGTAGATCCACTAACAGGTGACGATTTTGATACACCGGTGCCTTGTGTATTTTTATTAGCACACAGCGCAAGTACTACATACAAGTATACCGGAAAAACTAGTGCAGACAAATTGTATTGCGATATTCCTAACGGTAGCATAGTAGTTGACCCATGGCGCTCATATGTAAATCCAAATTGCACAGTAATCCATTATGGAAATACTAGAAATGTTAGATAGCTTAGATAGATTAGGTTATTACTTAGTAGGACAAAAAAAGTTTCCTAACAAGACTCACGCACTTTTAGAAAGCAAAAAAAGTGGACTCGATGTTTCTTGGATATTTAATGATACTGTCTACGGAAACATAGATTGGTCAGTTCCTATTAATGTTCCTTTAATGGAGTTATACAAAGCCCGTGCATTACAATTACGTAATAAGTATGATTACTTAACTCTATATTATAGTGGCGGAGCAGATAGCACAACTGTACTACATGCTTTTATAGACAACGATATTTTTATAGATGAAATATTAATGTGGTTCCCAGAACCTTTTGAAAAGCAAGTTAATAATACCGATTACTCAAGTGGAAATTTTCTTAGCGAAATTAAGTTTGCTGCAACTGCGCATTTGGATAAAGTTAAAAACTCGTTAGATCCTAGGACTAAAATTACAGTAAAAGACTTTGCAAAAACAGGCTTAGAATTATTAAGTAAAAAAGATAACTGGTATGAGCATGTGCCGCTAGGGTTAACTCTTGGTATATCAGGAATACTGCGCCAAGTATGTCAACAAAATGATGCACATTTTCTTAGACAGCAGGATACTGGATTGTCTACATGCTATATTATGGGTATTGATAAACCTTTGGTATATAAAAAGGACAACGACTACTATGCATATTTCCAAGATAACTCTGCGTATCATGTTATGAGTCCTATTGATTTTGGTTCAAGCGCAGTCAATGATCAAGCAACTACTGAATTTTTCTATTGGACACCGGACTTTCCTGAAATAGTAGTTAAGCAATCGCAATTAATAAAAGCCCTCTACGAATCAAACCCCGCGATTACGCACATGGCCGAACAATCATTAACAACACACATAAGCGAATATAGAGATATTATACATGACGCAATATATCCTAGAGAATTTTGTGAGGCATTCCAAACGGAAAAGCCTAATACTCACATCAAACGTCCAATGGATGATTGGTTTTGGAAAACAGCAGATCGGCGCACACGAATGAATTATTTAGAAACTATAACGTATCTAGGGCAAAACACTGATTCAAAACATATGATTAAAGATAATATTAATTGGGGCATGTCAGCACACCTTTCTAAGTTTTACAAACTATAGCCACAACTACATTTAATCATTAACTGCGCATATAAGTACTATTATATAAAAAGGATAATCTATGATTAAATTTAATGAAGCACACAAACGTACTATTGGCAAGTCTGTGTCGTGGCGAATAATAATAACGCTTGTACAAATTGTTAACGGACTGATAGTTACGGGAAGTTTGGCATTTGGCATACAAATGGCAAGCTTAGGTGCTGCTGTAAATATAGTCTTGTATTGGGTTCATGAAAGAGTATGGAACAAGATACAGTGGAGCAGAGAACAAGCCGGAAGCACGTATAGTGAAAAATGGTACAGAAGCATTAGTAAAGACCTATCGTGGAGAGTTATTATTACTTTTAACAACTTTTGGATGCCGTGGGTATTAACAGGAAGTTGGAAAGTAGGACTTTCGTTTATGGGCGTAGCAACAATTGTTAACATGTTTATATACTGGTCACATGAAAGACTTTGGAACATTGCATCATTTGGTAAGCAAGTATTAGACGTGGATGATACTAACGATGTATTGGAAAAATGATTGGCTCAGTTATCATTATGACCGTCTAGGAGTTGCAAAAACTAGAACAACAGATGCGAGCGAATGGTGGCAACTGCGTATTAAGAAAACTATTTCTAGGCCAGTTAAGTCTTATCACGAAGAGTTATTACTTAATGCACACGCAGTTAAGGATGCATTTAATGAGCCGCTTGACTTACTATTGTCAGGTGGCTTAGATAGTGAACTAGTACTTCGTAGTTATGTAGAAGCAAAAATTCCTATAAATGTTTTCATTGCAAAATACAACGATGATATTAATGCAGTTGATTTTCACGAAGCACTTACTACTTGTAAAATTTACAATGTTACACCTACTATTATAGATTGTAATTTAAAAAAGTTTATAGAAAATGATGCACACGACATGTGGAATCTAGGATACTTTGCCTCTGCTGGTTATATGGTTATGATGAAGCTTATAGAAAGTCTTGATAACATACCAATAATATGTGATGGCATTAATGCAGATAACTTTAGACGGTCCAGTAAGACACAATGTGATATAGTTATATATGAAAAGCACTTTTCAGCAGCAATACACGGCAACACAATTAATAGACCTCTTATTTCTAGTTGGTATGATTATTCTCCAGAGCTAACAGCAGCATTCTTAGATCTAAATTTACACAAATGGAAAAAACATAAATTAATAACTCCGCCTTTTAATAACGCTAATCTTCATAAACTAAAATATCTTAATAGTAATAAACTCTTTGGAACAAGGATACGCAAAAAACAATCAGGATGGGAATCAGGATTACGAGATGGATCTTTAGTTCCGTATATAGAAGAATTTAATAAACAACATAAGAGTAATACTGTTGATGGAATAGAAGCAACATTTCCTTATAATACTTTTAGAAGTATGTTATGAGTGTATTAAAACGTCCGCCCGGTGATTCATTTACTTTTAGATTATTTTTCCAAGTAACGTCTAAAATAAAGTTTCCGTGTGATAAAATTTATTTGTGGTCAGCTCCGCTTGGTCCTAATTACAAACATCCTAAAGAAGAAAGCGAGGGAGAGTTTGAAACTGAATTAGATTACAGAATCCACCTTTACAATCTTAAATCAGATGTAGTTGTACTAGGCATTAAAGACCATTTAACTCCAGACGATTTTAATTATTGGAACGATACTAATCCTGGTACTGTAGATTATCTCGAAGCGTTATTTAATTTTTATAGTAATAAAAAATTTATATTACTTACTTCAGTTGAAAATTCCGAAGCGTACTTTACACATCCTAATGTTAGTATAATTCCTTGGGGAGGCGACATTACTAATCATCAGAAAGAGTATAAAACAGTTGAGCCTGTATTAGAAAAGAACTTAGATAGTAGTCGTACGTTTCTCAGCCTTAATAGAAATAAGCGTACACACAGAGCAATGACGCTTGCACTATTACATGCATTGGGTTGGCAGAAGCATGGATTAATATCATGTATATTTAAAGATATGCCTACAGATGTTATCGAGTACACAAAATGGAAAGTATCTGATTCAGCTCTTTATTCCGATGGATGGAATAAGTTGTTAACATCAACAGATCTTTTAACTGACAGTCATGATATATACGAAAAGCTGGATAACGATAATGCTACTAATTTTAAAAATAAATTATCAGAATACTACAAAAATACATTTGTAGAAATTATAAGCGAAACTAGTTATACTGAAAAGTGTTACAACTTAACAGAAAAAACATTAAATAGTATATACGGTTGTTCGTTCCCAATATTGTTATGCAGCAAAGGCAGCGTAGACTTTTTACGTTCAATGGGTTTAGATATGTTTGATGATATAGTTGATCATAGTTATGATGCTATTGATGATCCTGCAGAACGGTTAGAAGCTGCAATTATAGACAATGCAGAGTTATTAACAAATAACAAGCGTACTAAAGACCTTTGGGTACAAAATAAAACTAGATTTGAGAATAATGTTGACTTTTGCCGAGAAAGACTGTATAATTACTACAGTGACAGAGCTAAAGCAATGTTTGATGGTGTAATTTCTAATGAACTATAAAAATGACGACTCTTTTTTCACAGTTATATTACCAATACGCACTCCTCTGAAATATTGGGATATATACAAATGGGCTGAAAAAGATCCTAATGCAACATTTAGATTTATCCGCGATTTTGAAATTGAAGAAGATAGACTAACACTTAAAGAAGTTAACGAAATGTATCCCGGAGTTAAGGTTGTCGGTGCCGTAACAAATCCGTGGGGCAGAGCAGTGTGGGCGTATAATATGACAATAGACCCGCCGACTGGATATCCAGGAGTTGCTGAAGTTTCGAAACATTTTAAAAACATAGACTTTACTTCGTTTGACGCATATTTAAATAGTATAGAACAATGCGAGATACTTGATGCTAAAACACATCCTTCTACTCCGCAATCAACTTGGATTAGTTATGATAACACCCAAGTTGATTATATACTTCGTGCAGAGCATTTAAATGAAGACTTTAAACTGTTGCAGCAATACTTTGAATCAGACATACCGTTAGGTGTAGACGATTTTACAATTGACTATAAGAAGCACTATACATCGACAACTAAAGCTATTATTGAAAAGTATTTTAAAGAAGACATTGACAGATTTGGATATGAATTTTAATGTATGATATTGTATTCATAAGTTATCAAGAACCTAGCGCAGATGCTAACTACGCTACCCTTAAGGCTAAGTTCCCTATGGCTAAACGTGTACACGGAGTTAAAGGAATACACCAAGCACACATAAAAGCAGCAAAGAAATGCTTTACTAAGATGTTTTGGATCGTAGATGGCGATGCTGTAGTTAATAATAGTTTTAACTTTGACTATGTTGTACCTGAACATCAATTAGATCATGTACATGTATGGAGAGCAAAGAATCCTATTAATGGATTAGAATATGGTTACGGAGGGGTAAAGTTATTTCCTCGACAGATGACAATCGATATGGATACTAGTAAAGCAGACATGACTACAAGTATTAGTTCGCAATTTATTGCTGTAGAAGAAACCTCAAACATCACAGCATTTAATACTGATCCGTTTGAAACATGGAAAGGTGCATTTAGAGAATGTGCTAAATTAAGTAGTAAAACAATCACGAGGCAAAACGATGAAGAAACCAAAGGTAGACTTGATATCTGGTGTACAAAAGGCGGTGAGAGACGCTGTGGTAATTTCGCTATCGCTGGCGCTATTGCTGGCAGGGAGTTTGGGTTATCTAATATGGCGGATCTTAACCTTATAAATAACTTTGAATGGTTACAGGAGAGGTTTGATGCAACTTGTAAGTGACATTAAAACAGTACACATTGAACTAACTGATAAATGCCAAGCACAATGCCCAATGTGTGCCAGAAACAGCCACGGCGGAGCCACTCGACCTTTTATTCGTAATGGCGATATAAGTATTACACAATTTAAAGATTGGTTTCCTAAACAGTTTTTATCACAGTTGGATAACTTTTATAGTTGTGGTAACTATGGCGATCCGGCATTTGCAAAAGACTGCTTAGAAATATATTCTTATGTACGCGAATGTAATCCTACAGTTCGGCTAGGAATACATACTAACGGCGGCATGCGTAATCCTGCATGGTGGGCAAAACTAGCACAGCATAATATTGATGTTGCGTTTGCTGTTGATGGATTTAAAGGCAAACACGAATTATACCGTAAGAATACAAAATTTGATAAAGTGATCGAAAACTTAAAAGCATTCTGCGATGCAGGAGGCATTGCCCGTGTTGATAGCTTAGTGTTTGAACATAACGAGCACGAAGTAGATGAATTAGAAAGTTATCTATTATCATTAGGTGTACAAGAAGTAAACTTTGTAAGTACTACACGATTTTACGAAATGAAAGAGTTTGAAGTACACGATAACAATGGTAATGTAGAATACACTATTGCTCCTGCACAAACAGAAAGGTTTAAAAAAACTCCTAATAATAGTTTAAATGCACTTGTAGACCCAGCGGTGCGTAACGCAGCAGTTGAATCAGCAATAATTGAGCCTAAGTGCGTAACTGAGAAAGGTGTTTATATAGATCCTTATGGTAATATATTTCCTTGCTGTTGGATAGGCGGTGAATATATTGAACAACCAGTGGAAGAAAAATTACCAATTCATTATCTTAGAAATTTAAGTGTAGACAACACAAAGACTATATTAAAAACTGTAGGCGTGCCTAACTGCCACGATGCTGTCTTAAACACTAACGAAAATTTATTTAAAAAAATGCCAGACTTTTGGCAAGGAAAGAATAAATGCCTAACTTGTGTTAAAGTATGCTCTAAAGCGTTATACGATAGTAGAAAATGAGTAACTTTCAAAACATACCATTTGAAGATATAACAAGCTTCGGCCAAAAGACGCTGTTGAACACAAACTTGTTTACAGTTAGTTGGATCCTTGCTAGGTTTTGTAACTACAATTGTAGCTATTGCTGGCCCTATGCTCGTAGCAGCACTCCTGATCATCAAGATTTAGCAGTATATACTAACACAATTGACGAAATAAAGCGCCAAGCAAGAGAAAACGGCTTTACTGACTTTCACTTTAGTTTTAGTGGAGGTGAGCCTACTGCATATAAATACTTTGGGAAGGTTATAGACCATTACTGTAGTGATACAGCTCCTGAGTACCAGAGTATCCACATGACAACCAATCTAAGCCCAGGAAGCAAATGGTGGAACAACTGGTTAGAATCTACAAGCAGTTTGCAACGTAGAAGTATAACAGCAAGCTACCATGCAGAGTTTGCAAATGAACAGGAGTTTGGGGATAAATGTCTCCAATTAATGAAAAATAATGTATATATTACGATCAATCAAGTTATGGTTCCTGAAATGTTTGAAGAGCTTTACGAACGTTTACAGCGATTTGCCGCCAGAGGCATTAATGTTACTGTCAAGCCACAGTCCGATCCTACAGCCTCTCGTGTGGTATCCGGATATACGGATGTACAACTCGACTTGTTGCAAACAGGATTCCCACAAAGAATCCCAGACGAATTTAAAAAAATAATACCGTTATTGCAAGTAGAATTGCAAGACAAAGACGGTAACGTCTACTACGTAGATCAAGCAGAACGCTTTAATTCCTTCGGATTCAACAAGTTCAAAGGCTGGAGTTGTAATGCAGGATACCAAGGATGCGTCATTAGAGAGAATGAAGTTAAGCGCAGCTACAGTTGCCATGACGAACCTCTAGGCACGTTAGACGGCGGCTTTGAGCTCTTTAAAGCGCCACGTAAGTGCATTACTCCTACTTGCGTAAGTAGTGCAGATAGTAAACTACCAAAGGTAAAGTATGAAAGTTGAAATACAAGATGTGTTATTCTGGATGGATGCTATTCGTAATAGTGAAGATCGCTATCGTACTCTAGAAAGCTTTTGGAAAGGACAAGTCAACAGTAAAGTTTGGCTCATTGAACAATTAACTAAAGTGTATAAAGCGCATTATAGTAAATCTAATATAGTAATTTTTGGTGGCTGGAACGGAGTACTATCAAATCTGCTATTTAATAGTGATATGTCCATTAGGCACATTACAAGTGTGGATATAGACCCTGCATGTGAAGAAACAGCGTGTACAGTAAACAAGCGTCAGGAAATAGAAGGACGGTTTACCGCAGTAACAGCAGATATGTGTGATTATTCATCCCCTGCAAATATTATTATTAACACAAGCTGTGAACACGTTACGCAAGAACAATACGAACAATGGTTAAGTAATCAACCAGACGATGCAATATTTGTAATACAGAGTAATAACTATTTTGACTTGCCCGAACATATACGTTGTGCAACAGACGCAGATGACTTTATGCGTATGAGTAAAGTTAAACCTCTATGGCGAGGTGAATTTGAAACTCCTATGTATACACGCTATATGATTATTGGAAAAAAGAAATGAAGCCTACTTTAAAATATTCAGAAATGTACATTACCAATGTATGTAATTACAGTTGTACACATTGTCAGAGCTTTAATAATTATGCTTTCAAAGGACACCAGCGGTGGGACGACTATAAAGATGAGTACGAACTGTTAAGCAAAAAACTTGATATTGGCATAATACAACTTATGGGCGGCGAGCCTACACTGAATCCTGATTTCAATAAATGGCTCAAAGGTATATCTAACTTATGGCCAACTGCTAAATTACAAATATCTACTAATGGGTCAACACTTAATAAACTAACACAAGATGTTTATGATGTACTATCAAAGAATAATGGTACACTTTGGATAACATGTCATGATATAAAACTTTATGACGGCTTTTTAGACTTTATTAACACATTCCTTGATGTAATCGTATCTGATACTGGAGAAGCTCCTGCTCGCAGAGTGTCTAGAATATTCATTGATAAAAACGGTGTTGAAGTAATTCTTGACTGGTCACAAACATTTAGAGCTAGTGCAATGGACTTAGTTAATAAGCAACTAACACTGGGGTACGATAGCGATGTAGACGAAGCACACGATGTTTGTGGATTTAAAACTTGCCATCAACTTAATAAAGGCAAATTATACAAATGTCCATTAGTAAGTGTATTACCAGATTTTTTAAATCAATTTAATGTTGCAGTTGCAGATAAAGAGTTAGCACATGCATATCAACCAATGTCGCACGATGATGATGTTGAGAAATTTGTAAACAATTTAGTTAATCCTATACCGCAATGCAAATTTTGTCCTAGTAACTATAACATAGGACACGACTTTATTGGTACTGATAAAAAAGTTAAACAAACTTAAATTCAGTAGCAATACACATACGAGGCTCACTTGGCATATGTGCATCTACAGCATGTAAAATAGTATTGTCCATAATAACAATATCGCCTTCTTCGATAGCAAGTCTAAGTACGTCACTATCTTGATATTCGCTAGGCCAATCACCGTAATTGCTGTTGTGTATAAAAACTAAATTTGATCCACCCAAAGGAGCTTTAGGATAGAATAACATTATTAGAGTTTTTTCATCTTCTTCGGTATACCTATCCCAGTGATTTCTAGTTTCGCAACCTGCATAAGTTAAATTAATCCACATATTATCAAATTGTAAATCAGTGGCATCTGAATACAAATTAGCATACTTTATTCCTGTTTGTTTAAGTGTATCTAATAGTATATTAAATTGTTTCGCTTTATCGCTAGTTAATGTAAAATTAAGATCTGTACTACAAACTCGTCCACCTCTTGCGTACGGGTGACTAACATCTTTATTTTCAGGAAGCATAAGATGCTTCATTACTTCGTCATGTAGTTCGTTCGAAAATAATGTGTTTATATCATTATTTTTAATTATAACAACTGGTAATCCAAATATTGATAATATCATAATACTTCTTTCTTTACTTCACTTCGTTTAATCCAAATTCTCTATCTAGGTATTTCCATTCAATTTTAACAGGATCCCATTGTTCTAACTCTGCAAAAATAATGTCTTTATTTAAAGCACCACATGTGTAAACATCTAGTTGCACAAGTGCTGGCTCAACAGCGTCCCATACATGTATTGCAATATGACTAGTTTCGATTACAACTACGCCAGTTAATCCTTCGTTACCGGGCATGTCAACATATGCAGTAATAGGCCCTCGGCATACTTTCATACCAATTTTATCTACTAGTTCAGTAAGCCAATTTTGTAACCAAACTTCATCTCTTGGAGGGTTGTTAACTTCGGTACGAATGATCAAGTGTTTGTGTTCTAGTAATTTCATAAGTTATCTATTTGCTCTTTAGTAATACTGAAGATGTTGTGTTGATCTTGTTGGAATGGTAAGAAAAACTCACCGAGCTTCTTTGAACCCCAAATACTAACCTCGTCTGGATTCATATTAACATATGGCGGCAAGTTACAGCCTTTGTTACATTGAAAATATATAAAACTGTCGTCTGATTTTAATAAGTTTTTAGAACAGTCTTTAAGGAAGAATTTCCATTCATCAACGTCCCAGACGTCTATACTAGAATCTCCAGTACCGTCTGGATGTTCGATGTATGTTGTAGTTCCTATAGTACTACGGAAACTGGTTATTATGTCAAACTTTTTTTCAAATATACCTTCTATACTTGTATTTTTGTATACATAATAACTTTTTGGTTCTATATTTAATAACTTATAGCCCATCGCCCATCGGCTACCTAGTTCAACATCGTCGCATGATTCTGCATAATGTCCGTATTCTCTACAGATATACGGAAAAAACCCTGCACCCGTACCAATTTCTAAAATATCTAACAGTGGCAAATGGTTTAACTTTAATACATGTGCCCAGTCTAATTGTTCTTTAATACAGTCTTCAGCATGGACCATGTACTTATTATCACTAGAAATGCCGGTGTCGTTGATTAACTTTATTCCACCGGCTCGCTTAATAACATCTTGTACAGTTAATTGTTCCATACTAAATAATTGATCTTTTAGAACCACGCCTTTTAGTATCTAATGTACTGCAATGAATGCCACCTTCCCAGAACAGCATATGACGTTGGTCACATACATGACAATCAATTCCGTGTGTTTTTAAGAATTTAAATAGATCTGGAACTTCTCGTCCAAAGATAAGGTTGTTTCTATCCACAACTAGTACGTTAAAGTCAAAGCAACAGTCTTGGTTATATCCTGTCCAATTACCTAAATAATTTTCAACCCAGTCTAATTCGTATCTACCACCTTTAGCAATGAAGTTTCTTTTGTATTCTTTTGTCTTCGGTGAAGGAACAAATTGTTCAGCATCGATTAATTTTAAATGCCGCAATGCATGTGGTACCCATTCAATGCCAGCATGTAAAACTGTCTCGTCGTCGATCATAAGAAATCCGTGATCAATATGTCCGTAGTTTTCAGCATGCCCGTTAGTGTTTTCTATAAATTCAAAGTCTGTTAAATTACGTTTAAGCCATTCGTAGCCTTTTTTACTACCAGGTCCATCGGCGTCTATAATAATTTTATCACCTACAGGATACATAGTTGCTGTGTGAAATAATATTCTGTCTTTTAATTTACTATAATAAATGTTAGCTCCGGGCTCTTGTCCCGGCATGTACCATATGTCACTTGGCGTAACAGGAACTAATGGAGGAGCAGCTTGGCTAATCCAATTATAGCCCTCGTCAAACATTTCTGAAAATATATTATAAAAACTTAGTCCATCAAAATACCGATCAGTTAAGCTAGTGTATGTTTGGATAATAGTTTTATCTAATACTTTGTATTGGTCTCTAGGAACGGTTGGTCCCATTGGAAACTTTACATCAAACCCTGACATTGCGATATGACCATCGTAATGATATACGTCTGGTCTCTTAACTGTAACTCCGGCTGCTTTTAAGAAGTCTGCTAATTTGTCAAAGTCTTCTTTTGTTTCGTCTAGTATTTGATTAAACTGTGATAAGTTCTCATTTGGAAATAAATGATCTAAGTCACCACCTGCATACGAATCTGCAACAATAACTTCTTCTAGTGGGTCGTATTCTGTGTAAACCATATTAGGTTCTCCTGTAGTGCTTCAAAGTATTCATCGTCCGCGTTCATCGGTATTACATAAAAGTGTTTGTCTTTTTTATCGTCGCTTCTAGCAGCTTTAAATATTAATCCATATCTACTAGTAACTACGTGTCCGTTATTTTCAAATACTGAAATAGCACGTTCTACTATTTCGTCATGCTTTTCTAATAAGTTATCACGTTCTAGAATATCTAAGTATTTTATAGCACTAGCTATTCCTGCTAAACTAAAGCTGTAAGTAAATCCGTGTTCCCAGAAAAAGCCTTCAGGCAGAACATTTTCAATTCTCTCATTATATAATACCATACTTAGGGGGAAAAATCCACCTGTTATTGCTTTGCCCATAGTTGAAATATCTGGCTTGATAGGAGTGTCATGCCAACCTACATAGTTACCTGTCTTACCGCCACCAGTAAAGATATCGTCAAATATAATTACAACATCGTGGTCTGTACGTATTTTGTCTAAGTGTGCCCACCATTCATCAGTAGGAGGTAGCAGCGCAGAACCGTATGAACATGGTTCGATCATTACAGCAGCTACATTATCCCAGTCTATATCTTGCTCTGCCCAGTTTCTGGATATGCGTCTTGTATTCTGATGCGGCTCTAGTGTATAAAATGGATTGTCCATAAAGTTTTCGTAGCCTACGCTGCATGTCATCATAGTACTACCGTGGTAGCTGTCGCTGAACCCTACAACTATGTTCTTATGTTTGTTGCCTTTTTGCCATTGGTATGCAGTAGCTAATTTAATAGCGCCTTCATTAGCATCGGACCCACTAAGTGAATAAAAAGACTTCATTCCAGTTAGTGCATGAACTCTGTCGGCAAATTCAAAGCTGATATGATTTAATCTGTTAGCACCGCCCTTTGACATTTGGTTTTCGCCAAGCTCAGGACGTTCGCCTTTGAGTACATCTGCAACAAAGTCTACGATTTCGTCTTTTTGGTATCCTAATACAAATGCACCAAAGTGCATAAGCGGATCTATAACTTTTCTACCTTCTCTAATTTCACCATAATTCCACCTCGGTAACGGTAAAAGTATGTCTTGGACTTGGTGTTCAGGTATTAATCCTTTAAATTTCATGTTTGTTTCCTATTCAGTGTTAAACTATTTATATGCGTAGTTAACTATCTATGTAGTTCTTGAATATTTCACATCCTCTTTCCATTGTTATTGGCTCGTTATTTTCTAATAACACAAAACAAAAGGTCCAGCGGTATTCGTCGCCAGGATTCCATGTAGAGTGAAGCTGTCCAACATTAATAAGACTAGGCTTGTTTATAACAGCTTCGTACACTAAGTCACAGTCGTCAAAATCTGCTATTATGCTATAGTCTATGTCAATGTCAGGATTAATACCAGCCTCATAAAACTTCTTATTAGATCCACTGGCTGTGCCACCGTAAAATTTTTCATACTTTGTTTCGTCTCTAATTTTGTACCATCGTGTGGTGCTATCTTCCGGCCCCCATGTAAAGTTTAATTTACATACGTCTGCGGTCCCAGGCAACATTCCAGGATCGGCATGAAGTGGTACATCGCTGCCACCTGGACACGTATAAAACGCTTCTAAGATATTAGATAATTCTAGCCCAAGACTTTGAATCCACTCTCTAAAAGGTTGATAAACATCGCTTTCTTCCATTGCAACTGCAAAACGTTCGCCAGCATAATTAAATTTTTCTGGTTTAGTAAACTCAAATGGAAGTGTTAAGTATCGGTGGTATATATTTTCAGTCATTGTTCTAAAATCTCCTTTAAATAATCTTTGTCCCAGAACGAGTAATACGATGTATTTTGTAGTGTATCTCTGCCCTTTTGCAGCCCAGCCCTGTCTTGGCATAATAATATATTATATTTTCCGTTACTAGTTTGTACTCCATTAATATTAGAATATCTATCTATACCGTCTGGCAAAAATACTAAAGAAGGATGAAAACTATTGTACTCTTTTGCAATAGTATCTAGTTGTTCGAATGTGTACTTGTTGTCTAGTATATAAACTATTAGTTCTAATGAACCTAGCACAGGATTAATATTGAGGTCTACTAAATGTTCTACTTTGTATCTAGCTTTTTTGGCAAACGGACAAACAGGTAATCCTCCTAATTCAGAACGTGTTTTTGAAATCTTACCAATCCATTCTAGTATGTGTAATTCAGCATCATCCATTTTTACTCGAC
>Ga0209711_10003184_pt1 | contig 13952 bp, 35 predicted proteins | sample ArcticOcean_MG_C_7_FD_187441 | JGI IMG/M metagenome (GOLD analysis project Ga0209711, IMG submission 187441) | Marine microbial communities from western Arctic Ocean - ArcticOcean_MG_CB11_88 (SPAdes) (version 2) | ecosystem: Environmental > Aquatic > Marine > Oceanic | place: Arctic Ocean... | reverse complement strand
CTTTACGTTTGAAAGTGCTAGCTCGCTTGCATATGGGACGCCTTTTGCGAGAAATGTGCGTTTGATCATTCCTCTGTTACACATAACATTTTCATTCTTTTGAAGTGTTGAATTGATGCATGCATATCCTAAATTAACTGTCATTTTCCCTCTTTTATATTATAACCTAACATGCAAAGATTTACATATTTATTCATTTTCTTCAAGAGCCTAACACACTTGTTTTCATCTGTGTTTTAGTTTCACAAGTTCACAGACATTCACTGATCACATTTATTTCGCCGCGAGCTTCTTCAAAATTATCTACTCTCCAGTCACCACAATCAAACATTACTCGCCAGCTATTTCGAGAAACTTTTCCAGTTATAATCCCAACCCTACTAGAGTTACCATTACAAAAAAAACATTCGCAAACATAATCTGCCCATGGTGGCTCAGGACAAGAATTCATTTTCACAAGATCACCGACTTTCATTGATCACCTCAAAATAACTTGCTTTATGCCAGACTTCATCGTCTTGAAGAGTTCCTTCATTGATTATAATCCAAAGCGCTATTGAATCAGACTTGAGCTTCGTTACTACCCATGCCTGACTTTCATCTCCAGATCTTTTTACCATATCACCGACTTTCACTTAGCACCTCAAGATATCGAGTTGCTACTTCATGTATTTGAGTTTGACCGTGAGCAGTCCACAGTATACGTGCTTGCTTACCATCAAATGGACGAATGCTGAGTATGACCCCAGTTCCTCTCATGGTACCATAATGATGCTTTACCAAATCGCCTTTTTTCACTTTGCGCCGCCTGTTTATATTATTATTATATCATGTTATTGCTAATTTTGCATATAACTCGAATCTATATTCCTAACTAATTTTGCGTACCATATTTTTATTTTTCCATCGCTAGTTAAGGCTTTTATAAATTTATGTCCAAGAATATTTGTATTTATCTCTAGCACAACTCCTGATTGTCCAACATCAGAGTCGCCTTCTTTTATAATCATATCACCAATTTTCATTCTATTGTTTCCCACAGCTCTTTAAGAGCGCCTTCACTATTCATTGTAAGCCACAGTTTATGAGTTAGTCTCATGTGTTCAAAACTCTCTTTTTCTTCACTATACACCCAACTATATTGATCACCAAAGTCTTCTTCATCAAGTTTCTTTTTTATATCTTCCCAAAACATCTCTTTAATGATGAGTGAGTTTGTTTCTTTACAATAATCGCCGGGCTTAAACATTTTATATTAATTCAATTCTATTAGAATCTATCCATGACGGACCTGCACTCCATAGCACTTCAGTTATATTCAGCCTTTCTTTCGAATTAGTTAGAAAGCATGTATCAAACTTAATAACAATTCCTGAATTTCTGTTTCTAATATCTAGATCAGAATGTTTTACTCTTACTAGATCACCCTTTTTCATTTCCATAGAGGGTTCCTCATTATCTTTGCGAGTATATGTGTTCTATTTTCATCTATCGATCTTTGTAGCCTATGATGACCGTCAAGAATATATTGGAACTCTTTATTTTTTTCTACGATTATTATAGGACAAGATAAATCTGCTGTTTCTTTTTTATGTTGCTCAATTTGAACTTTTGGTATATGTGATAGCTCTTTGATGCTTAGTGAGATGATAGGTTCATCTTTCAATTGGAATAGAACTTCATGTATTGTGGTTACATTTCCTTTTTTATCTTGCCAGCGGGTTTTCTCCCAGTCGTTATTCTTCATTTATTACCTCAGCCCTCCATATGTCAAATGCTTCAGCTGACATTCCGCCTGCAACATGTTCAAGTTGCTCATCCGATAGTTCATCTTTTGCAATCGTGTGAACATTTTTGTTTTCTGTTTTTTCGTTAACAATTACGAGCTTATCTCTATCATGCCATGCTAAAGGAATAGATTCAGAGCTCCACATTACGAGACACTCTATACCTCTTGTTTCAACAATGGTACCAACACATTCTATATTGTTTGATATGTCAAGCCTGTGCTTGACAATGTCTCCTACTTCTGGTGCACCGCTATTTTTCATTGATAATTTTAAACTTTATTTGATTTATGTTCATTGAATATTCTTCTACTTCACCGTCGTCTTTTAAGACAAAGACAAGATCCTCACCTGACATTGCATTTCCAAAATTAATAATCAGTCCTTTCGTTAGTATTATTATTTTGCCAGCGTCTGAAGTATAGAATATTTCTACTAGATCACCGGGTTTCATTCATCGACAACTAATGTGAATTTGTCTGCTGAAAAGTCTGAGGTTGTTGTGTAGCCTTCAAAGTATTTTACTGGTACTTGCCACTCTACTCGTATGTGCTCATTTCCTGATTTTTTTGAAATGGAGCTCGAAACAACTTCTGCAAATTGACCAAAGAAGTATTTTGCATACCATCCTTTGTCAGTGAACATTACAATATTTCCTGCTTTCATATTAATATTATACTACATTATTAGAGGATTTGCATAAAACATTGTTATTTATTATTGTTTATAAACTAAACAAAGATATTATCTTATTGCCTCTAGTTTCAGTTTTAATATTTCGTTATCTCTTTTCAGGTAGTCCATTTCAATTTGAAGCGATGTCACTGATGTCATGAGTTTCATTATCTGATCAATATGTGCTGTGCGTTCTGCTTCAAGTTTTTCAACCCTGTCAATAAGATCATCACGATACATTGCCTTATTTGCTTGGTCGTCTTTAGCTATCTCGCGTTTTTGTTTTAATGCGAACTCGTAGAACTTAAATGCGCCTGCAGACAGAATGCCTGTTATTACAGCTATGACAGCAGCTATGATAGTTTTTTCATCCATTATTGATATCCCTATGTATTATCTCGATGCGCATCTTCCAGTAGATCCAAACCCATAATGTGAAGTACACTCCTGTCACTACGAGACTTCTGGTAATGTCTGGATTTGATGCAAACTCAGGATCTGTCATCACCATATATATAAATCTTGATGTTGAAAAAATGTACAACAAAAGATATGTACCAACGAACTTAGAACATCTTTTGACGTTTGGCAGGCTTACAAGCATGCCGATTGCAACTATAAAATAGAGAACATACTGAAAGTATGCCCACTGTTGTCCATTTTCAATAGCCTCAGCGTATGTCATCCAAAGTATTCTGTTATTGAAGATATCTGAAATGTTCCAAAACAAAAGTAGCGGACCGTAGTCGTGATATACTAAAATATCTTTGTACGGTTTAAGAATTCTTGACATACTTTCGACCATAATTAACGTAGTGTCCTAGAATGGGTAGTCATTTTAACTCCAATGCTATTATTATATATTTCGAATAATGTAGCTTTGAAATCTCTTAATATTATTTTATTCCTGCGATCTCCATCATTCTTTCTGAGTCGAATGATACACAGTTATCATCGGGAACTGGGGCTCCGGATACTATTCCGTATGTGTACACAGTTATTCTTTCGTCTACTTCTTGACAAAGTTGCATGATGGCATTATTATTTTTTTGTGAGTCATCATAGAAGTGAACTTGTTTTGGATGATATTTTTCAACATATTGTTTTGCAACTGCTAGTTTGTGGATTGGTTTTCCACCTTGATCTCCAACTGTGTTGATATCGTTGTCATCTATGCTCATCCCGTGTGCAGTTAGGAATTCTGAAATGTCATTTTTAGATGGTGATGGGCGAGCAGTTATAATTGCAACTTTTGAGCTTTGATCATTATACGCATGCATCATTATTTTTATTGTGTTCTCTAGAGGGACTGGCTCTGTAACGTAATTAAAATCGCTGAAATCTATTGTGTCTTCTTTTCTTTCTTCTTCTGGAGTCTGTCTGTATTGTTCAAACTCTTCTGAATCGAAATTAGTCGGTTCCTGTTTGACTCCGTCAATTACTTTTGTAACTTTAATTACGTTAGCAGTTGATGCAAGAGTATCGTCAAAGTCAAAAAGATATAGCGATGTTATTTTGTTAGTCATTTTTTATATTTATCCCGCGAACTCTACATTGTTCAATAATTTCTGCATTTCTAACAGCTAGGTCTCTATGACGTCTTATCAAGTCTACGTTTTCGTCTACTAATTCTTCACATGTATCTAGTGATCTTGTAAGCATTATTGAGTAATAATCAACAACATCCATAATTTCACTTGTTGTCTCATAACACTCTTGTAGCTTTGGAAGCTTGAACAGAGTAGCATCGGCAAGCATGCCTGTCATGAATCCTAGTAAGATTAATAATATATTTCTTGTCATTATTTTCTCATTTTTGGCATGTTGATTTCTGTTGGATTTCAATTGCAACTTCGTGGACTTTAATAATTTGACCAGATGAAAAAACCTCTATTGTCTCATTAATGACATCATATTCGCTTACTACTAACCCATATCTCCATGGTGTTATATAGCCACCGGTTGGGAATGGAAATCTAAATTTTATAAAGTCCCCGATTTCCATGATGTGTTTTCACTTTATACTATCTCTAAAACAACTCTGCTATAACATTAGCAACAGTTTCTGGATCTTCCTGAAGATCGTTTGTGAATGCTTCCTCAAAATATCCGTCTATTTCTTCTTTTTCTTCGTCGTTTATTTGTTCAAGAGCGATGGGTCTACCCGTTGCTTCGTCAAATTCAAAGTATAGATTTTCATCGTAATACTTATCACCTTTCTCAGCATAGTAATAATAATCACCAACCCTGTCAGCAGCTTCGCCACCGAATCCTAATTCACTAGCTCTTTGCATTACAGTTTCCCATTGTTTGGGTTTATTGTTTTCGTCAGCTTCTCTTAACAGCTCTTCTTTGATTAACTTCTTTAATTGTGATCTTGTTATTTTCATTTTTATTCCTATAGCTGTATTATATTATATATTATCTTCTATTTGTATTTTTTCTAATTCTTTTAGATTATACATTATTATCTTACTCTCAGGTAGCAAAACTTCTGCATGATACTCATTTCCATTGTTTTGAAATATTGAAATTATTATGCCGACGTCATGAATATCTCTAACATTGTCACAAATTACAAGATCACCAATTTTTAATCTATCTTTCGTTTGTAATTGCATAGACAGCCATTCCACCGAGGATGACTCCGCCAGCGGCCCATACCCAGTTGTTTCTGGGTGATTGAGTTCGTATTGTTTTTTGAAGCTGGGCTATTTCAAGATCTTTTTGAGTGACAAGAAGTGTGTATTCGCTTGTTAGAGAGTCGAGACGAAGGTTTAATTCTCGTCTTTCTAGTTGAAACTCAGTTCCTAGCAAGTCTATTCTGTATTCTATTTCAAGATCGCATTCACTTCTAAATAGTTCTGACTGAGCTAATATTGTAGCCGCTGCCAATGGATCAAACAGAACTCCTTCGAACGGAGCTGGTTCATTAGTTGCAAGCGTCGAAAATCTTCCAGGGTCGGCAGAATATGCAACTGAAGAATACAGCATGCCAAACATTAAAAATAAACTACGGAACATAACTAAATCCAAATTGTGAATTGATTGCGTCTATTAATGACTGTTCATCGGCTTGGAACTCTTCGACATGACGTTCAATTAAGCGTTCTCTCTCTACGATGATTACCTCTCTATCTTCTTTATATTCACGCTCAAGCTCAGCCATTTGTTCTTTATAATCATCAAAGGCTTGTTGTCTTCTTTCAAGCTCATGGGCATGAATATCCTTAAGACCGTTGATTTGAGCAGTAAGAGATTCTTGTGACGTTTCATACGCTAGCTCTAGCTGTTTATAGTCATATCTCGTTTTTAAGAAAAAAGCAGAGGCGAACAACACAATTAGAGTCTCTTTCCAGTATTTTCTCAAGAACGGTAATAGGTCATTTAATAGTTTCAAGGCATTCATAACGTAGTATTATATATCTTTTATTTTATTTTGTGTATTAAATTAAGCTTTAATGATTATCTGCGCAGATTATTTCGGCATCTAGATCTTCGTCTAGCTTTACAATAAAAAACTTGTCTCCTTTACCGATGTTACACGGAAATGCAACTAGTGGGATAACAGCCATTGAAGATTGTGTTGTAGGCGCCGGTGCATTTAGCTCAACTGTTACAAACGTAGTGTCCATTGAGTCAATTGTTCCGACTAATACAAATGTTGCTAGCAGATTCACTTTTTGTCCTTTAGATTATAGAGCCAGTATTTTACTGTGATCTCTTCACCTATTTTTATTTTTTTAATTGATTTTAGTTTGATGAAATCGCCGTCGATATATGCTTCGCAGTTTGGTTCTTCACTGTGGTTAAAGAATCCGCCAAGGGGAGTTCTGATGTAGTCATCTTCGAATCTTTCATCTTTTATATGCGTGATTCCGAATTCATGATTTGCTTTTATTTCTTTTAATGTTATTAGTCCGGCTCCTTCAATTGAAGAAGGAGCTATTGCAAGATATTCTGGAAGTGGTCTGTAAGACATTTTACTCTGTCTCGCCACGCTTTACATCATGAAGTGCTTCAATGATCTGATCAATCATATAGACGGGCACATGAACTTTCCATGATGGGTTTTCAATGTCTCCTTTTAGAGTGCTACCAACTGAAACGACTGTTTCGCTTCCTTCTCCGTATGGTTCTGTGATTTCTGCAATTGTGATAAATGCCTTTTCACGATCTTTATATTGTATTGCTGTTAATAGTTTTCTATTGCTCATTTTCTACTCCGTGTGTACGACTAAATATATTGTTGAATTTATTTTATTTTCTTCTTCTATGTACTAAGAATAAAAGTGATATTACTATAGCAATCAGCGGCAACGATTTGTTATTTAAAGTGCTGCAACCTTTTGAGTCAGGGTCTTTTTCATCTTCATCAAACTGCCACTCATCACTACTTGATGTGTCTTCTGATGGTGTGTTGTCGTGTATTCCTGTGTCACTGTCTTCTGTTTCTGTTTCTGGATCTTCAGCTTCAACTTCTTCTTCGTCTTCGTCGTCCACAGCTGGTTCGTGATATGGTCTACCAATTGTCATTCCTTGTAAAGATACTCCAAGCTCATGTCGGAACGGGTCGTACCAGCCTGTGTCGAAGTTCGCGATGAAGTTGAGGTCGTCTAGCATGAATTGTTCACCTTCTGCGACCTGGATGGCAAGAAAGTATTCATGATATGCTGACTGTGTTTCCCGTTCACCGAGGTTCAAGTACATGTCCCAAGCCATTAAATCAGCACGGCCGTCTACGTATACATCCCACTCATACAGAGTTACCTCGTATTGGGTTCTAACACTATACTCGGTGGATAAATACCCCTTTACTTGCACGTTGCCTTCAGCTTCAAGCGTACCATCTTCGTCTAATTGATATTCTCCGTGAGCCATTGCTGCACCTTCGGAAGTAGCACCAATACCATATGCGTTCTGAAATGTGACTTGTCCGTACGCGTCAATGCCATAGCTCTCGAACGGTATCGACCAGTCCCAACGGAATGCTCCTTGCTCGCGTTCTACGTCTGTCATCGCCTCAACTGTTAGAACGGGATGCTCACCCCAATCTGTCCATTCATCTGCCCAAAGCTTGCATTGCGCTCCGCGTGCCCAATCCCAGGGTGCATAATAGCAGTCGCGTCCTGGAGTAACACGTGCCTTGACCACGGCAACATAAAAATCTGTACCTCTGTCAATCGACGATTGGAACCAAAAAAACTCCACGATGGCGTCAATCGTATTGTCATGAGTATCGGAGTTACCAACGTAAAGCGTGTTTCCCTCAAAGAATGCGTATGGAAACGTGTCTTCACTGTCAGCGATTGCAATGCTTTCCTGGAACGTTACATCCCAGTCTCCCTCTAAAATTGTTGCGCCTGTATACGATGTCTCGCTAGAGCTTACATCCTCTTGGGCTATTGCTGTAGACAGGTTTAAAAAGCCTAGCATAGTAATTGTTAATAGTTTCGATATATTCATAAATCTTCATGTTTCCTGTTGAGTTTTTATTTTATTGTTTTTTTCCAAATTAGTTAAATTTGCTTTTATTTCACGTCTATACACGTTGCGCAATTATATCTCTTGCTAAGTCGCCTTCGTTCCATCCAACGATTGAATATGAATCAGTCTTGCCATCACGATATATCGGCTGGCGGGTTTGGACTGTTCCTATTAGATTTAATAGATCTGCCGTAGAAAAAATCCTGTCGTCTTTTAAGAGACGTGCGATCGTTGTTGTGGATGAGAGCCCTGTTGCTTTTGCCAGAGGGTGATCATCCCAAAATTTTCCACCGAATCTAATTGACCACTCAGTGATAGCCTCTCTTGATTCACTTGTTATTGTGCCAAGTCCTCTTTTGTTGAGGTATTTCATTATCCTATATCCAGTTAGCGGGCCATTTCCTCGCCGAACATCTAGTAGATTGTTTTTTTCTAGATCAAAAAATCTTTCATCGTAGTAAATGAACTCTGAATCTATTGCACATCTTGAGTTTGTAAAGTCAAACGTCTCCATAATTTCTTCAGAGTCTCCATAGAACCCAGAAACTAGTTGTATCTTTATTCGTCCGTTTATTGAATCGCTAAGCATTGAAGTTGTATTATATCTGATGTTTGCACAAAGATTTGTCATTGAAGGAGCTATGTCTAGATCATCAAGATAAGAATACTGCTCTCTTGATCCTAAAACCTGTTTAATTTGATTCGCATTTTCAAAAAATATGTCAATATCACCTGAAGACGTTTTTATTTTTTGGGGATTTGAATAGTCAGGAATAGAAAGATAATGGTATAGATTTCCATTGTTTAGAAGATTGCGTACAAATCCTCCAGCAATTGTTCCGCCTGCTTGCAATGCTTCGTGAACAAAAGGTAGCTGTAAGACTAATTTTAGCTGCTCATTGTTCTTGAGCATACTTTTTAATGTAATTTTTTTATATGTCATTTGTATGAGCCTGCTTTATATTTGTTTCATTACGGGAGAGTTATTTCACATTTGCAAGCCTGTGCCGACAAACCGTACGCCTCAAGGTCCCAACATGCGCTGTCTCTATAGATCATTATATCTCTTTCATCGACAACGAAAAGATTAGGGGGGAAAAACTCCCAGTGCCAGTCTTTTTCTTCAGTGTCGTTTTCACCTTCATCATAAATAATAACTTTATGAGTATCGCTATCTAGATAAAAGCATGTATCTTCAAAATATTTATCAAACTGGAGCCATTTATCAGAAAATTCGTATGATTCCCCGGTGTCATGCGTCCCAGAAAAGCAAGAAAGTAAAAGTAAAAAAATCATTTAATAACTTGATTAGCCATTGATAGTAATATTTCCAGAAGTTCTTGACACAGAATAATCCCAGCCTGACAAGGCGTAGTCCGGGAGGTTCATGATTTGATCAATCGTTAGTGTCAGCGTTGCGGTGACTGTTGCGAGCCCGCGTTGTTGGTCATACTGTTGAACATTCCAGTTGATCGCATCACGCATATTGTGTAGATTTTCAGTTATAAACTCAGATAGAATATCTGCATCAAACATAGGATCACCAATTTCAGATGCATTTTGTCTGTCAACATCGTAAAGTGGATCATCTGCAAACTCGTCGTTTATTTCTGTTAACGACAGTGTATCTCCTGAAATATTCCATAAGTACTTTCCGGGCTCTTCGCTTATCGGAAACTCTGAAGTATATAGATCATAAATTTCAGTATTGTGTGCTATCGGCAGATGTTCAAGCACTTTTGAAACGTAATAAGATAGATCTGAATTTTCAAAAATTTCATATTTGAAATCGTCTGTGATATGAAAACATTCTTCGTCATACTCACGTGACATTGTTACTTTTACTTCTCCAGATAAATTATTTTTATATGCTAGTTCTTCTAACATTTTGCGAACAGACGGTTGGTCCATGATTATGTCTCCTTTTAATCATTGGTATATTTTACTTTATAACTTGAATGTGTTCAAACGATTTCATTAAAAGTTATTCTCTCACCATCAGCTGAAGAGAGCACTTTGATAAATGAGCCATGGAACTGTCGTTCAGTGCCATCGCCTACAAATAAAACCATGTATGACTCGTGATAATGACCCGGGCCAACAATTATTCCATCGCGCTCTATTTCGCTTCCATCCCAGTGTGTATTATCGCTGATCCTAACAAGGTCGCCTAGTTTGATTTTTTTGCTTTTTATACCCAAGATTCTATCAGTCGATTCTCATTAGTTGACCAGGCAAGAATCTTAAGACATCTCCATCTTTGTCCATCTTGACATGAAACTCATAGCTTTGCCCTGGGACACCACTTGCTGACATGTGTTTTGTTTTTATTGGAACGATTGCAACTACTGTTCCTATCATTGTCATGTTGTGAAATGGGTTAACCCTGTTTCCTATTTTGATCATTTTATATTTCCTTTAAAGCCATATTTGAACGGCTAATATAGTCATGGATAATATTATACACAATATTGTTTTGATTGTGAATATAGATTCACCCATAAAGAAGTAAGTCAACAATGGAAAAGAAATGTATGATGCAGCAAAGATCATCATTCTTGGGCCCCAGGCTTCACCCATAGCGTTATATGCTATTTGTACGCCGTAATAGAAGCATGCTCCGGCTGGTAACCCGAATACTGGAATTGCTATTAGAGCTTTTCCTTGCCACCAGGGCCAGACATGTTGTGAGAATAGCTGGAACCATGCAAAAGTTTGTCCTAGTGCGAACAACGAGAACGCTGCTAGTATTGATGCTAAAAAATTCATTGTTGTGTCTTGCTTATGTTAATTTTGTTATTGTATTTTCTATTGATCTGTGATTTGAGATAAAACTAAGTATGCCATCGTGTAAAATAACTGCTCTAGGGTGGTTGTCCATTTCAATTCTATGAACTGTACTAATAAAAACACATATTGTTCCAGGTTCAATTGTTTTATTTTGAACTTTTCCTGTTTTTGGGCACCTTAGAATCAAGCTATTACCGCTTTTTATATTGACGTTTTGTTTTATTTTTACTAAATCGCCTGGATTTATTTTATATGCTCTTTTTAGTTTTTCTAGTCTGTATCTAAATGATAACTTTGAATAAAGTTTTAGTGAAAATAGTAATAGTGATTTAATTTTCAATTTTGATTTTCATTTTAGAGTTTAGAAGTTTACTCATTGGGACTTTTAATTGTTTTCCGTTAGAAAGCACAATGCAAACTGAATAGTTTGAATGAACAGTGTTGTCCTCGAAGTCGACTAATAGACCACTGGTTTTTTTATAGTTTCTAGTAGCTTCATCAAGATGATTGAATTCTACAATGTCACCAATATTAAATTTCATAGTTTTATTATATACTTTTTTTGGTTGTTTGTTTTATTTATTCAAGTCAGTATACTATCAGCGCGCCCTCATTGACAAGTCGTTCTGATCGTGATTTCATATCATACTTCTTTAGAACATTATTGACATGCATCTTCATTTGACGTGAGTATCCTGTGATTATTTTCATCGTCCCTTCATTCATGCAGATAAACTCTTCTACAATGCCCTCGACGTCCTCATGTTTTACTCCATGAAGATCAAGTGTGGGAAATATGTTTTTCATCTTTAATTATCTCCAAGTCGTCTGAATAGCATTGTAGTATTTCTTCTCCACAGTGCACATCGAATACATCCACTAATTCATTTTTATCTTCATCGTCAAATTCTAGCTCTGTCATTCCCATGATCATTCCAACAGACCCTTCAAGCTCTGGGCACTCGTATGAATGTGTTATTAGCACAAGATCGCCTCCATTGAACTTTGGTGTCATTGTACAAGACAACTTTTAAAATCATCTGAAAAGAATCGTTCATTTTTCTGATAGAACCAATCCCATGCGCTGTCAAGTATGTAAGTCACTGCTACATCCTTTTCGTTTCTAACGCTTCTTCCTATACTTTGAACAACAGTTTTTGATGTTGCGTATCCGTACCACCAATCGTATTTAGATGATTTTTTCTTTACTAGCGGTGAACCAAAGTACGGGAAAGGCACTTTCATTAGAATCTGGAACCTTGATAGATCGTCTTTAAGATCGACTCCTTCTGTCATTGATGGCGATAGAATTACTGTCGGTATCTTTGATGACTTATGTTTCTCAAGAATTTCATCTCTATTTTGTGTATTGTGGATTAACAGTCTTTTACTGTTTATATTATCGTTGAGATAGTTTGCAATACGATATGAGTTACAATGAATGATTCCTTTCTCTGATTTATGTTCCTCAAGAATAGCTTTGACTGCATTCACCATCTTTGGAAGAGTCTGATCGATGTATTTTGCTGACATGTTTCCGACTCCTACAGTAAAGATCGGTCTATTTTCCTTTGGAAACGGTGAACCAATAGAAATAAATGCTGCTTCTTCTGGTTTTACTCCAAGCTCATGACAAAATGCGTCTTTGTCTAGGATAGTTGCTGACATCATAAGCACTCTGTCACCGAGTCTAAACAGACTATCTGGGGCGTATGGCGCGACATCTAGTGGTTTAAAGCTGAACTTTCTCATTGACCTATTGAACGACGGGACTACTTCAAACACCCAATTCTCGGTATTGTATAGTTCGAGAAACTTTTCGATTTTTCCGACGTGCCCTCTGAGCAATTCATACTGTCTGTTTACAGACTTGAACTCTTTTAGTTTCGATCTAAAGTCATCTCCGAACCGATCTAGTTGTTTTTCAACATATGCTAGCTGGCTGTCTGCTTTTGGATAGTATACTTCTTTTATCCATTTTACGACCTGGAACTGTGATGTCTTACTTGGGAACTTTAGTTTCAAAACAGACTTTGCAAATCGTTCTGATACTGTTATCTCAATAAACTTTGACAACTCGTTCTCTGTATTGTGACACTCATCTATTACCAACAAATTTCTCGGTGTGATCTTACCGTTGTAATTGGCTTCTGTCAGCAAGTACGGAAAGTTTGTCACACTCTCTGTTGACTCTAGGAACTTCTTCTTTTTTTCTTTATACACGCAGTTGAACATGCAAGCATTGAAGAACCTTGATCCCTTTTCTTCGACTTTAAGTAGCTGTTGTGACTCAGCGCATGTATTTTTCTTGTGGAATTTGCATCCATAGTTTGTAGACGACTTTATTGACTTCATTTTGTTTTTTCCAGTGCCTCCGAAGTCGTTCTCATACTGTTGCTGTAATATCTTCTGAGGTGTTATTAGCCAAGACCCAGGTGCGTATTCAACCTTTGGGTCAGGGTTTATTGGAGTCAAGCTGAGGTTGGCCATATACCGACCCAGCGTTACTCCTACACCGCTTTTGCCACATCCTGTTCCGAGCTCTGCAATGACATACTTTTTCCCTGCTTTGAACTCGTCAATAGCAAAGTTTATCGTCTCTACTTGATCCTCTCTGGGATTATCATACGGAAAATAATGAAGCCAATCGCTTTTTGTTGTTTTTTCAGATGTCAATTTGTTTAAGCCACTCACATTCTTTTCCTTTTCTTATTTTTACTGAGAACCCTGCGTTCTCAAATAGATCTTCTGACCAAACGGGTAACGTTATTAAGTCTTTATAATTGAATTTTGTTTTTTCATTGTGCTCTTTTCTTGTAATCAACACCGTCTTGTCATTGTCAACGAAGAATTTAAACCACATATCAAATGACTGCTCTTCGCCAGTAAGAATTTTTTCTGTACGTTTGTGTCGATCTAATCGGTCAAACATTACTCCATGAGCTCTTTGAACATTTCTCTTGTTTCCAGACAGTATTTCTTCTCTGGCTAGCGATGATATATGAGTTGGGCGCCACGAATTTTTTCTCATTACGCCATAGATCAGCTCTTCGAAAGATTTTTGAATACATCTTGGCGGTAGCCCTATTAGATGCATTTTGCGCATTGTCAAATAGTGTTCATGTAGTGCTAGTTTAATTTCTTCAGTCATTTTTCTTTACCATTGCTTCGTCTTCTAGACTTTCAAGATAGTCAAACTGTTTAGATTGAAGG
>Ga0209711_10003174_pt1 | contig 13980 bp, 12 predicted proteins | sample ArcticOcean_MG_C_7_FD_187441 | JGI IMG/M metagenome (GOLD analysis project Ga0209711, IMG submission 187441) | Marine microbial communities from western Arctic Ocean - ArcticOcean_MG_CB11_88 (SPAdes) (version 2) | ecosystem: Environmental > Aquatic > Marine > Oceanic | place: Arctic Ocean... | reverse complement strand
TTACAAACTAAACGATGAAGATGATAGTCAATTGGATGAGATCCCCGAAGAGCTACAGGCTTTAGACTCTGTAGTCCCTATGATCCAGAACAAGACTTTATCTTTACGTGATGGTAGTATGTATATCACTCACCTAACTGGCAGGTCTTTAAGCCATATGGGTCTAAAGAAGATTGCTGAGAAGCGAGCTTTTGGATAAGTTGGACTGGGAAGTTAACCCAGAGAACTATGCGACAGATGAGAACGGTGAGTTCGTCCTGAAAAAGGACGGCACCCCCAAGAAGAAAGCAGGCAGAGCAAAGGGATCTAAGGGTAAAGGTTACAACTACCACTCAGAAACTAAAGCTAAACTGTCTGCTAAGCGTACAGTTAGAGCTAAACAGAAGAAGCTCAAGGCGGCACAGGGCAAGGTAGACAACTACAAGAAGTCTATTGAGAATACTAAGAAGACCTTGGATGTCTTGAGCGACTCAGAGAAGTCAAAGCTGTTTAGCGCAGAAGAATTAGAAGCCCTACCAAAGAGCTTACGAGAAGAAGCTGAAGAGAGTGTTATCTTCAAGGCTAACGAAGGCCCTCAAGAGGACTTCCTTGCCGCTTCAGAGACGGATGTATTGTTTGGTGGAGCAGCAGGTGGCGGTAAGTCATATGCAATGATTGTTGATCCGTTGCGTTATGCGCACAGGTCTGCTCACAGAGCGTTGATCCTTAGACGATCAATGCCAGAGCTAAGAGAGATTATAGACAAGAGCCGTGAACTCTACCCGAAAGCCTTCCACGGGGCTAAGTACAAAGAAGTAGAGAAGATGTGGACTTTCCCTAGCGGGGCTAAAGTAGAGTTCGGCTTCTTGGAACGAGATGCAGATGTTTATCGTTATCAGGGTCAAGCATATAGCTGGATAGGCTTTGATGAGATCACACATCTACCGACAGAATTTTCATGGAACTACTTAGCGTCACGTCTACGGACTACAGACCCTGAGATAGTTCCTTACATGCGTTGTACAGCTAACCCCGGTGGTGCTGGAGCGCATTGGGTAAAGAAGAGATACATTGAGCCTCATCCACCTCATGAGCCTTTCATGGGCAAAGACGGCCTCACAAGGAAGTTTATCCCAGCCAGTTTGCAGGATAACCCTTACTTAGCTAAGGATGGACGTTACGAGCAGATGCTAAAGGCTCTGCCACCCACACAACGTAGGCAACTACTAGATGGTGATTGGGACGTAGCAGAAGGGGCAGCCTTCACAGAGTTTGACAGGCAGGCACACGTAATCACTCCTTTTGAGATCCCAGTACATTGGGAACGTATTAAAGGAATAGATTACGGTTACGCTTCTGAATCAGCTTGCATATGGGGAGCAGTAGACCCCAGTGACGGCACACTGATTATATATAGAGAACTGTATCAAAAGAACTTACTAGGCACAGAACTCGGAGAGCTTATAACTAACATGGAGATGCAAGACCCCTTCGCAGTTGCGGGAGTCTTAGATACAGCATGTTGGTCACGTACAGGAACAACAGGCCCTACAGTTGGTGAGACTTTGCAAAGACAAGGACACAAACTAAGAAGGGCTGATAAGAACAGGATTCAAGGAAAAATACAAATCCACGAATACTTGAAGATTACTCAAAGCGGTAGACCTCGCATACAGATATTTAATCATTGCCCAAACCTGATACGAGAACTTCAAGGGATTCCTCTGGATAAATCTAACCCAGAAGATGTAGATACAAGAGCATCTGATCACGCATATGATGCGTTACGTTACCTTATAATGTCTAGGCCGAGGAATTCAAACCCCTTAGATAGGATGAGAGATTTAAAACGTGAACAAGCTTATGCTCCTACTGACTCAACCTTTGGATATTAACCGATATGAAAAATAAAAAAATGAAGCTTGCATATAACAAAGGCGGCAGTGTGTCGGCCAACAAGACTATAGGTGACTTAGATCTTTCTATGGGTGCTGCCGGTAATCAGGACTATGTGTCTTCTGGAGCTTCAGCCTCACTCAAACAAGGCCCCTTTACAGTGTCACATTCGGAAGGCTTGGATCACTATAAAAACAAATATAATAGTGGTAAGGTTAACTACAGTAATAGCTCTCTCGGTGTAGACACTAAAGCTGGTAGATTCGGGATTGATAAAAAAGGAAACGCCAGTTACAATTATACGACAAAAGGCGGCGCAGAAATCTCAGCTCGTGGTAACAAACGTGGCGGCACTTTAAGCATCTTCAAAGAGCTATAAGGAATACAAATGACTGAAGAAAACACTTTAATGGGTAACGCTAATGAAATCTACTTCGAAAAAGTAGAAGGAGAGCAAGGTTATTCAATAAACCCTGAAGAAGAATTCATTGTTTCGCAGTTGGTAGGTTTAGTACAAGACCGCTATGCAGAAGCGGAGCAAGCAAGAGATTCAGATGAGAGCAGATGGCTAAGTGCTTATCACAACTTCAGAGGCTTGTATGGCCGTAACGTGAAGTTCCGTGAGTCTGAAAAATCTAAAGTGTTCGTAAAGGTTACGAAGACAAAAGTGTTAGCAGCTTTCGGCCAGTTAGTAGATGTTGTTTTTGGCACAGGCCAGTTCCCAATCGGTATCACAGAAACAAAAGTACCTGAAGGTATTTCTACTTATAAGCACGTTGATATGACTCAAGCAAGTGTCGAGCTTCCTGAACCTGCGGAAGTAGAAATAGACATGGAGACTCAAGAGCCTGTAAATCCATTTGATGTGGGTTTTGTGGGAGACGGGAAGACATTAAAAGCTGGAACCACGATGTCGGCGGGTGATACATTATTTGAAGCTGAAATAAAGAAAGCTGAAGAAGTAGGAGCCGTTACATTTAAAGACGGTGCAAATCCTGATCCACAAATCTTAGAAGTTTCTCCAGCTAAAGAAGCTGCACGTCAAATGCAAAAGCTTATTCACGATCAGATTGAAGAATCTAGCGGCTCAAGCGAGTTGCGTAATGCTATCTTTGAGTCTGCGTTATTTGGTACAGGTATTGTTAAAGGGCCATTTAACTTTAATAAAACTATAGGTCGTTGGGCTACGGATGAAGAAACAGGCGAGCGTGAGTATACACCGCAAAGTGTTCGTGTTCCTCGAATTGAATTTGTAAGCATCTGGGATTTCTTTCCAGACCCTGCTGCAACTACGCTTGAAGACTGTGAGTATGTAGTACATCGACATAAATACAATCGTACACAGCTTCGTGGTTTATCTAAAATGCCTTACTTCGATAAAGACGCTATACGTGAGTGCTTGACGATGGGGCCTAATTACCAAGAAAAAGACTACGAAAGCGAACTGAAAGACGACTCTCGATCACAAGATTATGGCTCTGATCAGTTTGAAGTGTTAGAGTATTGGGGTGTTATGGATGCACAATACGCCCGTGAAGTAGGGATGGAAATATCTGACGAAGTAGATGATCTTGATGAAGTGCAGATTAACGCTTGGGTAAGTAACGGTAAACTCTTAAGAAGTGTTATAAACCCATTTACACCTAATCGAATCCCGTACAATGCTTTCTCTTACGAGAAGAACCCCTATAGCTTTTTTGGTATTGGCGTAGCAGAAAACATGGATGATTCGCAACAGATTATGAATGGACATGCTCGCATGGCTATTGACAACTTAGCACTCAGCGGCTCTCTAGTCTTCGACGTAGACGAGTCAGCTCTTGTTGGCGGTCAAAGTATGGAAGTGTATCCCGGAAAAGTCTTCCGAAGACAGTCTGGTCAAGCAGGTCAAGCTATTTTTGGAATGAAGTTTCCTAACACATCACAAGAAAATATGATGATGTTTGATAAGTTCCGACAGCTTGCAGATGAACAAACAGGTATTCCTAGTTACTCGCATGGTCAGACAGGCGTACAGTCTATGACACGTACTGCATCAGGCATGTCTATGCTTCTCGGTGCAGCATCATTGAATATTAAAACAGTGGTTAAGAACTTAGATGACTTCTTGCTTAAACCTCTTGGTGAAGCTTACTTCCAGTGGAACATGCAGTTCTTCGAGGGTGAGTTAAAGATCGAAGGCGATTTAGAGATTAAAGCTATGGGTACAAATAGCTTGATGCAGAAAGAAGTACGTAGTCAACGACTAACAATGTTCTTACAAACTGCGCAGAATCCCGCTATTGCACCTTTCGTTAAGATCTCTAAGATCGTTAGCGAGCTTGCATACAGCTTAGACTTAGACCCCGATGAGATCTTAAATGATCCTGAAGAAGCCGCACTTATGGCACAAATTATAGGAGCACAGAATGCTGGACAAGCAACTGGCGAGCAGGCTATCGCCCCTAACGAACAACAAGGAGCTATGGTCGGCCCTGACGGAGCACCTCAACAACCTCAAGAACTTGGAGCTACAGGCACTGGTGGTGGCAACATCGGAACAGGAGCTGTACCGCAGGCAGGGGAGAGTGAATTCTCTGGTTAATGTAGAGGCCCTTAAAGATCAAATAATTGAAGCTAGAAACCGTAAGGATAATGAGTATGATGAATAAAAAAAATAAAAAAGCAAAGATGCCCGAAGAAAAAACAAAAGTAAGCGGTGCTTCTTTACTCACTACAGCCACGCCCACAACTGACGTAGCAACTTCAAGATTGAAAAAGGCAGAGGGTTCATTATTAACACCGCCTGAAATGGAAGCAGAGTTAGAAAACGTAGCTCCTCTTGAAGATACTTATGATAACATTCCAGAAGATGAAATGGCAGAGGCTATTGCATCACAAGAGCCTGACGGTTTAATGGAAGAAAACTTCCAAGAATATATTTTAGACCAAGCACTTTTAGAAGACGAACAATCTTTACTAGCAAGTGTTTTAGAAGGAAACGAACAATTAGCTACTATCTTTAGTAAAATTTTAGATGTAGCAGCAGAATTTTCTGGTGAAGGTGCAGTAGAAGGCATCGGTACTGGAGTATCAGATTCGATACCGGCTAGGTTATCGGACGGTGAGTTTGTTATCACCGCAAAAGCCACAGAGTTTATCGGAGCAGAAAACCTGCAACGTATAATGGATGATGCAGAACTGGCATCCGATGAACAAAACGGCACACTTAATAGTGAGGCTACCTAAGTATTTAGCCCCTCACACACAACTATAGACCTAGAGGCCACCTTTTAATATCAAGCCCGTGATGTTTAGCTAACAACACAGCTACCTTGAAAAGATAAAAGCCCCAACAGGAGAGCGACAATATGTCCGAAGTAGAAACTAATGTAGAAGAACCAACAGCAAATCCTTATAATAGAAACAAGTCTTGGCACAAAGCAGACACCCCTAGTAAAGGAAACGCTGATTCTTTATTCTTTGAAGACTCAGAAGAGGCTACCCCTAATACGGCCCCTGTAGAAGACTCAGAAAAGAAAACAAGAACTAATTATAAAAAACGATACGATGATTTAAAGAAACATTATGATGATAAAGTTTCTGGTTTTAAACAGAAAGAACTAGAACTACAAGCCGCAGCAGAGAGCGCCAATGTGCCTGTGCCACAGCTTAGAAGTCCTGAAGATCTTGAAAAGTTTAAAGCACAATACCCAGATCTTTTTGAAACAGTTGAAACTGTAGCTCATATGAAGAGCGAAGAAAAGTCTAAAGCTTTAGAAGCTAAACTACATGCGCTTCAACAACGTGAAGCAAATATAGTACGCAAAGAAGCCGAAGAATCTTTACGCAGTAGACATCCTGATTTCGAAGACATCAAAGGTGATGAAAACTTTCACACTTGGGCAGAATCTCAACCTGAACAAATTCAAGGTTGGGTTTATGATAACCCAGATAATGTAACGCTTGCAATCAAAGCTATTGATTTATATAAATTAGAATCCGGTATTACTACAAAAGAAGTTAAACGTCAGACATCGAGGTCGCAATCCTCCAGATCCGCAGCAGATATGGTATCTACAAAAACCACTTCTGTAGGTTCTAAAGAACCAAGGATCTGGAGTCGGAAAGAAATAGCAAAACTTTCTATGAACGACTACGATAAATATGAAAAAGAAATCGACAGTGCGGTTCTAGAAGGACGAGTTGTTTCTTAAACTTTTCTTTTTTTATAAGGTAAAAAATCATGACAGCAAATACTAGCGATCAAAATTTCGCAAAATCTAGTGGTAGTAACTTCCACGGCACTAATAACTTCCTACCAGAAGTCTACTCGAAAAAGGTTCTTAACTTTTTCCGTAAATCTTCAGTTGCAGAAGCAATTACAAACACTGATTATGCAGGTGAAATCTCAAGCTTTGGCGATACTGTAAAAATTATTAAAGAGCCTACAATCACTGTAGATCAGTACGAACGTGGTGGCGCTATCACAGCAACTGCATTAACAGATGTTGAGACTACGCTTATTGTTGATAAGGCAAACGCATTCAAATTCATCGTTGATGATATTGAATCAAGTATGTCTCACGTAAACTTTAAAGAGATGGCTGCTTCTTCAGCCGCTTATGCTCTTAAAGATACATTTGACAGAGGCGTGTTGGCAACAATTGCCGCAGGAGCATCTGGCTCTTTTACTCCACACGGTCAAACGGGCGCTCGTGACCACATTCTTGGTTCGGATAGTGCTACTGACTTAACTGACGCTAACTACACTACAGTAGGAACAGGTAATCTTGATGTAGGTTTTGGCACAAACGAAGTAGACCCACTTGACGTTTTGGCAACTATGGCTCGTAAGCTTGATGAAGCCAATGTTCCAGAAGAAGGTCGTTGGGTTGTAGCACCTCCTGCGTTTTATGAGCAGTTGGCTAAAACTGAGTCTAAGTTAATGTCAGTAGACTTTAACGGTGGACAAGGCTCAATCCGTAATGGTTTAGTAAGCTCTGGTAAGATCCGAGGCTTTGAAATGTATAAGTCTAATAACTTACCTACAGCAGCAGTTGCAGACGGATCAGGTACTTTAGACAACGCCTTTGGTGTAGTTTTAGCAGGTCACATTTCAAGCACAGCGACCGCTCAGACTATCGTGAACACTGAAGTAATCCGTGATCCATCAAGCTTTGGCGACATCTGTCGTGGCTTGCATGTTTACGGCGCTAACGTTTTACGTCCTGAAGCACTTGTACAGGCTTACATTGGTCTTGACTAATAGAAGCTAATAAACTTGAGGGGTGTAAAAGCCCCTCTTGTTTTTTTATACGGAGAAATACATGGCAAATATAGGATCAGATAAAAATCCAATACGTCTTGGAAACCCTAATAAAATTAAAATGAATCCTAATAGATACGCAGGAGAAGCTAAACAAAACTTCGATGACAACTGGGATGAAATCTTTAAAAAGAAAGAAAAAAAATCTACTGAGGAAAAGTAAATGGCTACCACGTATTTAGAGATAACAAATGAAATAATGCGGGAGCTTAACGAAGTAGCCCTTACTAATCTTAATTTTACTGATGCTATAGGTGTGCAACAGCATATCAAAGACTCAGTAAACCGAGCATACATGGACATCTGTAATGAAGAAGCGCAATGGCCTTTTTTACTTATAGCTGATTCAGGAACTACCGATCCTTTTTATGGAAATGCCGCTAAAGAAACAGTAGCTGGTACACGTTTTTATGATTTAAGAAGTGTAGACTCTGCTCAAAGAGATCAATTCCATGCTGTAGACTGGGACACTTTTTACCTAACAACTATAGGTGTAGATGATGAATCTGCCCCTTTCACGTCCCGCAATCTTCGTTTTGCTACTACAGAAGACTGGAAAGATTTTAGACGGGAATCAGAAAACGCAGCCGATGCAGACGGTGCAACAGGTGCAACACCCACCCACGTTATTCGAAGCCCTGACGGAACAAAGTTTGGACTTAGCCCTATTCCAGATAAAGTATATAAAGTTTATTACACTGCTTGGGGGAAACCTACAAAGCTTGTAGCTCATGATGACCAAGTAGTTTTTCCAGATGCGTTTGTTCCTGTACTTATCGCACGTATACGATACTACTGCTGGCAGTTTAAAGAAAACCCCCAAGCCGCAGCATTCGCATTAGAAGACTACAGAAAAGGTTTAGACTTCATGCGTTCCAATCTTATTGAACCTACCCCCTCATACTTTAAAGACGACAGAGTGAGATTTATTTAATGGCAATGTCACAACCTTTTATAGTGGCTTGTCAAGGCGGTCTCAACACCAACTTCACAGAGCTTGCAATGCTTAGCCAACCGGGACTTGCTACAAAGTTAAAAAACTTTGAGCCTGATCCTGATGGCGGCTATAGACGCATTAAAGGCTATACACCTTACGGGGACACTCGTCCCTTTGGCGGAACAGACACGGCGATCTTAGGCGTTCTAGCTTATGCTGATGGCGTGATTGTAACAGGCGCAAATGATATTAAGTTTTCTAATGACGGCACTAACTGGATAAAAATAAATAAAACCAGTGTTGCTAGTTCAGGAGACAATTATGTCACCTTTAATGGACGCTCTGATTTAAGTCGTGCAGGACAAAAACAAACATCTTTTACATTCTTTGAAGATAATGTAGACTACGGTAAAGTAGTTATCTGCGATGGAGACAATCCCCCTTATTTATTCTATATGACAGGTCTTGGAGCTTTAAGCACTAGAACTTTCTTTGCTCAAACATTAGCAATAACAAGTCATGTAGGGGCTGGAACTCCTGATAATCCTACATGTGCAGTGTATCATAAAACTATGTTAGTTGCCGCAGGGGTTTCATCTGCACCTAACTCAATTGCTTATACAACTTTTGATGCTGACGCTCCAGATGTAACAACCAGTTCTTCTTCTAATGTTATTGCAGTAGACGATGCTGTAGTTGCATTAAAAGCTTTTCGTGAAGATATAATTATATTTTGTAAAAATAGTATACACAGATTGAGAAATGTTCACGATAGTAGCACAATTGCTGTGGTTCCTATCACAAAAAACGTAGGTTGTTTAAGCGCACACAGCATACAAGAGGTTGGGGGAGATTTAGTATTCTTGGCTCCAGATGGGATTAGAACATTAGCAGGGACTGCAAAAATAGGTGACACTGAATTAAGCACAGTAAGTAGAAATATACAATCAATTATTACTCAGCTTACTAGAAATATTGGCAGTAAAGTAATTACAAGTGTGGTGCTTAGAAATAAAAACCAATATAGATTATTTTATTCTACTACAGCTACTTCTAACTTAGACTCAGAAGGCGTTATAGGGACTTTAACTGGTAATGGTTATTCATGGGCGCAAACTGTAGGGATACAGGCTCACGGCGTTGATTCTGCATTTGATAATGATAGAACACAAAACGTATATCATGGAGATCGTAAAGGCTACATTTATAACCACGATGAAGGTAATGCTTTTTATGAAGCTGGTGTAGCCGCCAATATAGAAGCTGAGTACGTTACACCTAGTTTAGATTGTGGTGATCTAGGAACTAAGAAAACTTTCCACTATGTAAAAGTTTCTCTATCTCCAGAAGGCACTGTGTCCCCAACTTTACGTTTAAGATATGACTACGAAGATGTTGACTTACTACAGCCGCCCGATTATATTCTGTCTGACGTACCTGTCCCATCAGCTTTTGGAGCTATAAATTTTGGAGACGGTATATTTGGAGGCACTCGTGACCCCTCTATACGTCAATCAGTCCAAGGAAGTGGAGATGTACTAAACTTAAAATTATCAAGCAATGACCAGAAAGCTCCTTATGCGATCAATGGTTATTATATAAACTACGTGCCAGAAGGCAGGAGATAAACTAATGGCAGGAACTAGCTATACGAGACAAAGCACAATTCAGAATAATGAGACTATTGAAGCTTCGTTGTTTAATAATGAGTTTAATAAACTTTTAAATACTTTTTCATATGTTGGAACATCAGGAGGCACTACAGGCCACAGACATGATGGTACAGCTGCTGAAGGCGGCAACATCTATAAAGTAGGTGACGAAGACTTTTTAAATAAAATTGTAATTGACGGACAGCTTAATGGCGCTAATGGCAATAACCGTATTGGTTTTTTTGTCCAAGTAAGTAGTGCGGCTGTCGAGCAGATCCGTATTCAAGACGGTGTGGTTGTACCTGTAACTGACAGTGATATTGATCTAGGTACAAGCAGTGTTAAATACAAGCACGTTTATGCTGATGACCTTACAGGCACACTAGCTACAGCAGCCCAGACTAACATTACGTCTGTAGGCGCTTTAGGTGGCGGTAGTATTGCTTCTGGTTTTGGAGCTATTGATAACGGATCAAGTACTATAACTACCACAGGTGCTATTAGTGGCGGCACATTAACTGGCACCCTACAAACCGCAGCACAGACTAACATTACATCTGTAGGTGTTCTTACGGGCTTGACTTCAACAGGTAATGTTTTAATCCAAGCAACTGCAAACGATAGTGGAATTCAAGCCACACCAACTCCAATTCTAGAACTATATCAAGTAGATGGCCCAGCAGCTGATGACGGTGATCATCTAGGTGAGATTCAATTTACGGCTTTAAATGATAATGGTTACAGCCCTGCAAAACATAAGTATGCAGGAATACACGCTGAGATTATTGATGAGTCTAATGCTACAGAAGATGGTTCTTTACACTTCACCACTGTTACAGCAGGGACAGAAGATACTACCGTATTAACACTTAACGGTACTGAGTCTACATTCAATACACCATTAACTTTAAAAAGTGTAGATGCAGGTTCTACTGGCCCTAATCTTGATTTATATCATTTGTCTGGAAGTCCTGCTAATAATGATAAATCAGGAACAATAAATTTTTATTCTGATAATGCCAGTAATGAAAAAATTATTTTTGCTAGAATAGAAACAAAATCTACTGATATAACTAATGGAGCAGAACGAGGACAACTTAAATTTACTCTTAGAACTACTGATGGTGCAAATGATTTAACAGGTACTGCAGATGTATTAACTTTAAATGCTGGATCATCTTCAGCAACTCCAGAGGTTCAAATAGAAGATAGTTTAGTTATAAATAGTTATGAAGCAGGTGGTTCTTTTACAGGTGGCCCTAAAATAACACTACGGAGACAAGAACTATTTACAGGTGTTGACAATGATGAATTTAGTGTAATTGCATTTGAAGCATTTAATGATCGAGGACTTAGTAGTGGTGGCCCTGAAAATATAGAATATGCTCACATCCATGCTAAAATACTCGATGCTTCAGATGGCACAGAAGATGGTCAATTAGAGTTTGGTGCAATGACAGCAGGATCACTTGTAGAGCCTGTATTAACTGTAAGTGGCCTAGCAGTAACAGCAACTAAACCTGTAGCTTTCCCTGCTCAAAGTTCTGCGCCTACCTCACCTTCTAATGGTTGGGTATATTATGACACCGACGACCATAAACTAAAAGTGTATGCCAACGGCGCATGGGCTAACTTAAACTAGGGTTACGCCCGTTAAAAAATAAAGGATATTAATTATGCCCGAAGGAATTACAGCAGTTGATGTATTAGCTCGTATGGAAAAACACGAAGCTGAATGTGCTATTAGATGGAAGAATGTTGAAGACCAACTTAGCAGCGGAGGTTTAAAAATGCAACGTCTTGAGTCTAGAATCTATGGGTTTAATATGATATTACTGACAGGAATTATTGCTATATTAACTCAGATAGTTAAATAGATGGTTAAGTTTTATGTGTTAACATCAGGACATTTTGCAGCTCTATTAAGGCACAGTAGTCCTAAATATAGCAACATACCAAAAGAAGATATGGTGATTGTTATAAATAGTTTAGATGAAGATTATATTAAGAAATCTGAAAAGTATTGTAAAGATGTAGGTATTGAATATTACATCACTAAAAGCAACGGAACTCCTGCTAAAGGTAAGAACTCTGTATTAGATTTATTTTTAGCTTCTGATAACGATTACTGCGTCATGATAGACGGGGATGATTTCTTAACTCAGCATGGTGTAGAGTATTATAAAAGTGTTGAAAAGAAAAAAATTATTCCTGATGCTTTGTGTTTAAAAGATGGTTTAATTATAAAAACTATAGACGGCAAAGATAAACTTTTTACTATTAAAAAAGAAACACATCATGTATCTGTTGAAGAGTTATATAGAAGATACAGTTTAATAGGAGGGGTTGAACACGAACAAGCTTTAGAACTAGCTAACTCTATGTCAAAGCTGGTAGACACACAAAAATATTTAGAGCTTAACCAAACTTTTAATCGTGTTACATGGCTAAGCAAAAAAGCAGCTCAGTTTAAGTTTGATGAAGATGTCGTTATTTCAGAAGATACTTTACATTTTTTAACTTTAAAAGATCAAGCAATTAAAAATAAATTAAAAGTTTATACTTTATACGAAAACCCTGCAACTTATATTTATGATAATAGAAATGAAAGTACAGTGTTTAAATATTCAAAAAATGAAACAGACTTATCTTGGGTACACACCTTTAAAAACAAATTAGACATTATGGAGAAAGAAGATAAGCTACACTCAAATGTTTATTTAAAAGAATATAGGTTTATATAATGACAAGCATATTAAAAGCTTTAAAACGGTTAGAGGAAAAAAGAACAAAAGTACCTCGCCTAGCTTTTATGTCAGGTGGCCCAGGTGTACTGACGGGTGTCGATCTACAAGATTATTGGGCAAAGCAGCAAGTAGCGGGTATGACAAAAGCCCAAAGAGTTGCACGAATAGCTGATCTATACACACAAAGTATAGGTGGCGCAAAGCCCACTATGCAAAGTTTAGTAGACTTTATGGTAGGCGGAGGATTCCACTACAATGAAAGGAGTGGTGATTTTTTAGCTTCGGGATATTTTAACGAGGCAGGTACAGGGTATCATCCTGCGTTATCAAACCAGCTAACCAGTATGTATGGCAACTATAGTTCGACAACCTTTCAAGCTCCTAGTACACAGCAATTTCAAGGCGTTAACGAATCAAACCCTTCAGAAGTTCTTGACGGCTTGTCAGGGAATTTAAGTACTAGCGATCCTAGTTCTTATACTGGTATTCAAGAAGTTATTGTTACTGCTAATGCAGCATATATAACAAATAATCAGCTTGACATCGGCGATGTAGCATCACTTACAGGTTACGTTGGCGGAAGATTTACACCTTTTAATCCGACAACAGGTGAAGGTGGAGTTCTTTCAGCATTAGGGATGACGCTGAATTATATTCCTTCGGGCATGGAGGATACGGTAAGGCTAGGCCCCGGCGATGTAGCCATGGCGACCCGTGTTTTTGAGTGGATCACCCGAGAGCCGGTGGGCGGCAGTGGTCGTGGCGGTCGCCAGATGAAACCCGGTTATGTAATCAACGATGACGGGACTTACTCTAGTGTTGGATCACCCAACATGAGATATGATTTATTTACTGGCGCTGTTATTGGCTCTGCAATTCAAGAATATATAACATATACAAATAGGCCGGTTGATCTACCACCCCCAATTTATACTATACCAGAGGGGGTAAGTGGATCAGGTGCAGGTACTGGGGGAATACCTTCTCCTTATACCTATGATCCAAATGCAGCGCCTACAACCAACGGGCCTAGAAAAAACCCTACTCCCGGAACTGGCGGTGATGATGATGATGATGAGACTGTTGATAGCGGAATTGATTATAGTGACCCTTCACTTAGAGATTATGAAACAAGCGGGACTGGCGCTCACAGCCCGATGGAAGAAGTTGTGGTTACTGCCGAGCCGCCCGAAGGCTATATTCCTAGCAAGTCGGGGGCGGGTTGGAGCGAAACAATTTCTCCTTATACCTATGACCCAAGCAAAACTGGTACGTGGTCAGCAGACGGAGATTTCGTACCTTATAATCCCGGAGATCCCGGAAATACCGATAGCGGCGGTGGTGGTGGCGGAGAAGACGGAGAAGACGGAGAAGACGGAGAAGGCGGAGAAGGCGGAGAAGGCGGAGAAGAAACTGGTGAAGGTGGTGGAGAAGGCGGTGAAGGCGGTGACGGTGGTGACG
>Ga0209711_10003169_pt1 | contig 14003 bp, 15 predicted proteins | sample ArcticOcean_MG_C_7_FD_187441 | JGI IMG/M metagenome (GOLD analysis project Ga0209711, IMG submission 187441) | Marine microbial communities from western Arctic Ocean - ArcticOcean_MG_CB11_88 (SPAdes) (version 2) | ecosystem: Environmental > Aquatic > Marine > Oceanic | place: Arctic Ocean... | reverse complement strand
GCTTTAGGTGTGTTTCTATTTTTTACTACACCAACATGCATCTCGTCTAAACCGGATGATGTTATTTTTTTTGGTATTCTTATGTACTTTTTCTTTTTTCTTGCAGGCATTTATTTTCCACTCCTTTTTTATTTTATCTTCTATTAATATGCATTCAACATCATTATTATTCTTGATCATTGGCAGCTTTCTTTAGTTCAACAACATTGTCTGATGTTCCATACATAGTTTTTACTTTCAATTTGTCTTGATCTTCATTGAAGTAATGATTTTTAGTAACCTCCATAGAGCTATGACGCATACGCAGCGATGCAGCTTCCAGCCCATTTTCTCTACCATAGTAAGTCACGTATGTTTTACGTAGGTGTTTCAGGGTTAATATATTTGTATATTTATAAACTGATCTTTTACCTCTATGACCATTTACTTTTCTATTAACTCGAACAAGCTCTCTAGTGGCCATACCAAATTTAAATAAAAAATCTCTAGTCTTAGATCTGTAACTAGAATTATTAATTGGAAGAGTATTATCTGTTGGTCTAGGAAATACCCACATAGAACCAACAGCCCAGCTAGCTGCTGTATCTGCATCTGTAACTAAATTTTGCAGTTTCATCAGCGCTTTAAATGCAACATCGGTTAATCCAATAGTAGCATCTTTTCTATTCTTAGAATCTCTTAAATAGATTTCGTTTTTTTCGAATATAATCCAGCCACTACATTTTTTCTGATCTGCAATATTTATAGGTTTCTTCCAAGCTAAACCAAAACAATCTTCCAGTCGTTCTCCAATTTCAAGCAACAATAAAATGAAACATAGAAATTGTGGATCTCTATATAACTGCTCATTACAATATTTAACAATCTCTAAAACTTTAGGCAGATCTTCAATAAATGCCTTGTCTTTATTTTCAGTATATTTTGCAATTCTTAAACAAGGATTAGTTTCTTTATAAGCTGGGATTGGTCGCTGACTATCCCAATCCATAGCTACTGACAATGCTGCTAAGGCTCTATTGGCTGCAATAGGTTTTTGTTCCAGCCGACTATGCCAAATTTTGATATCTCTTTTACCAAGCTCAGTCAGTGGAATATCTGCAAGAATCTTCTTATAATAGTTAGTACCATCAACATTATATGGCGCTGTAAGCATTTGTTTAGTAGTGGAATTATCTGTTAAAGCTAGAACATAACAGTCAAGAAGAGCACTATAACTCTTGATAGTTTTCTTCTTATATTTAATTTTTTTCCCTGATGCTTTTCTAAATGCAGTCGGTAGAGCTCTTTTGAAATCACTAACAAGGTGCGTTAGAGTTCTCTTACTGCTACTCTGGGAGGTATCTTTTTTCCAATCATCTAAGTTAATATTAACAACTTTCTTAACTGCTTCGATTGGTTTCTGCCCATATCTGCAGACCTTCCTCCTGCTGCCCCATCTTTTTTGATTACCATTCTTGTCAATAACGATGTTGCTCCACTCTGCATAGTATACTTTCAGCTTTGATGGTGTAGCTCTTACTTCGATAGATAGTCCAACAGTTTGCTGGTCTTGAACTCTATAAGTTTTGTTTGTATGTTTTAGCTTTTCCAAAGCTACTTTTGTGAACTTGATTGCCTTCATGTTTTCCACTCCATTGTTTTTTAATTGTTTTAATGAAGTTAAATGTGGCTTTGAAATCTCGTTTCAAATGATATTCGTTTAACGATTCCTTTAACGACAGATCAGTCACAAATGGTCTACATCCAGTAACATTTGATCGTGAGCAGTCAACAGACTGCGAACTCACTTGAGATTTTTTGCATTGATTTATTTGACCTTTTGAACTAAAAATCAGACACGAAAACAAATGCCCTTGTAGCTCAGCTGGTAGAGCAATTGATTTGTAATCAATAGGTCCGCGGTTCGACTCCGTGCGGGGGCACCACACAATGCAGACACTACATAAAAATTTCTACTTAAAAAAAAAGTAGAACTGAAAGAAGTACACACAAAGCACATAAGTAGAACTGTCAATAGTGAAAACCAAGTGAAATGTTTTATTACCGTGATAGTGTTCAGCGCATGCTCTGCAAGCTTAATAGTTTTCTTTTTAAATAAATATTATCTTATATTTGTTAAATTTATAAATAAAGACTATTTTTAAATTTAAATAAATCTTTAATTTATTAAATGTTATTATAGATTGTATAAATTCATTGATATATAAACTTTAGCAATGAATTTTAACAAAACAAAAACTTATAAATCTTTTAAAAAAAGTAAATATTTATCAATTAAACATAAAAATTATTTTTATATTTATGACAATTTATTTGAGAAATATAGAAATAAAAATATTACTTTTGTGGAAATAGGAATATTTTCTGGTGGATCCCTTTTTATGTGGAGAGATTTTTTTGGTAAAAAAGCAAGAATTATTGGTATCGATTTAAACCCAGAAGCAAAGAAATTTGAAAAATATGGATTTGAAATAATTATAGGCGACCAAAGTAGTGAGACTTTTTGGAAAAATTTTTTTACTAAGTTTGGTAAAGTAGATTTAGTCCTTGACGATGGCGGACATACTAATTTTCAGCAAATCATAACTACTAACTGCTGTATTCCAAATATTAAAGATAATGGAATGTTAATTGTTGAGGATGTGCACGCTAGTTTTATTAAACAAAATTGGTATAACCCTAGTAAATACTCATATATTAACTATTGTAAAAAATTAATTGAAGATATTAATTTTAGGTTTCCAGGACTAAAAAAATATATTTTTTCATTAAATAAATATATTCATTCAATTCAATTTTATGAGTCAATTGTAGCTTATAAAATTAATAGAAAACTTTGTAAAACGAATGAATTCCTTAGTAATTCAAAAAAAACTACTCATCCCAAAGAATTTAGAAACATGCTCAAAGAGAACAGTTTTTTTTATAAGATAAAAAAATTTGTTAACACAAAATCTCACTTTACTTATATTATTTTTTTAATAAATTCTTTTAAATCAAAGAAATTTTTTAAATAGATTTTCAAAAACTTTCTATGGTGATAGAGGAATAAGTCTGCAGTTCGACTATGTGCAGGCCACCATCACTTAATTATTTGAAGTTTCTTTACGTGTTTGTTCAATCTTTATTTTTTTATGAAGACTATTATTTTTATTGTACAATAATTCAAAGCTAATTTTTTTATTAGCTTGAATTCTAATCGTCTTTGCATTTCTAACTTCAAAATTATCTGCAACAGCACTAATGGGTCTTTTTTTTTCATCTAAATTTTTTATTAAAATTTTCGATTTATCACTAACAATTATGCCCTTCCATCTTCTGGGTCTAAAAGGGCTAATCGGTGTGACTGCTAGTTTTCTTGAATCTAAATTTAGAATTGGTCCATGTGCTGATAAATTATAGGCTGTACTACCTGCGGGGGTTGAGACTAATATGCCATCAGAGATAAGATTTTTAATAATATTCTTTTTATTAGCTGTAATAGAAATTGATGATGCCTGCTTGCTTTGTCTTAATATTGACACCTCATTGATGGCTATAGATTTTTTTGTTTGATTGCTTTTATTTGTGACAGTCATTTGTAAAGGATGAATTTTTATACTATTGGAGATATTCAAATTTTTAACAATGTTTTCGTTGGAAAACTTATTCATTAAAAATCCATAGTTCCCAGAGTTAATTCCATAGAATGGTTTTTTATATTTGTATAATTTTTTTAAAGTTTGAAGCATGAAACCATCTCCACCTAAAACAATTATTATGTTAGATTTTCTTAATGATGTGATGATAACTTTTTTAATTAGAATTGATTTAATCTTTAAAGAAGACTTCGTTTTATCATAAATTAAAAATACTTTGTCTCTCATCTAGTGGTGCCCTCGGCCAGACTCGAACTGGCACTCCAAAAAGGCACGGATTTTAAGTCCGTTGTGTCTACCAATTTCACCACGAGGGCATATACTATTTTCATTTGTTTAACTGTTTTTATTTATAACTCAACTTCTTTTTGTTAACAAACCATATCAATATTTTAATTAAGCTTTTAATGCTTTTTTAAGAATATGATTATCTAAATTACAATCTTTATAACCTCTCTTTACAACATTCAAATAACGTTCTGTTGGATATGCAAATAAAGTTTTTTTAGTCATGGTATAGGTCATTACTTTCTTACCATAATAAGTAAAATAATATTTTTTATATAGAACTGGATAATCTTCATAAACATCTAATTTTTTTTCATCACTTTTAGATATTTCAAATAAAGCTCCTGGAACAATTGAGTTTTTTTTAGGCTCTATATCAGCAGCTCTATATTTGCTTCTAAAAGTTAGGGTAAAATTACTTAAATTAATCTTCTTTAAGAATATGCTGTCTTTACACCTTTTTTTCATTTGAAAATGATTTAAATTACTTCCATAAGCGAAATAAAGCATTAAATTATCTAATTACTACTTCTATCTTTTTTTGATTAACAAACTTTAATATTTCAGAATTACATTTATCAATTTTAAACTGGTCTTCAGATCGTATTACTATTGATACACCTAGTTTGCCTGCTTGAAAGAATGGGTAACTTCCAATTTCAACATCCTTATTATTGTCTTGAACATTAGTTAAAGAGTTTGCAATTTCACTTTCAACAGTTTTTAAACTTATTGTATGACTTAATATTGGATCTCCCCCTACTATTTTATTTTTTAATCCTCCTAACATCGATTTTAAAATTGAAGGAACTCCTGGCAAGCAAAAAACGTTTTCAACACTAAACCCTGGAGCACCACTTGTTGGATTTAATATTAAATTAGCATTACGTGGCATCCATACCATTTTTTGTCTACCTTCATTAAATTCACCAACTTTGTAGTAAGCTTCTAATATTTTAAAAGCTTCTTTGTGAATTTCGTACTTAAGATTAAATGCTTTCGAGATAGATTGAGCAGTAATATCATCGTGGGTTGGACCTATACCGCCAGTAGTAAACACATAATTATTAACTTTTCTTAAATGATTAACAGTCTCAACAATTGTATTTTCAATATCTGGGATAACCCTAACCTCATTTACTTTTACACCAATTGAATTCAACCATTGAGCAATTGTGCTAGTATTAGTGTCTTGTGTTCTTCCAGATAGGATTTCATTACCTATGATAAGTATTGCGGCATTAAATTTTGTATTTTGGTTCATTATTAAATATATAATTTAAATATGAAATTTACCAAACCTTTAATTAAGGGCAAACTAATCAAACGTTATAAGAGATTTTTTACAGATGTTAAAATTGGTAAGGAAATTGTTACAGCACATTGTCCTAATACTGGTTCCATGAAGGGTTTATTGGATGAGGGAAATGAAGTTTTTATATCTAAAAATGACGATCCTAAAAGAAAGTTAAAATATACTCTTGAGATAGTTAAGGTTAAAAAAAATTTAGTAGGTGTTAATACTCATTTTGCAAACAAAATTGCCTTCCATGGTTTATCAAATAATCTAGTAAAAGAAGTTGCAAAAAATGACAGTATTAAGCCTGAGGTATTTTTTGATAAAGAAACACGTTTTGATTTTCTAGTTGAAAAAAATAAGCAAAAAATATTTGTAGAAGTCAAAAATGTTACTTTATTTAGAGAAGAAAAAACTGCAGAGTTTCCAGATGCAATTACTTCTAGAGGCTCAAAGCATTTAAAGGCCCTTATTGAGGCAGTTAACAAAGGTTATAAATCCTATCTATTATTCTTGGTTCAAATAGAAGGTGTGAATAATTTTAAAATAGCAAAAGACATAGATAAAGAATATTATGAAAATTATTTACTTGCAAAAAAAGCTGGAGTTATTTTTTTAGCTTATCAATGTAAAATAAGTTTAAAAGAAATTAAAATAGATAAAAAAATTAAAATTATTAATGCCTGATTATTTAGAAAAATTTGAAAAGATGAGAGTTGCTGGAAATCTTGCAGCAAGAACTCTTGATATGCTTACAGATAATATTAAGCCAGGTGTAACTACTGAATTTATAGATAAATTAGGTTATGAATTTATAAGAGACAATGGTGCCTACTCAGCTCCATTATTTTATAGAGGTTTTAAAAAATCATTATGTACATCTTTAAACCATGTTGTTTGTCACGGTATACCTTCTGATAGAATTTTAGTTGAAGGTGACGCTTTAAATGTTGATGTAACAGCTATAGTTGATGAACATTATGGTGATACAAGTCGAATGTTTTGTATTGGTAAAACTCCTATTAAAGTTAACAACTTAATTGATGCTACATACGAGTCGATGATGAGAGCAATAAATTTACTAAGACCAGGGTTAAAATTAGGTGACATTGGATATGAAATACAATCTTTTGTTGAAAAAAAAGGCTACTCAGTTGTTAGGGATTTTTGTGGTCACGGAATAAGCACAACATTTCACGAACCACCAAATGTTTTACATTATGGAAGAAGAAACACGGGGATGGAGCTTAGAACAGGTATGACTTTTACAATTGAGCCTATGATAAATACCGGTGAATGGGATGTAAAAATGCTAAAAGATGGTTGGACAGCAGTTACAAAAGACAAATCTTTATCAGCGCAATTTGAGCATACGTTAGGTATTACTGAAAATGGTTATGAAATCTTTACAGAATCTGTTAAAGGTTATTCTAAGCCCCCTTACTTATAATTAATGATTGAGAGATATTCCAGAAAACAGCTTACTGACATATGGTCAGAAGAAAATAAATACCAAATTTGGCTCGATGTAGAGATTGCTGCAGCCGAAGCCATGGAAAAATTAGGTCAAATTCCTAAAGGTGTTGCATCAATTGTTAGAAAAAAGGCTAAAATAAACGTTAAAAGAATTCACCAAATCGAGAGTAAAGTGAAACATGATGTGATAGCATTTTTAACCTCTGTTACTGAAAAAGCAGGGATTAAAGCAAGGTACCTTCACCAAGGTATGACCTCATCTGATGTTCTAGATACCAGTTTAAATATTCAGTTAGTTCAATCAGGTAAAATTTTACTTGGTGATATCAATCAAATTCTAAAGGTTTTAAAGAAGCAAGCCAAAAAATACAAATACACACCTTGTATGGGTAGAAGTCATGGAATTCATGCAGAGCCTATCACTTTTGGTTTAAAATTAGCTTCATTTTATGAGGAATTTAAGAGAAATAGAAAAAGATTAGTTGATGCAATTGATGAAATTTCAACATGCGCAATTTCTGGTGCAGTAGGCACATTTGCAAATATTAATCCTAATGTTGAAAAGCATGTAGCAAAAAAACTTGGTTTAAAAGTTGAGCCTATATCAACGCAAGTGATACCAAGAGACAGGCATGCTTTTTATTTTTCAATTCTTGGAATTATTGCGGGATCTGTTGAAAGAGTTGCAATTGAAATTAGACATTTACAAAGAACGGAAGTTTATGAAGTGCAGGAATTTTTTTCAAAAGATCAAAAGGGTTCGTCGGCAATGCCTCATAAAAAAAACCCAATATTAAGTGAAAACTTAACAGGTCTTGCAAGAATGGTTCGGAGTGCAGTGATCCCTGCCCTAGAAAATATTGCACTATGGCATGAAAGAGATATTTCTCACTCAAGTGTTGAAAGAAATATTGGTCCTGATGCAAACATAACTTTAGATTTTGCTTTAGCCAGACTCAGTAATATTTTAGATAAAATGATTGTCTATCCAAAAAAGATGATTGAAAATTTAAACATAACTAAAGGTTTAATTTTTTCACAAGAAGTAATGTTAGAGTTAACGAAATCAGGATTAAGTAGAGAGCAATCTTACAAAATGGTTCAAAATTATGCAAAAAAATGTTTTGCAGAAAACCTAAATTTATTTGATGTTATATCAAATGATGAATTCATAATGGCTAAAATTTCTTCAAAAAGATTGAAGGCTATATTTAACTATTCATCACATTTTAAAAATGTAGATTTAATCTTTAGAAGAGTTTTTAAATAATGAAAAAAGGTAAGAAGTTATACGAAGGTAAGGCTAAAATAATTTATGCTACATCTGATAAAAATTTAGTCATCCAATATTTTAAAGATGATGCAACAGCTTTTAACAACCTAAAAAAATCAACCATTGAAGGTAAAGGTGTTTTAAACAATAGAATATCTGAGCATATTTTATCAAACCTAACTCAAATCGGGATTAAAAATCATTTAGTTAAAAGACTAAACATGAGAGAACAAATTATTAAATTGGTAGAGATCATTCCTATTGAGTTTATTGTTCGTAATATTGCAACAGGTTCTATTACTAAAAGACTTGGCATTAAAGATGGAACGGTTTTAAAGCAGCCGCTATTAGAATATTGTTTAAAAGATGATAGTTTAGGTGATCCACTTATTGCAGAAGAGCATATTTTAGCTTTTGATTGGGCTACAAAATCTGAATTAGAAAAAGTTAAGAAAACGATCCTTAGAATTAATGATTTTATGATTGGAATGTTTATAGGAGTTGGAATTAAACTAATTGATTTCAAGCTTGAGTTTGGAAGACTTAAAGAAAATGGAAAAAATGAGGTTATTTTAGCTGATGAAATTAGTCCTGATACTTGTAGATTGTGGGACAGTATTACTGATAAAAAGCTAGATAAAGACAGATTTCGTAAGGACTTGGGAGATCTAATACCAGCTTACACTGAAGTTGCTAAAAGACTTGGCATTTTACATGAACAATCAAACTTAAGTGCTGTCAATGTTACAAAATTAAGATCAATTAAAAAAAGAAAATAATATGAAAATATCAGTAGTTATAACTCTTAAGAAAGATGTTTTAGATCCTCAAGGTAAAGTTATTCACCAAACCTTAGATGGTATGGGATTTGAGGGTATCAATGAAGTAAGACAAGGAAAATATTTTGAAATTGACACTAAAGAAGATGATAAGAAAAGAGCTGAAGCAAAAGTTGAAGAGATGTGTAAAAAACTTTTAGCAAATTTAGTAATAGAAGACTTTAAAATTATTGGATCACAATAATAAATAATGCATTCATCTGTAATAACCTTTCCTGGATCTAATTGTGACAGAGATATGGATGTTGCTTTAAAAAAATTTGGTTTTAAAAATAAAATGGTTTGGCATGATGATGTTGAACTTCCAAAAAGTGATTTGGTAGTTTTACCAGGTGGTTTTTCATATGGGGATTATCTTAGATGTGGAAGTATGGCGTCAAAATCAAAAATTATGAAATCTGTACTAAACTTTGCTCAAGGGGGTGGTAAAGTAATGGGTATTTGTAATGGTTTTCAAATTCTAGTTGAATCAGGTTTGCTGCCAGGTGTACTACTTAGAAATAAATACCTAGAATTTATTTGTAAAAATGTTTTTGTTAAAGCTAACAATAAAGATAATTCTTATTTTAAAGATGATAAAAAAGACGTCTATGAGTTTCATATAGCTCACAATGAAGGAAATTATTTTTGCTCTAAAGATCAAATTAAAGAAATTAATGACAATAACCAAATAGCTTTATTTTACTCAGATGAAAATGGAAATGTTAATGAGCAATCTAATCCTAACGGTTCATTAAAAAATATAGCTGGTGTGTTTAATAAACAAAAAAATGTTTTAGGAATGATGCCTCATCCAGAAAGAATGATAGACCCCGCTCTATCGGGTGAAGATGGTTCAATATTTTTTAAAAACTTAATTAATAATTTGAAATAATGATAGTCAACGAACAACTCGCGATAGATCATGGTTTAAAAAAAGATGAATATAAAAAAATCTGTGATTTATTAAAAAGAGTTCCTAATATTACTGAACTAGGTATTTTTTCTGCAATGTGGAATGAGCATTGTTCTTATAAATCTTCAAGATTTCATCTTAAAAACTTACCCACTAAAGGAAAAAATGTAATTCAAGGACCCGGTGAAAATGCTGGTGTTATTGATATTGGTGATGATGATGCAATTGTATTTAAAATCGAAAGTCATAATCACCCTTCATTTATTGAACCCTACCAAGGTGCAGCAACTGGTGTTGGTGGTATTATGAGAGATGTCTTTACAATGGGCGCAAGACCAATAGCTAATTTGAACTCAATTCATTTTGGCTCACCTCAACATAAAAAAACTAAAAATTTATTACGTGGCGTTGTTCACGGTATAGGTGGGTATGGTAATTGCATGGGGGTTCCAACAATTGCTGGTCAGACTAGTTTTGATGAGTCTTATAACGGTAACATTTTAGTAAATGCTATGACCTTAGGTCATGTTAAAAAAGATAAAATTTTTTATTCAAAAGCCTCAGGTTTAGGAAAACCTGTAATCTATGTTGGTTCAAAAACGGGTCGTGATGGAATTCATGGTGCTAGTATGGCATCAGCTTCTTTTGATGATAAAATTGAGGAAAAAAAACCAACCGTTCAAGTTGGAGATCCCTTTACAGAAAAACTATTGTTAGAAGCCTGTTTAGAGTTAATGGCAGGGGATTCGATTATTGCCATTCAAGATATGGGTGCTGCAGGATTAACTTCTTCAAGTATTGAAATGGCTTCAAAAGGAAACCTGGGAATTGAGATCAATTTAAATAAAGTTCCTTGTAGAGAGGCAAACATGACCCCTTATGAAATCATGTTATCAGAAAGCCAAGAGCGAATGCTTATTGTTTTAGAAAACGGCAAAGAAGAAATGGCTAAAAAAATATTTGATAAATGGAATTTAGACTTTGCGGTAATTGGAAAAACAACAAAAAGTAAAAAAATTGAACTTTATTTTAATGAAGAAAAAGTAGCAGACATTCCTGTTAATACATTGGTTGAAAACTCACCTATGTATGACCGAAAATGGAAAAAAGCTAAATTACCTAAAAGAATTAAAATTGAGAAAGAGCTATTTAAAACCTTTAAGGTAAAAAATGTTTTAAACAAAATATTATCCAATCCAAATGTATGTAGTAAAGAGTGGATTTGGCAACAGTATGATCACACTGTTATGGGTGACACTATTCAAAAACCTGGTGGAGACGCAGGTGTTGTTAGGGTTCATGGTACTAATAAAGCAGTTGCAGCATCTGTAGACTCTTCTGCTGTATACTGTTGGGCTCACCCATTAAGTGGTGGAAAACAAATTGTTTGTGAAAGTTGGAGAAATTTAATTTCAGTTGGTGCAAAACCAATTGCTATTACTAACTGTTTAAATTTTGGTAGTCCTGAGAATGAAGAAAATATGGGTGAGTTTGTCGAATGTGTTCAAGGTCTAGGTGAAGCGAGTGCTTATTTAGAGTTTCCAGTAGTCTCAGGAAATGTTTCTTTCTACAATCAAACTAAAGATATTGGTATTAAACCTACTCCAGCAATTGGGGGGGTTGGTTTAATTAAAGATTACCAAAACATGATTACAATGGACTTAAAAGAAGCTGATAATATACTTTTAGTTATAGGTAAAACTGAGGGTCATCTAGATCAAAGCTTATTTGCAAGAGATATTTTAAATGAAAAAAATGGACCTCCTCCTGAAATTAATCTTTTTAATGAAAAGAATAATGGTGAAACAGTATTAAAACTTATTGATAAAAAATTTATAAAATCTGCACATGATGTTTCTTTAGGAGGAATAATTACCGCTCTTTCTAAAATGTGTATTAAAGGTAAAAAAGGTGCAACTCTTAAAAAGCCTAATTACTTAATTAATCAGTTTGAATACTTATTTGGCGAAGACCAAGGAAGATACATTATTGAAATTAGTAAAATTGATCTTGAAAGTGCTACTAAAATACTTCAAGAAAACTCAGTACATTTTGATGAACTTGGATCAGTAAATGACGATAGTTTAATAATTGATGATAAGACAAAAGTATCAATTGACGATTTAATTAAATCGCATACAAATTGGCTAACTAACTACATGGAAAATTAAAATGGCAATGGATATAAAAGAAGTTGAAACACTTATTAAAGAAGCTTTACCAGATGCTATAATAGAAATTCAAGACTTAGCAGGAGATAGTAATCACTACTCAGCAACAATAACCTCTAAAGAGTTCTCTGGAAAAAGTAAAATTGAGCAACACAAGATGGTATATAATTCTTTAAAAGGGAAAATGGGCAACGAACTTCACGCATTAGCAATTAAAACAAGGGAGCAATAATGGACGATAGCACAAAAAATTTAATTCAAAGTCATATAGATACCAACGAAGTATGTTTGTTTATGAAAGGAACACCGGATGCTCCTCAGTGTGGATTTTCTATGGCTACATCAAACATGTTAAAAATTTTAGAAGTAAATTATAAAGGGATCAACGTTCTAGAATCTCAAGCTTTAAGAGAAGGTATAAAAGAATTTAGTGACTGGCCTACTATTCCACAAGTTTACATCAAGGGTGAATTTGTTGGTGGCTGTGACATCTTTAAAGAAATGTATGAAAACGGTGAACTCAAGAAAGTACTTGAGGATAAAGGAATTAATTTTAAGAAGTAATTTATTACTTATAGATATAGTCTCTAGTAGTGGGTGTTGATGTATAGTTTTTTGTTAATTGGAACTGATAAACTACTTGGTCTCCCCATTTAAAAGCACTTTCACAACTAGCCAAATAAAACTCCCACATCCTAAAAAATTTTTCGTCAAACATATTTATTATTTGGATTTTATTTTTTATGCAATTTTCTTTCCAGTGTCTTAGGGTGTGAGAATAATGTAATTTTAAAACTTCTATATCGGATACTATTAATCCAGCTTTCTCTATAGGTGTTACTACTTCACTCAGGCTAGGTGTGTAACCACCTGGAAAAATATATTTGGTTATCCATGGATGTGGATCTCTAGGAGGATTAACTGAGCCAATAGTATGTATCAAAGAAACACCTTTAACATTAAGTAGCTTGTCAATTTTCTTAAAAAAATTTTTATAAAACTTTCTACCCACATGTTCAAACATTCCAACACTTACAATTCTATCAAACTTTTCATCTAACTGACGGTAATCTATTAGTTTAAAGGTAACTTGATTTTCTAAATTAAGCTCTTTTGCTTTTTTAACACAGTAGTTAAACTGATTTTCAGATAGAGTAATTCCAGTAACTTCACAATTAGTACTTTTTGCAATATCTATAGCTAAAGATCCCCAGCCACAACCTATATCAAGAACTTTTTGATTTGGCTTTATATTAAGTTTTTTTATTATGTGCTGTATCTTATTATTTTGAGCTTCTTCTAAAGTGTCACTTTCATTTTTAAAATATCCACAAGAGTATTGTTTTTTAGGATCCAAAAATAAAATGTATAAATCATCTGACAGATCGTAGTGATGAGCAACATTCATTTTAGATTTTTTTATAAAATTAAAGTTTGTTAAATATCTATAAGAACCATAAAATTTATTTATCAGCATGCTAAAAATATTTAATTCACCTCTTCCTATATTCATAAGCGCTATATCTAAAAAATCAGTCAAACTTCCATTTTCGATTTGTATATCTCCATTAGAATAAGCTTCTCCAAAATATAAATCTGGACGAAAAAATAATTTATAATGGAGATTCTTATCTAAAATCTTAACTGTAATTGGGTTGTTATTTTTTGGCGTTCCTATGATGTATTTATTTGAATTTGCATCAATTAATAGAAAGCCATCTTTCTGGAACAATTTATCTAAATATCTTGCTAGCAGCATTTAAACTTTCATAAAAAGTTTTTTCATAAGCAAAATGTATAATAAATTTTTATAAAATTCACTCTGGATTATTCCACGGTTTTATTGGAATTTTAGCAGTAAAATTAGATAAGCTGTTTTAAAAAAATAGATATTTATTATCTAGAGTAATATTCAATTACTAGATTGGGTTCCATTATTACTGGGTAAGGAACTTCGTCAAACTTAGGTGTTCTAACAAAAGTAACTTTTTTATTCTTTTCATCTAGATGAATATATTCTGGAGTTTCTCTTTCTTTGTTTGCTAAAGCGATATCAATGAAAGCTAACTGTTTAGATTTATCTCTAATTTCAATTATATCTTCTTCTTTAACCATATAGCTAGAAA
>Ga0209711_10003164_pt1 | contig 14023 bp, 16 predicted proteins | sample ArcticOcean_MG_C_7_FD_187441 | JGI IMG/M metagenome (GOLD analysis project Ga0209711, IMG submission 187441) | Marine microbial communities from western Arctic Ocean - ArcticOcean_MG_CB11_88 (SPAdes) (version 2) | ecosystem: Environmental > Aquatic > Marine > Oceanic | place: Arctic Ocean... | reverse complement strand
TTTTTTGATTTCAATCAAATTTGATTCGAATCAAATCTCAACAACTTTTTTTGATTTCAATCAAATTTGATTCGAATCAAATCTCAACAACTTTTTTTGTTCTCAACATTTTTTTTGATTGAAATCAAATCTCAACAACCTTTTTTTGATTTCAATCAAATTTGATTCGAATCAACCGGATACTCTAAACGTTTGGCGCCGATATAAAATTCTTTGGCGGGCGTGGCTATCCACCGGTCAAACCATGTCCCCTCCAACGGTTTTCGAACCGTGACTTCCAACCATCTTAATACAGTATCCAACTCCTTCGGCGCGGGAGGGGCGTTACTAGCCCTTCTTTAACAGAATACATATGCAAACAAAAAAATGATATTATATACTTTGTTTTCATTTACTTTGTTTTATATTTAGGATGACGTGCCGTATTTGTTACGAACCTGATAATCTCGAGTCCGTATGTAAATGCAACGGTTCCGTAAAATGGGTACACATACAATGTATACAAAAGTGGATTGACGTAAGCCAAAGACGCAATTGCGAACTGTGTCACGAACCGTTTGAACACCGTCTTTTAAAACCGCCACCCGCTTTCAAAATATCTTACGTAGAAATGGTGGCGCTAGGCTTCTTTTTGGGAAGTACATATACAATATTTTTATGTATAAACGTCGCGTTTTCCTTTCAATTGCTACCAATCAACTTCGTGTTGTTTAATATGGGACTCGTTTTTTTATCGTTGGTAATAATAGGCGTCAGAGAACGCCTATGGCCGATGATACTTGCTTATACATGTTCTTATACAATGTTAAACGTCATTATAAACATTATTCGTTATTTTCCACTGGTTGTGCCCTATTACATTGGAGATGTAGTCGTCATTTTAATGCTATTAGTAACAGATGTTTTTTGCGCCTACTTCAGAAACGACCGAGTATAGATAGGTCGAAAAGAGAAACACAACAATAAACATGACCGTAAGCGTGTCAGAACCCTCCTCTTCCATTGAATATACACACAAAAACTTATATACATATATGTACAAAATATTTTTGTATTTAAGCCCGCCCGTTCAGATTAATGTCTGTTCTACATTTGGCACAGCTCGCAAAACAATTGCAGAACGCGTACCAACGCACAAAAAATTCCACTGATGGGACAGCCGAGAAATACAAACACTACAGCCGCATTTACGACGACTGTTGGAAAATAACAAACAAACTAGACTCCTTTTCAAACTTACCAGAAGAAGAACATCAATTGCGCCGTCTGACACTACTAAGATTAGAAGAATTAACTAGTAAATGCTTAAAGCATAAATTACAATAAAAGTAACGTGGATGATAGTTTTTTATATTTTAGAGTACATTTGCCACAATACACTGAGAGAACTTGTTTAGACACAGGCTCCAACGCAATGCAATACAGGCGTTGTCTGCAACAGTCTTTATGCGCACACCATCCTTGTTTCATATTATACAATTTTGTTCGCGCGGCGCTCCACTGGAAACGCTTTTTACGGGCGATCGGAAGACTGTAAAAGTCTCCATGCGTGGCACATGCGCTATAATAGTCAGTCAAATCTAAGAAAGTACCGACATGTCGCATCACGTCTACATTTAACATACATCATGTTGAAGCCTGTATAAATAGCCGCCCGTTGAGATTTTTTTTGGACTTGTCAAGAAATTTGATTCGAATCAAATTTGTTCGGATTAGACAAGAAATTTGATTCAAATCAAATATAAAAGGATTATTTGATTCAAACATATACGATGACATCAACAACCTCCCCATACGACGTACGTGTATCGGAAGCCGCTACAGACATTGGCGGTCAGCATGTTCAACAGGACAATGGCCTGCGGTTCGAATGTACCGGCCAAGATGGGCAAAAGCTCGTGGGAGTCGCTGTATTCGATGGTCATGGTGCTAGACGGGGCGAACAATTTAGTCAGATGGCTACCAGCGTTCTCCAAACCATTGTTTCGGCCGATGGTTTCAAAGAGCGCTTCGACGCAGCTCCGGAAGCCACTGGGCGCGAAATCTTCGGCGCTATTAACACAGCGTGTTTTGAGATGAATTGTAGGGAGCTGACGACCCTAGGAAAGGAATACACGGTAGAAGATGGTCTGATAAAAACTTCGTCAGCCCTTGCCCTTGGAAAAATTAATGGCGGTTCTACTGGAACGGTTGTCTTTATCTCCGACACGGGACTTGTCCATACGTTTAACGTTGGTGACAGCGACGCGTGGCTAATTGCCGGTGAAAATGCAGTTCGTTTGAATGCGAATCACGCGCCTGACTGTGAAAGTGAATACGAACGCATTCATGCCGAATGGCCCAAAACAGAGTTCCTCTATCATTACCAAGTAAGCTGTGGGCGACCCCGTCAGGCAAACGGTAGTCATGTTTTCCCTAGACGTGTCGATTTTGACGGCTATTACGTGAAAAACGTGTCGGGCGACTGGGCTACTATCATGAACACCGGTTTTTCATCGATGGCCATGACACGCGCCTTTGGAGACGAACCACTGAGGCACGGAGGCCTTATTGCTGAACCAAGTTATTCTGTACATCAAACTACAACATCATCCATCGTACAAATAGCGTCCGACGGTTTCTGGGATAACATAAAGAATACGGAAATTACTATGACGACTAGCGCCGCTCTCCAAAAACATGGCTACAACGCTGAAAACCTGAATCGCGATTGGTTTGCAACGACAGAGGCCAAAGCTCGCTGCAACTTTAAGAGTTCGCGCGACAACATGTGGGGGTACACTGTCGTTCTTGAAAAGATGTAACTAGCCCTGCCGGGAAAAAGCGCTGCATTAACATTTAGAATGCATTAACATTTAGAACTAAAATATAATAAAATTATTTACATTCTCATATCTTTATTTGTGTATATGTGACGATTTGCCCTTCCTGGGTTCTTGTTCTTGCTCGCGTAACTCTTGGTCGACTTCTTGAGTGTACGCTGAAACTTTTGTGCCATTTTCTGAAGCTTTTGCGCTTCGATTTGCTTGTTTTTGGTGGCAGAGTCAGACATCAATGCAAATAATGTAAAGAGGGTAGTGGTCATATATTTTATGAGTTTGATTTGAATCAAACTTAGGCCAATTCGAAATTTGATTCCGAAAACGATTTATTTTTTTATTATTTTTTTATGACCGACGGCAGCATTTATACCTAAATAGTAAACAAAAAAATGAATTTAAACGACCATTTTGTTACGTTAACTCTAACTCTTCTACATATTATTTGTATTGCCGCCAGTCTTCATTTTATTACTTGCTCTCTGTTGCCACTACGCTGGTTATCATCGTATGAGATGTCTAGGAAACTCGGAGAACGTCAAAGTGGAACCCAGGGACATGATTTAATGGAGCACCGTTTGAATATCTCGCCAAAAGCGAAGGTGACAACCCATTCCTTTGTGGTAGGGGACTATGTCCAGGACACGCTTTGGTATACCCATAAACTTGGCTTCGTATACTTTGACCATGTAGCAGTTGGTGAGTCTTCGGTTTCGCCTGCACCTGGAGCACAGTGACACACCCATTACGTTGGCGGACGTCTTCGTCCCACAACCCACACAACGATAGTGGTCAAAACGTCTACCGGCCGCCGCACGCCATGATAATTGACCACTGCGATTGGCGACGCGCCGACGGACGTCAAGTACTTTCCGACAAAACGTTTGCCATGTATATCTCACAAACTCTGTGCCAAACAATTTCATGTAGCAATACAGGCGTCTTTTCGTCCGCCATCGGTGGTTTTTAATTTTGTAGCGAAGAGCTCCACGGAGCCACTCTTTGGAGACCATGGTGCAACGGTAGCGCCATGGTAGATGGTCACGAATATAGTGCACGACGTCAAAAGGTAACATATTGGTTAAAATAGTGATGCGTTTTATTTATGCACGTTTTTGATTTGAATCAAATTTGATTCAAACACTTGCCCACACATTTTTTAACAAGACAATGTTTTGTTGTAAAATATTTTTCAAGTGATAAAATGTTTTGTGTAGTAAACGACAGTTCCGACGATGTGTAGTTCATTGCCCTTTGTGTAGCCATCATGTCCGCGTTCTTGGTGTTCATGACTGCCTCTTTATTGCTATCTGCGCTGGAATCCTGTTTTAAACACACGCAATGAGTACAATAGGACGTGCTAACAAAATATATACCAAGGAAAGAACGCGCCTATTTGAATCATGGTGGTAAAAAATAGGGACAAATTTGATTTGATTCAAATATAAAACACGAAACGAAGAAAGCAACGAAACATGTTGGATATGGGACGAACCACCTCCCATGAAAAGTTGGCCCCTATTGAGGAACGTGACTATTGGTATGATAAGACACTGGTCGCTGCGTTTAAGAACGACAATCCGCATCACGAGTTAATGATTGTACGGCCCACAACGAATAGTCACACCATGAATGGATATGAGTACATACTGTGTAATTATATCTATTACAGCGAACGCGCTGGAAATATCGCTAGAAAAGCGGGATATCAATTGTCTGACGTCATACCGTTCGATAGAGTAAAGAGTGTTAATAAAAAGTGTTTAAGTGCGTTTTTATAATAAATCATTGACCGCTTCACTAAGTATAAACCTAAAAAGAGTAGTTATAATATTGTCGAGTTTTACTAAACGCAATTTAAGCGGCTCCATGTCGTGAATACCGGTAGTTTCAATCAAAATATATGGCAGTTCTTGTTCTGTACAGTAGCCGCGCAAACTGCCCTGTATCAGTGCAATTTCTTCTGTAACAAAATGATGTTGTTCGTTGTCAATAATCTTATTCACATTCCGTACCATTTCTTGCACTATTGTAGACGACATTCCGTATCCATTTGCATAAATCCCAGAACCTTTACTATTCCTATTCATTTTGCGATAACCACGGGCTTCGTGCAAATCTACAACCAAGTGTGCCTGCTTTATTAAATATAGATAATGATTTATTATATCGGGGACTGTTGTTGCGTCTTTAACTGGATATGCACGGTTTAAATCCCAATTTTGAATTTTTAATTCCGGCACTTTTCGAATGTTTTTCAGTAACCCACATCTGTTTACTTTAGGAATAATAATTAGGTTAATGTCATAGTTCATTTTTTTCGAAAATTTTTGAACAAGTTGTTCCAGATATATGGGCCCTGCGGGTTCATTTCCATGTGTTCCAGATATTAGCAATATAGTTTTTGAAGAGTTTTTGCCGAACCTATTGGGGAATTGATATATTTCAGGTGTGTGGCATAAGTATGGTCTGTGTAGGGGAAGGTTTCCCATGTTATTAAATTATTTAATAGGTTATATACAGCAAAAATGCTCAAGTATTTTGATTGAAATCTTCTAATTGTTGAAAATTTTCTTTGTCCGAAATAAGTTTTTGAAACGCCGGGGAATATCGATTGTTTGTTTCTCCCCATCTTTTACTTTCTTCGTCGACGTTTAAAACGCGATATATACGCACGAGTCGGTATCTAGAGTCGTAGACGTGTTCAAAGAGTGTTTTGTTGACAATTCCTTTGTCTAGTTTGTATAAAAGTGATTCCGCCATCATTTTGGTGGGGCGACCGTCACGGAATCCGAAGGCAGAGCAGCTAATATCGCCCGGACAAATGTCTTTGTACACGGAATTTCCAATGCGCGCCATATGTGGCGATTTTGCCAAATCATCACCGCCGCCGCCGCTCCAAATGAGAACATAGTCCGCCAAATGTTGTGCCATGGCATGAGCACGGTGCTCGGGCGATACTAAACAACGCCCGAGTGTTGCGATGTGTTCATGGTTCCAAGTGTTTCCGTCGGCAATTGTTGTTCTTTCTGCAATACCGTTGATTTGGTAACCGTAGTCCCACCACGCCATAACACGCGCATCTTCGGGCGTGTTGTCGCGCAACCATGTGTATGCTTCTCTATAATCGTCGATAATAACTGTCTGTCCGTTTGTGAGTCTTGATTGAAACATGATGGATGGATTACTTAAGCGCGGTGCCATCTCAAAACTGTAGCGTATAAAATGGAATCCAGATACAATCGAGATGGTGAGAATCATAACGACCGTCGCTTTTTTTAAACGTGTCGTACAATTCGTATAACACCAATGACCTGTCTTGGCTATGGCTGTCGCCGCCAAAACACTTGTCACAGGCCCCATTAACAAAACAAGGCGCGACATCTTTGAACTAAAGTAGTAGGCGATACATCCGTATATCACTGGGAACAGTTGACTGTCAGTACGGTTAAAACACAGCACTATTATCCCTATTGGATACCAGTAAAACATATGGTGTAAAAAGCGAAAGTAGGCGTCTGTCGTTGCGGGTTGGTGCTCTGCTACAGAATCTACGAGTGGATTTCCAGTGCGGGTATGTTTCACAAACAAGCCCCGTACTCTTGAACTGATAGGCCCGAAAAACCCCGCATTGTGCAACATACCAAAAACAACCGAAGTCACAAGTACGACCGCTGTGCCCATATTCACATGTAATTGGCGAATTCGCTTGGGACTCCACAGGTCTTTGGGGTCTTTGTGAGCCCGAATCTTTTTTTCCAGCCACCAGAGTTGCAGTATACCAAACACGGCGAGCGCGCCAATTTGTTCCAGCGATTTTAATGGCGCCATGCCAACAATAGGGACGCGTGTAGCAGCAAACGTTCCCAATGTGTAAAATAAAGTGTAGGCTTTGTGCAACTTGGGTGAGCACCTGCCCATGAACACTAGTAGAAGTGTGTGTATGGCTATCATATTGAGGACAAAAATATATCCGCCCCAAGTCGCCACCATGCAAAAATAAGCTGCTGCCGTGCAGATGCCAAACCAGTAAGAATGTTTTGTACGTAAAGAACGACACCAAAAATAAAAGGTAGCGCACATCATCGTCATTGCCACGGATTCGTTGTCGTATCCTCCACCAACAGACCGCATTAAATGCGCGGGAATAATTGCCATGACACCGACAGCAATTGTGCCAGCGTTGGCGTCTTGCGTGCACTCGTACGCCAAAAGACCGGTAAACAGAGACGCAATCACACCAAACCACACGGGTATGTAACAACAAATGTCGTTCAGTGACATGTTTAGTACAGAATGCAAGCCCACGGCGACAAATTGCATGCCCGGATAGATGGTGGCTCCTACGGGACGGCCTAATGGATACCACGCCTTCTTGTCGTACCATTCGAAGAATTTCGTGGCGCCGTGTTCTTGCAAGTATTGAGTTGCGCGGTAGTTAAACCAGGGGTCAAACTCGTGTATGACCAATCCGTATGTGTTGATAGCATGCATGCGTATGTTGTATGCTGCAAAGCATGCCAACAAAAGAAGGGGTAAATATAACCATTTAAATTGCATTTTACATCTAAAAAATAGGTTGATATATATTTTTTTTTCCATTTTATTTTTGGGATTTTATTCTATAAATGGGGCGTCTATTTAAAAAAAATGGCCATTCGTGTCACTCGTAAAGCCATCACCGAGATGGCAAGGCGCTCTAATCAACTGCTTTTCTCATGTAAATCCGGCGGCTGCAACGGTCTCGAATATGTCCTTGAACCTGTCGCCGAAAAACCAGACAACGTGGAGACGCAAGTTTTGGGTGATGTACAGCTGTACACCTGCAATCTCTCGATGTTACACCTTTTGGGCACCGAAATAGACTGGCGGGAAGATATGATGGGCTCCCGGTTTGTGTTTCAGAACCCCAACGCCAACTCAGCGTGCGGCTGCGGCGCCACGTTTTCAACTACATAATCGAACACCCGTCTTTGGTCGGTGTTTCTTTGGACGGGTTTTGTTCCAAATGTGTACGAATGCGTTCTTTTAACGCGGCTGTTTTTTTATTCGTTGGCAAGTTTAGTTCTTTATCAATGGCTTGTAATTCGCGATAATTTTTTGTTTTTGAATTCCTACGGCGTATGGCCTCGGTTGCCACCACCATCGTTTTGTATACAGGGCGCGTAGGACGCGTGGGACGCGCAGTACAGGTGGAACCGACGTTTTCTTTCGATTCAACACTGTTTGATGAAGCACCAGGAGTCCAATAAAAACAATCGTTGATAGCAGATGCAACTTCTAGTTTTGTGTACGCCAACATCGGTGAAAGGCCGCCTTGGTCATGGCACACGCCGTAGGAATTCAAAAACAAAAAATGTTCGGTGTCGTAACCAATTAAGCAACAGAAATGCTGCATGAACGGGATTGCAACAACGCATCCTTGGTCAAGATTATGTTCTAACCACCGTTGGACATTGGCGTCATAATTGTCGGCTGTTGTAGCCGCCTCACGTATTTCTTTATTCCACAAGTCGTGAGAACCATGGCGAAACGTTTCATAATCAAAATTTGATAAAAGTTGTTCCCAAGACATTTCGTCCGTAAATTTGGCAGGCAATGCCTGAACAACTGCCCGAAAACTACTGTAGCCGTCGTCTGCCAAGCCCAATGTAGTCAGGTACACGTTTTCGACACCCTTTTTCGAGCCTAATTTTTTAAACCACGTCGGTTTTTTCAAACGGGCGAATTGGAGCAAATTCATAAGCGACATGAAAAAACAAGCCCCAACACTTCCCTGACTTAAAAATAGATAATCATGGGACTCTATAATTTGCTTGACGTGTTTTTGGACATTAAAATTTTCATAAGCTTTCTCCCGAAGTTTCTTCGCAGAGTCTTTTCGAGCGAGCGGCTTCAACAGATTCCACGCCCGGTCAACATTGTCTTCTTCTCTAGTGTCGGCCATCATATTGTCGCCCATGTCACTTGAACCCCGCAGGGTGCGCGTTCTATCGTCGCTTTCTACGTGCGCTGGTTCGACAAGCCAGAGTTTAGAAGCGGGCTTCCCTGCGGCATAATCGTTTAGCTGTTCGTAGGCTCGTGCCGGTATAGTCGAGCCTTTCTTTGTACGGTATGCGCTTTTTGTTCTAGATTTTTTTGTAGGGTCAACTCGCATTACAATCTGTAAATACAATCTGTAAATAGTGTAAATAAATTAAATATCATTAAAGTCAAATGGTGTATTATCCTCTTCCTCCTTTTTCGCTTCTTGTATCTCCAGTTCTCCATAGGCTCTTAAATTACGCACGTCTTCATCCGAATATTTGCCGATAATATCGCACTTATCGTCTTGAAAATCGCGCAACCCCACGAGTACATAGTCGTTCAACTTGATCCAGACTTTTTTACGCATGGCGCCGCGTATAACAGCCAAGCGCGTAACTCCGTCTCCACACTTGACGCGACAACGTCCGTTACCTTCTATTTTAGTAACTTGTGCATACTCTTGTCCATCATCTTTGAACTCCAGCTCTTTTTTTCTAATTTTCCGAGATATTTTTTTCTTGGGCATCTTTAGCCAAATTAAATGCTTTGATTTAAATATAGTAAATGATGAACATAAGTGAACACGTATTTAAGTTTGAAATATTAAATCAGATAAAAATGTTAACCTTCCAACACATTGGTACGGCGAGGCATCGAGGCAATGAAAATACTATGGACGTCATGTTGTACGGTAGACAAGCCGACGGTACGTCTACGGCCGTGCGCGTCGTCGGTATTGATGCGTACGGCTTTTTAAAAGCAGATATTACCAGACGGGAACGTTTAGCCATTAACCAATGGGTACAATGGCTGACGTCCATGCAACGTTCTGACCGCGGTGAGGCCAAATATAAAAAAGAAAATGACACTAACAAACCACCGGAAGACGTTCTAAATTATTGGCAATGGTGTTTTGGCACTGCTGCCGTCTTGGAAAGCGATATCCAGTGGTCAGAGGTGTCCGGCTTTAATATTCGCCTTGTGCGTGACGTAGAGCCGCCACAAGTTTGGAAATTCTCGGTTAAACGCTATGACATATGGCGGGCCCTATTGTCCATCTTCAAAGACCCCGTTGGAGTGTACGACCGCATCCGTAAGTTTCGAGCCAAAATGGTCACGTGCAATAACGACGAATCCTTATCTGTGAAGGGAATGCCGCCGCAGATAAGGATTCGGAAACCAGAAATATACGAAACCATGTTTCAACCCGAAATCGTGTGGATGGTAGACCACCAATTGCCAGCGTGTTCGTGGATGACCGTGCCACAATCAAGAGACACAACGCGCAAGACGTCGTGCACTGTAGAAGTGGAATGCTCTCCAGATGGCGTTCAACCCTGTCCGGAGCCACCTATTCCCATGGCACCCTTTCGTGTCTCGTCCTACGATATCGAAGCCTGTCCGTACGTCAACCCAGAAACCGGCGAATGCGAGTTTCCCGAGGCTTACCGTGATTGTATCACCACCATTGGTGTGACGTCCTTCAACATGGTGGACGCCAAAATGAAACAAGACGTGTTCATGTTTGAACCTGAAGGACAGCCGAAATGCCTACGACTTTCACCACTGGACGATGACGTGCGAACAGACGAGTACGACCCCTCGGAGACCACAGTACACGCCTATACGAACGAATTTGAAATGTTGCACGGCTTTTCAGACTTTATTCGCGAGTACGACCCGGACATCATTACGGGGTACAATGTACTGAATTTCGACAACGTCTATCTGTTGCAGCGCATCGAAGCACTGTGTCCACACCACGATGGCGACTACTGTTCGAATTGTTCATCCATACGTACGTTTTCGCGAATAAACCGACCGTCAACGCTGCGGAAGAGGTACACCCATACACAACAACGTGGTGGTCAGGAAACATGGGAGGCCTGGATTGAGGGTCGTGATTGGATGGATTTGTACCGCGTTGTCCAAACCGACCACAAACTACGGTCGTACAAATTGGATAACGTTTGCTCAGAATTACTGGGTACGAAAAAGATTCACATTGCGTATGACGACATTCCCAAGCATCAACAGACGCCAGAGGGACGTGAATTTCTGGCACAATATTGTGTCAAAGATGCATGGTTACCCTGTCAAATTATGATTAAACGTTGCAAATTGGTGAACGCCATTCAGATGTCACAGGTTACGGGTGTACCGCTGACTTCCATCATTCACAGAGGACAGCAAATTCGCACTCTCTTATTGATGCTTCAGTTTTGCAAAGCGCGCTGTCGAAAAAACCCGGAACATCCCCGATACTTTTTGCCCGACGAATCATCTAATAAACCGCCACCTATCGATGGTTTTGAAGGCGCTGTCGTAATTACACCATTACCGGGATTCTACCAGACGCCGGTCGTGACACTGGATTTTGCGTCTTTGTACCCAAGCATCATGAGGGCCTACAATATGTGCTTTTCGACACTCGTCCCTTCCTTTAGCGAGGCGAAGCGTTTGAAATTGGAATGGTCTCCGGAAACGCACATGATTAAAGATGTCAACGAGGAACATTACCCGGAAGTACGACCAGTGAGGTCATTTGACTATCCAGAGGGCGGTAAATTCGAATACGTGTCTTCGGATGACAACGTGTGCTTTGTCACCACAAAGAAACGCGTTGGTATTCTGCCTGAAATTTTGGAGCAGTTGCTCAGCAACCGCAAGAGAGTCAAAAAACTTCGAAAACAATTCCACGAAAAGTCTATGGACTACGCCGTTCTTGATGGTCGTCAACTAGCCCTCAAGGTCTGTGCCAACTCTGTGTACGGATTCACGGGCGCCGGGATGGGCTACTTAGGTGAAAAGAGGATTGCGTCGTCGGTCACACGCGTGGGCCGAGGCATGGCCAACCACACCAAGTGGATGTGCGAAGACCGTTACAAAGACCATGGTTTACAAATCGTTTACGGCGATACTGACTCGGTCTTTGCCAACATACCGCCTTCCATGTGTGACACCAACTGTTCTAGAGAGGAACTCATCGCCAAAGTTGATAAAATAGGTGATGAAATGGGAAAGTTTTGTACGCAGGCCTTTTTACCTCCCAATGATTTGGAGTACGAAAAGTTTTATTACCCACTCTTACTCAAAGGCAAAAAAAGATACGCAGGACATAAATTTGAGCCGGGTCTGGCACCAAAACTGGACGTCAAGGGCTTTGAATGTGTACGACGCGATTTTGCTCCGATTGTCAGTAAAACGCAAAAGACAATACTCGTCAAATTGTGCAAGGAGAATGATATTCAAGGCGCCATCGACTATGCGCGTCAAATTGTGGTTCAATTACTTGAAAACAAAGTCCCACTCGAAGACCTCACAATGTCCAAGAAATTGACGCGAAAACCAGAAGACTACAAGAACCCGGCGCCACACAGCGAACTGGCTAAGCGTTTGCAAGCCACCCAACCCGCACATATTGCGCCAAAAACAGGTGACCGTATTGATTTTGTCATTCGGCCGGGCTATAAGGGTGAGAAAACATGTATGCGAGCGGTGACGCCGGACGATGTTCGTAATGGCGTGGCATCGGCGGATACTCGGTGGTACCTCAGCAATCAGTTGGAACAACCGTTGCGTCGTATTTTCGAAATGATTATGGACAACGCCAGTAATATTTTTGAAGTATCGTCCGTGCAACAGTCGGCCACGATTTCCAACCCAATGATGCGGTCGTTTGTCCAACGTTCGGAAGGCCATAAAAAAAGAACACATAGCGGAGCGTCGGTTGAATATAAAAAGAAAAAGAAACACAAACAAGCTAGATCCATTACATCATTTTTTAATTAAAATCAATTTTTTTTTTGCGAATATACTATTAAAGATATATTGTTTTTGATATATAATGGAGACCGCCTTTGATAAGATTACCGACGAATTGAAAGGAGACAAGGAGATCGTAACTGCAGCAATCGCAAATAATTTGATTGCATTACAGTATGCTACTAAAACACTTCTCAACGACCAAGACTTGGCGAAAATGGTATTGATAAGGGATATAGCTTTTTCCGTTCAAATAGCATTGGATTATATTTAAAAAAACGTTGGTCGAAACCATGCATGGAGTGGAATAGGTGAATGGCAATCGTAAAAGTATTTAAAAAGACGCGAAGAGTTTACGTTCGGGGTTTTGGACACGGTTCCAGACAGACATTTTATTTATAAAAAGAATAATTTATACTACGTCTGACAAATATTTGGAACGAATTGTTTCTGGAATGAATACCGTGTCACATAGACAACACGTGCGGAATCCGCTCCGCACACGATTTCCCATGCACCCACTGCAAAATTTGTGTTTACAAGACAGTGTATGATACTCGCGTCCGGTCAAGTCGGAAGCACACTCGCCTGTACAATCGTTAATACCCTCAGGAGGCCTCGCAAACGTCGCTTGTTTTAAAACACTATGGCCACAATTTATACATTGTTTACAAGCATTTCCTATCTTCCAAGAGCAATGGGGACACTGTTTACCACGACGTTCCTGTTGTTGTGGTAAATGAACCAGAGTCAACTGACACAGACGTTCATAGTCTGTCTCGGTCATCTGTGTAAAGCCCCGGGATTTGATATCCCGCACAAAATTTCGAATGTCGCGTGGAGTAGTCATCACATTATTGTTTTAATATATATACGAAATTTAAATAAAATATTATTCTTTACATATTCTAAACTTCATTTTCTGCGGTTTCTTGTTCCGCGGTTTCTTGTTCATCGTCAGTTTGCTCTTCCATATAATGAATATCGTCTATTTCCGGCATTTCGACCAATCGTGCAGAATCGTCGTCCACCACAATATGTGTATAATTCCTAGACTGAAACGTACGTTTCATAATACGCTCTTTATTTCTGAACATCAAAAATAAACATAACAAACTAGCCACAAACGCCAACAAAAATTGCTGCAAAGCGATTTCTTCCGTAGTTGGGACATATGGACTAGGCGTTATTGGTGAAAACGGCGCTGGTACGCTGAGAACTTGCACGCTGGGGGATGGTACGTCTGTGGGTGCTGGTACGTCTGTGGGAGATGGCACGCTAGGAGATGGTGCTGCTACGTCTGTGGGAGATGGCACGCTGGGAGATGGCACGCTGGGAGATGGCACGCTAGGAGATGGCACGCTAGGAGATGGCACGCTAGGAGATGGTGCTGCTACGTCTGTGGGAGATGG
>Ga0209711_10003163_pt1 | contig 14023 bp, 13 predicted proteins | sample ArcticOcean_MG_C_7_FD_187441 | JGI IMG/M metagenome (GOLD analysis project Ga0209711, IMG submission 187441) | Marine microbial communities from western Arctic Ocean - ArcticOcean_MG_CB11_88 (SPAdes) (version 2) | ecosystem: Environmental > Aquatic > Marine > Oceanic | place: Arctic Ocean... | reverse complement strand
GCAATGCATTCAATTTGGTAAATGTAATTATAAATAGAGGATATGGTAGAAAATTTGAATTAGAAGCTGACCAATTAGGTGAAGAATATCTTGAGAAATCAGATTATAACCCTTCTGCAATGACAGCTTTTTTGAAAACACTAAAAAATTCAGATGACCTTGAGAAAAAAATTGCCAAAGAAGAGGAACGGGAAGCTAATATTGGATATCATGGGGTTTTTTCGACACACCCTGAACATGAAAAAAGAATAAACGCCCTAGGCAAGCTAAAAAACATAGATTCAAAAAATAAAAATAATAAAGAAAAATTTTTAAAACTTTTGGATGGGTCAGTATATGGTTCTAGTCCTGAAGAAGGTTACGTTAAAAACTCTATTTTTTATCATCCAATATTAGCTATTAAATTTAATATTAACGATGATTGGGTTTTTAAAAATGAACCTAATCAATTAATCCTTACAAAAGATAAAGATATCATGACAATTATTATGGATGAATTACTCCTTGATGATCTAGAAAATGGCCTTACTCCGGAACAATATTTGAAAGAAGGCATAAAAAAGACATCATTTTTGACTACAAATAAATTATTGAGCTCCGAGAACTTCTCCTTTAATAATCTTAGTGGTCACACATACTTATATCATTCTGAAAGCATAGCCAGCTCTTCTTATTCAAGATTTACGGTTATATTTGATACTAATAATAGCGAAACTAAACCAAAGGTATGGATTATAAGAAGTAATCTATCTGACCTAACTAATGATGAAAAATCTAAAGATATGATTAAAACGTTCTCTAAAATGACTGAGAGCGAAGTGAAAAATTCTAAAGGGCTAAGAATCAAGGTAATTAGAGTCAGAGAAGGGATGACATACCAGGGATTAGCAAAGTCATCGCCACTTGGAAAATATTCAATAGATAAACTCAGGCTATTGAACGGCCACTATCCAGATAGTAATCTAAAAGTTGGAGATTTAATTAAAATTGTTCAATAAAAAGTTTCTTAATAATGTATTTTTAGTAGACTCTACTGGGTTTGTTCTCAAATATTGGTTTGTCGTCCCTCCGGTTAAAACTGAAAATTATGAATCAATAGCAGCATTCCTTGGGTTCATAGGATTTGTTATTCGATTACTACATGATTATCAGCCCAAATATATTTCTTTTGCATTTGATGAAAGTCTTGGCTCATGTTTTAGAAATAAAATATATTCTGATTATAAGAAGACAAGGGAAAAAGCTCCAGACGAATTAAAAGCACAATTTAAATTATGTCGAGAATTTTTAACTTTAATGGGTTTAGATAATAATGCGAGCAAAACTCATGAGGCAGATGATATTCTTTATACAATTGCTAAAAATACAAAGCAGTTAAAACTTAATAATATAGTATTAACTAATGATAAGGATTTATATCAACTAATACATAAAGATGATGTTTGGTGGAATTATGGCGATAAAAGGTTTACATATGAAGAACTAATAAAAAAATTAAATTTTAGTCCTCAAGATTTATCAGATTACCTTGGTCTTATGGGTGATTCTGCAGATAATATTCCAGGTGCACCTGGCTTAGGTGAAAAGACTGCGTCAGCTTTAATGGGAGAATATAAAACTTTAGATAATATTATTAATAATTTAGAAACAATCCCTGCAAAGATAGGGTCAAAATATAATAGATTTATCAAAATAATTGAAGAAAATAAAAAAATTATTTATCTTTCTAAAAAGTTAGCTACACTTGACTATATTGATGATATGAAGAAGAATTTTAAGGACTTAGAGAGAAGCATGATAGATATAAACAAAATTGATAGTTTTTTTAAAGAAACAGGTATGAGGGAAAGTCAAAAAGATTCATGGATAAAAGATATTCAAAAACTGGTAGTGACTTAAAAATGAAAAAAAATATTTTTTATGCTCAATCCGGAGGAGTTACCCCAGTAATTAATGCTACGGCAGCTGGGTTAATAGATGCTCTATCAAAAAATAAATCTTTTTTTGGAAAATTATTGGTTGGTAAAAATGGAATTGCTGGAGCACTTAACGAAGAACTAATAGATATAAGTAAAGAAAGTAAGAGTGAATTAAAAAAATTAATACATACTCCGGGAGGAGCTTTTGGGTCTTGTAGAATAAAACTAAAAGATCCAGTGAAAAACAAGAAAGAATTCCAGAGGATCCTTGATGTCTTTAAAGCTCATAATATAGGTTACTTTTTTTATAATGGAGGTGGTGACTCACAAGACACTACATTAAAGATATCAAATTACTGCAAGGCAAATAACTATAATATAAATTGTATTGGGTTACCGAAAACAATAGATAATGATTTGCCTGTAACAGATAACTGCCCAGGGTTTGGTTCTGTTGCTAAATATATTGCCGTTTCTACATACGAGGCTTCCTTGGATGTGGCATCCATGGCTAACTCATCAACCAAAGTATTTATACTAGAAGTTATGGGTAGACATGCAGGGTGGTTGGCTGCATCAGCTGGTGTAATAAAAAATGGGGCAAATACCCCGCCACATATAATACTATTCCCAGAAGTAATATTTAACCAAAAAAAATTCTTAACAACAGTTAAGAGTACCGTTGAAAATCATGGTTATTGCGTGATAGTTGCTTCCGAAGGAATTAAAGATAATAAGAATAATTTTATAGCTGCAAGTGATAGTAAGGATAGTTTTGGTCATGCACATCTTGGTGGTGTTGCCCCTAAACTAGCCGAGATGATTACTAATAAATTAAAACATAAGGTTCATTGGGCGGTTTCAGATTATTTACAAAGAGCAGCAAGACATGTTGCTTCAGACGTTGATGTTAAGCAAGCATATGCTATTGGTTACAAAGCTCTAAGTTTTGCTAAATCTCAAATAAATGGAGTGATGCTTACAATTAATAAGAAAAATACATCAACATATCAATGGAATATTGGTATTACAAAATTATCAGATGTAGCTAATGTTGAAAAAATACTGCCAAAATCATTCATTACTAAAGATGGATTTGGTATTACTTCAAAATGTAAAAAATATATTGGAAATTTAATTAAAGGAGAAAATTATCCTCCATATAAAAATGGTTTACCCGACTATGCCAAATTAAAACATCCATTGGTAAAGAAAAAACTTAAAAAGTTTAGCTGAAAATTTATAATAAATTTTTATATTCTATCGAATAATCCTTATGATTTATAATTAGTTCTCTCAATGTATCCAGTAGCCCTTTGTCTCCGTTAAGACATGGAATGAAATTATATTTTAAGCCACCTGAATCCATAAATAATTCTCTAGACTCTTGGCCAATCTCTTCTATTGTTTCCAAACAATCAGATACAAACCCAGGGCAGAATACTTGAATATCCTTAATACCATCAAGAGGATATTGCTCAAGTGTTTGCGCAAGATAAGGTTGGATCCACTCAGCTTTACCAAATCTCGATTGAAAAACAATCTTATACATCTCCTTATTCAGGCCAAGCTCTTTTGCAATTAAATTAGCGGTAATTAAACATTGGCTTTGATATGGCTCATCATCACCCACATAAGATTTAGGTATACCATGAAATGAAAAAAGCAGTTTTTGAGGCACACCATGTTTTTCTTGAAATTTACTAATATGGTTAGCAGCTGCTTTTATATACATTTGGTGATCATGAAAATCTTTTATGAATGAAATATCTAAGTTTTTGTTAAGACTTATATTCTTTTTTAAAATTAACTTTAATTTATTAGCAATAGATTTTGCTGTAGTAGTTGAATATTGCGGAAACATGGGAAGAATTAATATTTTCTTATATCCTTTAGAGCTATATTCGACTAATTTGCTTTCTATAGATGGTTTGCCATATCTCATTGCTACGTCGATTACAAAATTAGACTCCATATTCTTTTCAAACATTTTTCTAAGTTTGCCAGCTTGTAAGAAAGAATTATATAAAAGTGGCGAGCCCCACTCTGTCCAGACTTTTCTATATAGAGCGGCACTTTTTTTAGGTCTCACTCTCAAGATAATTAGATATAATAAAGGTAACCAAAAAATTCTAGGTAATCTAATAACATCCTTGTCAGACAAGAATTCTCTGAGATAAGTTCTAACTTCTTTGGTTTTTGGTTGATTTGGAGTCCCAAGATTTACCAAGAGAACAGCTGTTTGGACATCAGTATCTAATTTCATATAACTATTGTAGAACAATGTTAGGGCTTTGTGTATCTTTGAAAAATTGGACTAGATTTAGGTATGCATGAAATTAAAAATTCCATTTGATCAGCCAATATGGTTCTGCCTCGTAAAATAATATACTCAACTCTTGATGGTCTAAAAGGAATTGCTAATAAAAGCATGTTCGCAGCTTCAGGCGTTCTTGCACCCTTGTGGTTATTACATCTTTTACATGCAGTTACTACATTTGTCCATGTATCTCTACCACCATATGCTAACGGAATGACATGATCTCTAGATAACTCATTATGTTGAAAAATATTTCCACAATATAAGCATTTATGAGCATCTCTTTTAAATAAAGTTGTATTTACTAACGATGGAGTAAAGGCCGAATAATCAAGTTTATTAATATTCTTGGTAGATATTATAGAATTAAGATTTAGAAAGCTTCTTTGCCTTGTTAAGCGGTTATATCCACCCCTCAGCTTCAATATAGACGAGCCACACTCATACATAACATGGTTTAGATAATATAGGCGTGCAGCAGTTTCATGATTAACCCAGCCTATCGGATGACCTGCAGAGTTTAGTCTAAGTATTTGTTGATTATTTATCACTACTTCTTAATTATAGCTTACTTTATATTTTACTATGCTTATATTATCTCTCTCCTTATATTAGGATTTCATTATTTATGCCTAAATGTTATGGACTAATGCAGGACATAAAAATAGAAACAAAAATATAACCCAATGTTTCTGAGGTTATAGGTGTAAACTGCAGCACTAAATAGGTGTTTTTCTATAACATGGATGTGTTTATTCACAATATGGTAAAAACTCAATAAACATAATCTTAAAAAGATTCTATGACATCAGAAGATTTATTATCTATGTATAGTATTGATTTATATGTATATATTAAATTGATTATAAAATGTACAATTTGAAGAAAATGAAATAAGAAGATACTGTATAAGATATTTTCTTAATTTATCCACAGAGTTATTCACAAAATCTGTGGATAAAGAATTCAAGAGAAGTAAACCCTTAAATGTATAATAAGATATGAAAAAAACAATCGAAGTTGCTTTAAATTTACCACTATATAAGACATTTAATTACCTTATACCTGAAGGCGTAAGTAATATTAGGGCTGGCATAAGAGTAGAGATTCCGTTTGGTAGAAAAATGCTTATAGGAATATGTCTGGGGACTAAAAAACAAGACCCTGCTGAAAATCATAAATATAAATTAAAGTATTTTAATAAAATCATTGATGAAAAGCCTCTAATCACAAGTGAAATTCTTAGACTTGGGAAATGGGCTTCAAAATATTACCAATATCCAATCGGACAGGTCTTATTTAGCTGTATTCCCTCAAAAATCAAATTGGGAGATAAGATTAAACCTCATGATGATAGAGAATATAAATATATAGTCACCAACAAAGACACGGGTAGTTATTTTAAAAATAAACATGCTCAAAAAAAATTATATGAAGAGATAAAATTAGAAAAAGGAATAGAGTCCAATAAAATTAAGAAAAAATTACTAATTAAATATTTAATAGAAAATGGCTTTGTTGATAAAAAATATATAACACAGTCTAATAAAATAATTAAAAATATTAAGTTAAATGATGAGCAAGAAAGCGCTTATAAAAAAATTATTAAAAATATTTCATCATTTACACCAACTTTAATAGAAGGGGTTACTGGTAGCGGGAAAACAGAATTATACATTAGAGTTGCAAAAGAGATATTAGATATAAAAGGCCAGGTTTTAATTATTGTGCCTGAAATAAATTTAACGCCTCAAACGGTATCTAGATTTAAAGATTATTTAGACTGTAATATTTCCACATACCATTCTGCTTTAACTGAAACCATGAGATTAAAAGCTTGGGATGATTGTCGTAATGGTAATATTGATATTTTAATAGGTACAAGATCAGCAGTATTTCTTCCATTTTCAAACCTAAAACTTATCGTAATAGATGAAGAGCATGATGCCTCATTAAAACAATCTGAAAAATTTAGATATCATGCTAGAGATATTGCCCTGGTACGAGCTAAAGATGCAAATATCCCAATACTAATGGGTAGCGCAACGCCTTCTTTTGAGAGTTTCCATAATTCCCAAATAAAAAAATATGACCATATTATTTTAAAGAACAGGTTTCATAATACTAAATTACCTAGCGTGACTGTAGTTGACACAAAAAAAGATACTACAAAAGATGGGTTTTCATCAACGCTTATTCGAGCAATTAAGAAAGAATTAAGTGACGGCAAACAAATACTGTTATTTGTTGGAAGAAGAGGTTTTAGTCATACCTTATTATGTAATATATGTGGTTGGACTTCAAAATGCAGTAAATGTGATATTCATATGACCTTTCATGAATATGAAAATAAATTATGGTGTCATCACTGCGGTTCACAAAAAAAAGTAGATTTAAAAAATATATGTGACTGTAAGGCAGAAAGTGAAATTGTCCCTCTAGGGGTAGGGACAGAAAGAGTCGAGAAAAAAGCTAATGAGTTATTTCCTAAATCTAAAATAATGAGGATTGACAGCGATACAATTAACAATATTTCTAAATTAAATAGTTTTTTAGAAAAAGCTAAAAATGGTGATATTGACATCCTAATAGGGACACAAATGTTAGTTAAAGGTCATGATTTTCCTAATTTAACCTTGGTGGGTATTATTGATATAGACTCTGGTCTATATAGTCTAGACTTTAGAGGTATAGAAAAGATTGCTCAAATGATAATTCAGGTTGCAGGAAGGTCAGGTAGGCATTCAACTCAAGGAAAGTTAATTATTCAAACCCGTAAACCAAATCATCCAATAATGACTAAATTATTAGAAAATGGATATAATGACTTTGCAAATGCAGCACTGAAAGAAAGAAATGAATCATCTCTACCTCCACACTCATACCTTTCATTATTCAGAGTTTCTTCTGTTAATAAAGGCGAAGGCTTATTATTTCTTAATAAAATTAAAAATTATTTTAATAATGGTAATGTAAATATATTAGGGCCTGCACCGGCACCTATATTAAAGAAAAATAATAGATATTATTATCAATTACTGATTAACTCACATAATAGAAATTTTTTACTACAAAAATCATCAGAAATAAGAGAATATATACTAGAGCAGAAAAAAAGTAACCTTAGATGGTCAATAGACATTGATCCTATTGACTTATACTAACCATTTAGCAGAGTCTAATTGAATATAGAAATAAAAAATATTATTGAAGCCTATTTGTTAGAAGCTACTTTTAATGAAGATATAAATCCTATAGAAATATCAAAAGAAGGTTACATTGAGGTTCAAAAGACAACCAATGAGTTGCATGGAGATTATTACTCAAATATTGCTATGAAATTGAGCAAGATCTTAAAAAAGAACCCTATGGATATTGGGAAACATATAAGGAAAGGTCTTTTAGAAAAAAAGCACCCACAAATAAAAAAGATTGAAGTCAAAAAACCAGGGTTTATAAATTTTTTCATTGAGGACTCAAAAAGAGCATCTATAGTCACAGATATAATTCAAAGTAAGAATATTTTTAAGAAATTTCAAACTAAAAGCAAAAAAAATATACATGTAGAGTTTGTATCTGCAAATCCAACCGGGCCCTTACATGTTGGGCATGGTAGAGGACTAATTTTTGGTAAAACCTTGTCTAATATTTTACGAATTCAGGGTCATGATGTATTTACAGAATATTATGTGAATAATATAGGCAAGCAAATAGATATACTATCAATAAGTGTAATATTAAGTTTAGTTGATCTAAAGAAACCATTTGATGATGTAGATATTTACAAAGGTAAATACATTTCAATAGTAGCTGATGAATTAAAATCAAAATATGAAAATTCACTATTAGTATGTAAAAATTCTTTGTCTAGTAATGATACTTATGAATCATTCTTAGGAACACTTAAAAAAGATTTTAATTCTTATCTTATATTTCGTGACTCCGTTATCGATATCATAATTAATAACTATATAAAGAAAGACCTTGATAATTTAAATGTGAAATTTTCAAATTGGTTTCATGAGAGTGAATTAATAAAAGATGACTTTGTTTATCAAATATTAGAAAAAATAAAATCTAAAGATTTATCCTATATAAAAGATGGAGCTGTATGGTTTAAATCTACCAAATACGGAGATGATAAAGACAGGGTTCTTATAAGAGCTAATGGAGCTTTGACATATTTTGCTACTGATATAGCATACCATTCTCTTAAATTAGATAAATATGATCATATAATTAATATATGGGGCTCAGATCATCACGGGTATGTTCCAAGATTAACTAATGCATTAAAAGGTATCGGTTATGATACAGATAAAATATCTATTCATTTAATACAATTTGCAAATTTATATAGAGATGGTAAAAAAATGTCCATGTCTACTAGGTCTGGTGAATTTATTACGCTGAAATCATTAGTTGACGAGATAGGGTCAGATGCAATTAACTTTTTTTATATTAATAAAAAAATTGAACAACATTTAGATTTTGATATCAATACAGCATTATCTAAAGACAAGGATAACCCTGTTTATTACATTCAATATGCTCATGCTAGAATAGAAAAAATAATATCAAAAGTAAATTTAAGGGATCTAGATTTTGATGATACAAAGTTAATGGATCCTAGGGAACAAGATTTGTTAAGATTATTGAACAACTACGAAGAGACTTTTAACGTAGCGATGGATACTCTTCAGCCTCAAATAATTACTAATTATTTATACAAACTATCTCAAAGTTTCCATAGTTATTATGCAAATATAAAAATTATAGATGATGAAATCAACTATAGTAGAGTATCACTAGTAATTGCTATACAGAAAGTTTTAAAAAATGGTTTAAATTTATTTGATATAAATGCTCCCGAGGATATGTAATGAAGCAGAATAAAATAGCTATGATTTATGATTTCGATGGGACACTTACTCCGAAAACTATGCAAGAATATACCCTGCTTCCAAAGCTAGGTTTAAATCCGAAGAGTTTTTGGGATTCTATTAATGAAGAATCAAAAAGAACTGGTGGCGAAACAATGATGGTGTTCATGAGACATTTACTAGACCAAGCAAAAGAAAAAGATATAAAGATATCTAAAAATGAATTCTTTAAAATGGGGAAAGATATTAAATACTATCAAGGGGTAAGCGAATGGTTTGATAATATCAACAAATATGTGAAAAAGTTATCTGGAAATGACATACAGATTTATCATTATATTATATCTGCTGGCCATATGGAAATTCTAGACGGAGTCTCTATTAAAAAGTATATAAGGAAAATTTTTGCTTCAGAATATTTTTATAACAAAAATAAACATGCAGTCTTTCCAAAAATTGTTGTTACTGATACTACAAAAACTCAATATCTATTTAGGATTAACAAAGGTAAAGAAAAATTATCTGAAAGCATTAATACTCATATGTCAGAAGATAAAAGACCAATTCCATTTGATAATATGATTTATATTGGAGATGGGTTAACTGATGTACCAAGCATGGCTTTAATAAAAAAAGAAGGTGGCCATTCGATTGCTGTTTATCAGAAGAAATTAAAAGAGCAAGTAATTATATGTAAAGAGCTTTCTCAGGCAAATAGAGTAGATTTTATAGCAGAAGCAGACTATAGAAAAAATTCAAATCTATACAAAAAAACATGTTTACTGCTTAATTATGTTGTCGCTAAAATACAATATGATTTAGAGTTAAAAAAATCAAAATAAAAATTAATTTTCCTCAATCATAATAAGATCAGTTTTTCTATCTAAAAATTTATACTGTAACTTAGTTACATCATAGGAGTCTTTCAAATGTTTAATAACAATATTAAGGTCAAAAGGCTTGCAGCTATAGACATCTAGTTGAAATAACCCTGGCTTTTGTTCATCCCAGATATGCAACACAATGTGGCTAGTTTCAATTAAAGCCATACATGTAATTCCCCTATTGCCTTTTTGATCAACATAAGAAATATTAGGGCCTTGCATAAGTTTCATATCAATCTTAGTGATAAGAGACTGCATCCAATCTAATACATACCCAAGATTATCACGCATTGGGCAATTATCTACCTCAGCTCTAATTAAAAGATGTTTATGATCTAAAGCCATCGTCACTATCCTTTGTATAAATAATATTAATATCAGAGTATAATCGCAAATGACAAAACTCCAAAGTAGTGATGATTATATATAAAGAATAATGTTAGTAAAAGAATATAATAAAGAATCCGGAACACAATTTAGTATAGAATGCGAAAAACTGCTATATAAAGCTAAATCAAAGTTTCAAAACATAAAAGTATATAAGTCTAAAAAATATGGAAATATTTTAATGTTAGATAATTGTTTTATGCTAACGGAAAAAGGTAATGACCAATATCATAATAAATGCATCTCCTTGATTAGTAAAAAATTAAAAAATATTGACATATTAATCATAGGTGGCGGAGATTTTGGTTTAGTTAAAGGATTATTTGGGAAACTCAGTATAAACAGTTTAAATCTAGTAGAAATTGATGACCAAGTTATTAATGTGTCTCGAAAATTCTTTTCATCATTTTTTAAATTAAATAAAAACTCTCAAAATAAAACTAATATCTTGATAGAGGATGGATATGAATGGGTTAAAAATAATAATACCTTGAAATTTGATGTAATCATTGTTGACTGTACAGACCCAAATTTAATAGCAAAAAAGCTATACTCTGAAAAATTTTATAAAAGTATTTTTAATAATCTAAAGGGTAATGGTGTATTAATTCAACAAAGTGGCTCTCCATATCTTGATGAAAAGAAAATAATAGCACCCACAAAAAAGAAGTTAGATAAAATTGGTTTTAAAGATATATCGCTTCATGAGTTTAGTATGCCTATTTATCCACTAGGATTATGGTCATTTATAAAATGTAAAAAGGCGCAATAAATTATCACGCCTTTCACAATAGTGTTTAATTAACTATTTTTGTGGGTATACAGACGGTCCTCCATCAAATGATTTACTAAATTCTGGATATGCCTCTAAACCACATTCAGATAAATCTACACCTTCATCTTCTTCTTCAGCGGTAACCCTTAATCCAAATATCATATTAATGATTGACCAAACAATCAAACTAACAATAAATGTCCATAAGAAAATTACGAGAGTTCCATAGATTTGAGCGCCTAATGTGCCACCTGTTAAAGTAACTGCCATTAAACCCCAAACACCACAGGTTCCATGTGCTGATATTGCTCCAACAGGATCATCTATTTTCATTTTATCTAACGTAATGATAGAGAAAACAACTAAGAATCCGCCTATAGAACCAATTATCAAAGCCAAGCCAGGTGTTGGTGCCAAAGGTTCAGCTGTTATTGACACAAGTCCGCCAATTGCTCCATTTAGAGCCATTGTAAGATCTGACTTACCAAACATTAATTTTGCTAAGATAAGAGCTCCCATTACACCACCAGCTGCTGCTAGATTAGTATTAACAAATATCATGGCTACTGCATTAGCTTCTGCAACATTGGAAATAATTAACTCAGACCCACCATTGAATCCAAACCATCCTAACCAAAGAATAAAAGTACCTAAAGTTGCTAGGGGTAAATTAGCACCCGGCATTGCTTGAGGCTTCCCATCCTTATACTTACCTCTTCTTGAACCAAGCACCATAACTCCAGCTAATGCTGCTGCTGCACCACATAAATGTACAACACCAGATCCAGCAAAATCCATAAATCCTGCTTCGTCTAAGAATCCGCCACCCCATTTCCAATATCCTTGTACTGGATAAATTATACTAGTCATGAAGACACAGAATAATAAAAATGGCCATAGTTTCATTCTCTCAGCTACTGCTCCAGAAATAATAGAACAAGCTGTTGCAACAAATACTACTTGAAAAAAGTGATCTGCGATTCCTGAATAGTAGATTTCTCCGCCACTCTTAATAACATCTGCTGTCGCATTATCACCACTCAGAAAGAATGATAAATCAGGCACAACACCTGACCCTCCTGCTGGGTACATCAAGTTATATCCAACTACCATATACATAATAGTAGCTATGGAATATAACGAAATATTTTTAGTAAGTATTTCTGCTGTATTTTTTGCTCTGACAAGTCCGGATTCAAGCATTGTAAATCCAGCTGCCATCCACATGACGAACGCACCCATTACTAAAAAATAAAAAGTATCTAGCGCGTAAGCCAACTCAATGAGTTGATTTTCCATGATTAGGGTCTCCTAATTAATAAAGTTTATTAACTAAAGAGCCTCTTTTCCTCTTTCACCAGTTCTTACACGTATTGCTTCTTGAAGTTCAAGAACAAAGATTTTTCCATCTCCGATTTTACCTGTACTTGCTGTTTTTAGAATGGTATCTATTGTGTTATCGACTAGATCATCACTAACGGCAATTTCAAGTTTGATCTTCGGTAAAAAATCAACTACGTATTCAGCACCACGATAAAGTTCAGTATGGCCCTTTTGTCTTCCAAACCCCTTAACCTCAGTTGCTGTAATACCTTGCACACCTATAGCGGATAGTGCCTCTCTTACTTCATCGAGCTTAAATGGCTTGATTACTGCTATTACTAATTTCATTGATAAACGTCTCCCTAAAATTTAATTATAACTTAAAATATTGTTAGAAACTATAGCCTAAAGTAAAGACAGCAAACGTTGTGTCTTTATATTTTGCAGCACCAGTTATGTCATCATCGTTTTTACCAACTTGAAGACCAACATCAGCTCCGGCAAAATTAGTACTGTAATCTACTGTCCAAACATTACCTTTGAGTGTATCGCCACCCCATGCACCTACTGCAAGAGTTAAAGGCAAGCCAACTCCATCTAAAGCTAATGATATAGAAGTATATTGGTAAGAATCATTAGTAGCAGTTTTATATTTACCAGTAGAATGATCTACTGAAACTGCACCCATAGCGATTCCCATATTAACTTCTTCATAATCACTGTCAAAGTTATCAGTATAATAGTACCCAGTAGCACCAACATACAGATCAGCACCCATAGCACTAAAACCATAACCTGCATAGTAATCATGCTCGAGGCCAGTGTCTACATCAGCCCACCATGTGCCAAGATAAAAGCCTCCATTTTCATAGTCAGCTCCAAAGCTAACTGCTGATGTGCTTTGATAAACACCTCTATACCAGTAATCTGACATATAACCAACGTTGTAACTAACCGAAGATTCTTCTTCAACAACCGCTGCTGATTCAGATGCAACAGCGAAAGGTACAGACATTGTGACTGCCATAACAACTGATAAAAATTTACTCATTAATTTATTCATCATATTTTCTCCATTTATATTATAATCATTTCAAGTTTTAAATTTCAGTTCGACGCTTATCAGTGATAAAAGTCTAGCTTCGTTATACATAATGCATATACCATGCCAACATAACTTTATTAAATAATATATATCTGTATATGTATTAAATATGGCGCATGATATAATATTTTAATCAATACAATAAATGCTTATAAGCGCATTATAATAATATAATCGCGCGCAATGTGCTCAAAATAGGTGCAAAGATATGAATTCAAAAACAATATTAGAACTTGTTGGTAAAATAGAAAAATTAATACCATCTAATGAGAGCGGAATTAAAGATGATATAAAATCGAATATTAAAATATTAATTGAAGACTATTTACATAAATTAAACTTAGTGACTAGGGAAGAATTTGATATACAGCAAAAGGTACTTCTTAAAACTAGGCTTAAAATAGAAGAGTTAGAAAAGAAATTATAA
>Ga0209711_10003160_pt1 | contig 14043 bp, 15 predicted proteins | sample ArcticOcean_MG_C_7_FD_187441 | JGI IMG/M metagenome (GOLD analysis project Ga0209711, IMG submission 187441) | Marine microbial communities from western Arctic Ocean - ArcticOcean_MG_CB11_88 (SPAdes) (version 2) | ecosystem: Environmental > Aquatic > Marine > Oceanic | place: Arctic Ocean... | reverse complement strand
AAGAACGTAAGAAATTATCTAGTAACATACTTAAGAAACAAAAATATAATTTGATTAAAGAAATAAAAAAGAATTATAATATAGAACAGTTTTTTAAAGCACAAGTTTCAAATTATTCTCAAAACGCTTCTGTATATTGTTTGTTCGAAGGCGCATCTCCTTCAAACCAAGTTAGATTTAGATATTCACTTATAGAATCTATAACAAATAAAAAGCTAATAAAAAGCAGGGTTGATGAAACATACGAAATTTATTCAAAACAAGATAAAGAAATCCGTATATTATCATATAAAATACTTTTAGAAAAGTTCAACGATAAGTATGGAACTTTAGGTAGAAAACAGAAATCATTGCTTAAAGAATATATAAATAATATATCAAATACAGACAAGCTCAAAGAGTATATACACTCTGAAATTGATAGTACTACTTCAAAAATTGACAAGGCTATAAAACATATTAAAGATGATGTTGTAAAAATAAAACTAGCAGAAGTTAGCACTCAGCTAAAGTTAGTAAAGGAAGAGAAGGTGATAAAAGATAAATATATAATATCTGTATTGCGAGCATATGATCTTTCAAAGGAGATAGCAAATGTCATTAAATAAAAAGTTAGATAAAATGTTTGAATTAGACTTTAAGAAAATTGAAGAAGAAGATTTAGAAGAAGAAAACATTACTGGTGGTGGCGAAGCATATGACACTCCAAAAGCTTTTAAGAAAAAGAAGAAAGAAGTTGAAGAATCTATTTTTGTAAAGATGTCAAAGTTAATGAACATTAACGAGGTAAATTATAAAGAATATAGAAGCGATGAGTCATTAAACTCAAAGCAGAAAGTTAACAAAGCAATAAGAGAAGTTAACAGCAGACTTTTTAAGATAGAAAGAATGGTTAACCAGAATATAAAATTAAAAACTGAAGATGGAATTGACGAGACAAAATATTGGAAATCCACAAGGTTGAATCTACATAAAATTTCAAATCGTATGGTAGAAATAGCACAAAAGTTGAGGAGATTCTAATGTCAAAATCATTGTTAATAGATTATTCATCGTTTGATATAACACCTCAAATGATAAGTGAGTCTGAAAAGAAAAATAACGGCCGTGTAATTGTAAGTGGAGTATTACAGAGAGCTGATGCAAAAAACCAAAATGGTAGAGTATATCCAAAAGAAACATTGGTACGTGAAGCTAAAAAATACTCTTCAATACAGATAGCAGAAAATAGAGCTCTTGGAGAATTAGACCATCCAGAATCATCAGTAGTAAATTTACAGAATGTTTCGCACAATATTAAAAAGATATGGTGGAGAGGTGATGATTTATGCGGTACAGTAGAAGTACTAGGAACACCTTCAGGTAATATATTAAAAGAATTGTTAAAAGCTGGAGTAAAACTTGGTATAAGTTCTAGAGGCTTAGGTTCTGTAGAAGAAATAAGAGAAGGCGAAGGTGAAGGTACTGTTGAAGTACAACCTGACTTTGAATTGGTATGCTGGGATTTTGTTTCTAACCCGTCAACACATGGAGCATTTATGGCCCCTGTAAACGAATCTGTCAATTCTTTAAAAACAAATAAATACGAAAACTTAAACAACATAATTAACGAGATGCTATGCGAATTAACTTGCAAATGCTCTCTGCCAAATAGGAGAACAAAATAATGAGTAAATTTGATATTAGAAACTGGAAGCAGTTAAACGAATCTACAGGCTTTAGATCTGAAAAAATGACTGAGTCTGAAAGAAAAGAAACTTTAGAAGCTGTATCCAAATTCAATGAATATGGTTCGCAGATATATAAATCAGAAAGCATAGGCGAAATGGTTGAAAATATGAAAAAACTAGCAGAAAATGCTAGTAAGATGGCAATGCAGGAAGGATCTGATTGGTTTGATAACGTTTCTGTTAAACGTGATATGAAAGGCTTAGGTGATGCAATGAAAGTATTTGAAGCTACTGCAAAGGAATCAGCAACTATACAGCAGAGAATGGAATCTATGTTTGAAGAAATAGGTGGCAAGCTTGGTAAGTACTATGAAATAAAAGAATTAAACGAAACTGAAGCTCAGGATAAATATCAAGCTAAATTTAAAGATGCTTTAGACGATGAAGGAGTAGATTCTCCAGCAGATTTAGATGACAAAGAAAAGAAAGACTTTTTTAATAAAGTTGATAAAATGCACAAAGGTAAAAGCGAAGCTGTTAACAAGTTAAAAAATAAAGTTAATGAAGCATTCGAAGGCCTAAGAAACGTTGTATCAGTACCAGGTGTTGGTATCAATATGAACCAGCCTAAGAAGAAAACAATTAAAGAAGGATTTGAAACTTGGGAAATGTCTTTTGCTGCAATGAATCTTTCTGGTGTAGAATTAAGACCGGAAAAGAAATATAAAGTATCTGCACGAACAACTATAGAAGCGATTAAGAAAGCATCAAAGATGGCTGGCTTAAAAGGTAATGATTGGATGGCTACTGTAACAAACACACTAAAGAAATTGTAAGGGAATAAAATGAATAATATACTATTAAGAAGCATTATAAAAGAAGAAATTACTAGATCTTTACTAACAGAAAAATTTGCATCAAAAGCTTTGACAGCATTATTTCAAGTTATGGATGGTAACGATAAGAAGTTCTTTGCTACCACCGCTAAAGGTAGAGGATTCGCATGGTCTGATGTACAAGATAAAAATGTAGGTACTACAGCTAACCCTTCAAATGACTATATGAATATCTTTATATTAAACGACAGAAAAGTAAACCCATTTCAAACATCTTCAGAATGGGGCCACCTTAATAAAGGTATCATAGGAATTACTGTAGGTAAAAAATCTATGTACTGGCCAAAGCAAAGATATTCACACAAGCCCAATATGATAGGTAACCAACAAAAATCAGTTGATAATTACAAAAGATATTCTGAAGTAGCTGACAGAGTAATATCAATAGCTTTATCAGATATACCATCAGCAAAAGAATTGCAAGCTGCTAGAGCTGAAGCTCAAAAAGGTGCTACGGCATTAATGACAGCTAGAGATCATGCTAACAAAAACCATGCAAGATACAAAAAAGCTTTAACTTTAAAAATTGCAGCAACTGGCGCAGAAGGCATGGAAAAACTTATGGCTCAAGCTGCTAAGGTAGTTCAGCAAGTAATAGATAAAAATACTCAGATGCTTAAAAAAGGTAAATACCAAACATCATGGGATACATATAAAACTGTAACTGATAGATATGCTAGAATGGTTGATTCTTACGTAAGATACAAACAAGAATTTGCAGCTATGGAGAGAGAAAAGGCAGACGTTAAGTCTAGAGCTATAGATCCAGATATAGAACTTGATGACTGGAGACATGATTATGTTGCAAACTACATGAAAGAAATAAAAGATTATTATACTGACATGTTACAAAAAGCTAAGATAGTTAATGACGGTGAATATAGAGATATAGTAAAGAAATAATTATGAAAAAAATAAGATTTAAAGACATTTTAAAAGAAGCTGCATGGGATCACACTTCTGGCAAAGCTCTACCTACATTGGAAGATGTGCAGAAAGCTTATCAAGAAAAAAAGCAACTGCAGAAAACAGAATTAACTGAAGCTCCAATGGATAAAAGATTTGCAAAGGAATGGGAAAGAAGCTGTAAAGTTTTACTAACTCATCTTGAACACGAGCAAAAATCATCTAAGCTAGGTGCACACAAAGGTACAGTAAAGAAAATGATAGACATGCTGCGAACTGTAAAAGGATATCCTGACTTGATGGGTGATCTATTTGGAGAATCATAATGTCAAATATAAAATTAAAAGATATTATAAATGAATCCAGAGAATTTGTAATAATTGACCCAAGAGGTAATGCAAGACCTGTTGGCGCAAAATCACAAGGTGCTCAATATATTAAGAAGATGGGAGGTCCGGCAAAAGGATATCACATGGTACTTAAGAAAAATGCTTTAAAAGCAAGAAGAGCTATTGAAAAGAATGGTGGTAATGCTACAAATTCAAAAATACAAGATGTAATGTTTGACTTGATGTATGAAGGTAAATCAAATTCACAAAAACAACTTGATATATTATTCAAATTAAGTATAGGTGCTAATGTTAAGCATGGTGAGGATAGACTATATAAGCTTTCACAAGAATGGGAAAGTTGGAACGTTGATAACGATGATCAATATGATGATCTAGTCGATGATTTATTTGCAGCTATAGAACTAGTACAAGATGCTGGTGAACCTGGTAAAAATAATGTAGTAAAAGATAAAGAATATTATAGCTATATAAAATCAGCTGACAAACTTTTAAAGAAGTTTAATGTAGCTGCTAAAAAAGCTAAGACATTACATAAGGAAGGCATAGTAAACAAAGCTAGTTTAACTGAAGGACCAAATGCTTGGAAAAGAATGGACGAGTTACACAATTTGAAAAATATGAGAACTATAAGAACTATGGCTACTGATATAATCAAAGATTTCGACGAAGAGGGGTTCGACAAAGAAGACGTTAGAGCTTGGTTCGATAGAGAGTTATGGGCAGTAATCAAGAGGAAAATGTAGTAACAAATAACAAATATTAAAAAATGCCGGCATATGTTTTCATATGTCGATTTTTTTTGTTATATTATATATAATTAAAGTTATAACTAAAAAAATAATACATGGCTTACAACAGAAACCAAAAGCACAGCAACAATTCATCTACAAATCATAGAGATGAAGGATCAAGAAAACCATTCCGAAAGAAACTAGGAAGACACGAATTTTTCATAGAAGGTAAACCTTCAGGTGTGAAAGTACCAGACCCTAGTATGGGAACGTTAGAGCGAGCACTTAAATATCTTAAGCGCCAAATGAAAGATACAGATGTTATAGGACAGTATCGATCAAGAAAAGAATATATTAAACCTTCTTTTAAGAAAAGAATCAAAAGAGAAGATGCAATAAGACAAAATCAGTGGCAGCTAAGACAGGAGAAACGCAACGAAAAAGGCTACGTTTGGACTGCAATTGTTGGCGATAAAGCTAGATAGTTAAAAAAACATATAAAATATATTAAAGAGGGGTATTTTTACCTCTCTTTTTTAGTTTTTTATGAAAGTAGTATATACTTATATATACAAAACGCATACACAAATGTCACTATCTCTATATAGTACAGTATGCAAAAAACAATCACAATCTATTATAGGTCAAATACCTATATTTCCAAAATTTATATTTAAGGAGAATAATAATGTCAAAGAACTTATTAAAAGAAGCAATCGCTGACGCCAAAGCTGTACGTTCTACAGCAATCGCAAACGCAAAACTTGCTCTTGAAGAAGCATTCACTCCCAAACTACAATCTATGTTATCTCAAAAGATAGCAGAAGAAATGGATGACGAATTAGAAGAAGAAGATGAACTAGAAACTACGGATACCTCTATTGAGGATGACGAAGCTTCTGTTGCTGACACTACTGCTGATGCGGCTGACACTGGCTCTGCTGATGAAGAAACTGCTGAAACTGGTGAAGATGTACCAGCAGAAGAATCATACGACGAAGGTGTAGAAGGAGAAGAAGAAATGGAAGAAGACTTAGAATTAGAAGCAATAATTAGAGAACTAGAAGACGAAGACGAATCTGAAGAAACAGTAGAAGAAGAAACTACTACAGATGCAGTTGGTGTTGGAGGACAATCTGATGAAGCTGACAACGATGATGACGCTACCACTTTAACTGCTGAAGGCGACGAAGAGGAAGTTGAAGAAGAAGAAGAAATGGACTTAGAAGAAATCATTAAATCTTTGCAAGAAGAAGATGAAGAAACGGTAGAAGAAGAAGAAACTGAAGAAGCTGAGCTAGAAGAAGCTTACAAAGTTATCAGATTCTTAAAAAGTAAAATCAATGAGGTTAACTTGTTAAACTCGAAACTACTTTATTCTAACAAACTATTCAGATCAAACAATTTGAACGAAACGCAAAAGGTGAAAGTAATCGAAACTTTCGATAGAGCAAATTCAGTAAGAGAAGTAAAACTAGTATATTCAACACTAGCGGAATCTTTAACTGCATACACTCCAAAGAAACGAGTTAACGAAAACTTTGCATCTAATGCAACAAAATCAACGAGACCATCTAAGAATGTGATCGTCGAAGCTAATACATTTGCAACAAGAATGCAAAGGTTAGCGGGATTAAAATAATTAAAAATAAGGAGACTTAAAAAATGTCACAAATAAACGATTTATTACAAGATTCTCAAGCTACATTTAAAGCTCAGAGAAACGAAACAAAAGGTCTTGTAACTAAATGGGAAAACACTGGTCTTTTAGAAGGAATCAATACAGAATATGATAAACATAATACTGCTATTCTTTTAGAAAACCAAGCTAAACAACTTATCTCAGAAGGTAATACTACTAGTACTACTTCTGCAGAAGAGTGGAATGGCGTTGCACTTCCATTAGTTAGAAGAATCTTTGGCGAATTATCCTCAAAGGAATTCGTTTCAGTACAACCTATGAACTTACCATCTGGTTTAGTTTTCTGGTTAGACTTCAAATATGGCCAAAATGGCTCACACTTAGGAAAAGGAAGACACGCGAAAGGTGATTCTTTATTCGGTAACACAACTAAAAAAGGTAAAGCTTCATTATCAAAAGGTCTTTATGACAACTTTGATAACGGCTCTACTGGTGGACAAGTAGGATATTCATTAGGTAAAGTTGCTTCTGCATCTGCACTTATTCAGTCTGATCACTCTGTACACATTATAGATGCTGATGGTATCGATATGTCAATATGGAATTCATTCTATATGATATCTGGATCTACTCATAAGCAATGTACTGCTTCTAACGTATTAGCAAATGCTTCAGGCAACTCTAACGTTACAACTGCAGTTGCATTACAGTTCGATGGTTTAGGTGGTGGTGTTGATGCTGATTCTTTAGCAACTGTATACTATTACAAAAACACTATCGATGCTACGCAAAGAGGTGATTTTGAAGATAGAAACATTCCAGAAATTGGAGCTACGGCTACTGGCTCTAACCTTGAAATTCCAGAACTAGAAGTTAGTTTAGAACAAGAGGCTTTAGTTGCTAAGACTAGAAAGCTTAAAGTTAAATGGTCACCAGAATTTGCTCAAGATTTGAATGCTTATCATTCAATCGATGCAGAAGCTGAATTAACTTCTATGTTATCTGAATACATCACAATGGAAATCGATTTAGAAATCCTTGCAATGCTTCACTCTGCTGCTTCAGGTTCAGGATTTACTTCTGACTTTTCAGCTTCAGCTCCAATAGCTGGTGAAACTTACGGTGATGCATTCGCACAATTAGGTATTGGAATGCAAGCTATGTCAAATGCTATCCACCAATCAACTATGAGAGGAGGTGCAAACTTTGCTGTAGCTTCACCACAGATTGCAACTTACTTAGAGTCTGTAGCAGGTTATACTGCAAACACTGACGGTACTGCTGGTAACTTTGCAATGGGTGTAACTGCAATTGGTTCTTTATCTAACAGATGGACAGTTTACAAAAATCCATATTGGACAGGTAATGAAATTTTAATGGGATATAGAGGAAATCAATTCCTTGAAACTGGTGCAGTATTTGCTCCATACATTCCGTTAATCATGACTCCACTTGTTTATGATCCAACAAACTTTACTCCACGTAAAGGTGTTATGACAAGATACGCTAAGAAAGTAGTTCGTGAGGACTTCTATGGTGTTATCTCTGTTAATGATACTGAATGGACTTCAATAGCTGGACTACCTTCTTAATCATTAGGTAATTACATATTGTATATTATTAAAGGAGCCGCTTAATTGCGGCTCTTTTTTTATGCTTGATATTTATACTAAAGATAATGGAGGTTAATTAGTGTCAAAGCAAAATATAGAAAAATCTGTTCCAAAAGGAAACATAAAGTTTGAAATAACACTTTCAGAGGAACAGAAAGCAGCAAAACAATCTATGCTGCATCACCCTTATAATTTTATAGTAGGGAAAGCAGGTAGCGGTAAAACTCTTTTAGCATGTCAGGTAGCACTTGATATGTTCTTCAAGAGAATGATAAACAAAATAATTATAACACGTCCAACTGTATCTACAGAAGACAATGGTTTTCTACCAGGATCTGAAAAAGAAAAGATGGAGCCGTGGTTGGTACCTATACGAAGTAATATGAGAAAAGTATACAATAAACCTCTTATATTAGAGAAGATGGAAAAAGAAGAATCAATAGAATTAGTTTCACTTGCACATTTTAGAGGTAGAACATTTGAAAATTCAGTAGTAATTGTAGACGAATTCCAGAACTTAACCAGGTCTCAATTGCGCATGGCATTAGGTAGATTAGGAAAAGGTTCGACTATGATATTTTGTGGTGACAACCAGCAGATAGATTTGAAAGATAAAAACTACTCTGCAATAGTTGACATATCTAAAATAACAGAATCAGATTTTGTATACAAAAGAATACTTACAGACAACCACAGACACATAGCTATTGACGATGTGTTTGAAAGGTTAATGGGAATGTAATACAATAAATAGCTTACTTCTTGATATTTATATAAAAGCAATAATCGAGGGAATACAACATGGCAAATATAACAATATATGACGGATCAGCTAATATTTCAAGCATAAGTGGAAGCACTCCGTTTGGCTTGTATGATACCGAACAAGTATATTTAACAGCTTCTGCTAACACTGCAGATTGGTGTGCTAGGCGTTTAGGATATCCTATAACAGATATAGAATTACAAGACGTGCAATTTTATGCTTGTTTCGAAGAATCAGTAACTGAATACAGTGCACAGGTAAATAGATTCAATATAAGAGAAAATCTATTAAGTGCTAAAGGTAATTCAACAGCATCAAACTTTACACATCGAGCAATAACACCTAACTTGGGAAGACTTATAGCGCTATCAAAGCAATATGGATCAGAAGTTGGATCTGGTGGTTTGGTTGATTGGAAATCAGGTCATGTAACTTGCTCGTCAGGAATACAAGAATATGATTTAACAGATAATGCTGTGTTTAGTCAATCAACAGATGGAACTAACATAGAAGTAAAAAGAGTATTTCATCAAAAATCACCAGCTCAGTCTAGACATCATGACCCGCAGTTTGGATCTGACTATGCATTAAACAATATGGGTTGGGGTGGAACAATGGCAGGTGTAAACTACTTAATGATGCCGCTGTACGATGATTTGTTAAAAATACAGCAAGTAGAATTTACTGACACAATAAGAAAATCTCATTACTCATTTGAACTTATAAATAATAAGTTAAGAATATTCCCAAGACCTTCAAGTACATTCAATATGTGGTTTCAATATATAGAAACAGATTCGAGAGACGCACTTTTATCTGAATCTGCTATATCTGATTATTCAAATATGGGATATGATAATATGTTATATTCTAACATAAACGATCCAGGTATACAATGGATACGAAAATATACATTAGCACTTACAAAACAAGTGCTAGGTTCTGTTAGGGGCAAATATAGTTCTATTCCAATTCCAGGTGCAGAGACAACATTAGACGGCGACACGTTAAGAAGCGAAGGTATGGCTGAAGCTGAAGCTTTAATAGCTAATTTAAGAGAAGATTTAGAAGCTGCCTCGAGAAGAAATTTAATGGAAAAAGAAAACGAAATAACTGATTTTCAACAAGGCATGCTTAACAAAGCACCGCTTAATATATACATAGGGTAAACAATGGCGCTATTCGGATCCGCAAGAGACATATCAATGTTTAGACATATAAACAGAGAACTAATCAATGAGATAATTGATACTCGCTGTGACATATATAAGCATTCTATTTTCGATTCAAAGGAAAATCTATACGGTGAAGCGTTGCGAAAAGTATTTTTACCTGGAGTTAGAGTAGCTGGTCTTATTGAGAAAGAAGATAAAGATTGGAGCTCTGATTCAATAGGTGCAGATTATAATAGAAGTATAAAATTCTCATTCTTGAGAGACGACCTTGCAGCATTAGAATCAGGCTCAACAAACAACACTACTGATCCAAATGAAAATGCTCAAATTGCAGATGTATTCTTAGAAATTGGTGATGTAATATTCTGGGACGATATATATTGCGAAATAGATACTATATCCCAAGGCCAGTATCTATTTGGCAAGAATCCTAGTACAGATCACAATGGTGGAACTCACGGAGCAAGCTGGTCTGTTATAGCAGAAACACACGAAATGAGACGAAGCAAAATAAATGTTCTTGAAAATGTAAGAGCAGGGTACGATGAATATGTAAGTGGTACGAAAATAGATGAACAGAGAGGAGGATTATATGGTTAATAGAGGCGATCAGATCAGACGTGATGATAAAGTAAAAGATTTATATGTAAATCTATACGATGTTGATTCGGTTATAAAGTATTATTTTGACAATGTAATTCAACCAACTGTTATGGAAGGTGACGAAAAAATAATTGTACCTGTCGTATATGGTTCTCCAGAAAGATGGAAGTCGATACAGAAATCAGGCCTGCTTAGAGACAAAACAGGCAAAATTCAAATGCCGGCAATAGTATATAAAAGAACTAATGTAGAAAAAAATAAATCATTGGGAAATAAAGTTGATGTAAAAAATCCTTTATATGCATCGTTTCAAAAAAGCTACACACAAAGAAATCAATATGACAACTTTGAAGTATTAAATAACAGACAGCCAGTAAAACAATTCCACAGCGTAGTAGTACCAGATTATGTAAAATTATCATACGACTGTGTTATATTTACAGAATATCTAGAACAGCTTAACAAGATTGTAGAAGATATAAATTATGCTGGCGGCCAATATTGGGGACAAGACGAATCATTTAAATTTCTTTCATCTATCAATAGTTTTGACATAGAGTCGACAGCAGCGCAAGGAGAAGATAGAATATCAAAGGCCACTTTTACTTTAACTATGGCCGGCTTTGTAATACCAGATAATATACAAAAATCAATGAGTGACTTTAGTCAAAAGACATTTAGTCAAGTTAAAATAGAAGTACAATCAGAAACAATAAAAACATTAGACGAATTAGCAGACTCTAAAAAAGAAAAAGAAACAGAGTTTGTTAAAGATTATAATAGAGGAGCCTCCTCTGTTAAGCGTAATAAATAGTTATAAAGAGAAAAGTTATGGCAGAAGCAAAAACTAAAGAAGGTAAAAAGTTTACCGAAGAAGAAATGAACAAAGTTCAAGAAATTAAAAACAAGTATAATGAAATAACGATCAATTTAGGTCAGACGGAAATGGATATGTTGTTACTTAGCGAGCAAAAAGAAAAGCTTAAAGTTGAATATTCAGGGGTCAGAAAAGAAGAAGTGACCTATGCAAAAGTACTATCAGATAAATATGGTTTAGGTACATTAGATATCGAAACTGGCGTGTTTATTCCTGAATAATAGTAATTTTTGAGATCGAATCTTTATATTTATTATATGAATGATTAAGGTGACTGACATGAGCAGATCATCAAAATTTTAAGATATTAAGGAGAAAAATAAATGGCTGAAAAAATAATTAGCCCTGGTGTATTTACAAGAGAAAATGACCTATCTTTTGTACAACAAGGAGTAGGGGCAATCGGTGCTGCGATAGTAGGACCAACAGTAAAAGGTCCGGCGATGGTGCCGACAAAAGTATATTCCTATACAGAGTATCAAGCTTTGTTTGGGGATTCATTCAAATCAGGTAGTGATTATTTTCAGTATTTCACATCTATTACAGCAAAAGAATATTTAAAGCATGGTGGTCCTTTAACTGTCTGTAGAGTATTAGGAGGGTTAACATATCTTCCAGCAACTGCATCTGCTCACATGGCTAAAGCTTCACAAGCATTAGCTATTCCTGGTATATTTACATGGAGTTTTCAAAATCTAGTAGCAGCACCACTACAAAAATTTGGTGACGGTGGTTTGGTACAGTATACTGCATCTAATGGTACAGCATATTTATTCCAAGCAGAATCAGGTGTAATACCACCGAATAATCCAGCGGCAGCTACAAACGCTGCAGGAACAACTAAAGGTATTTATTACTTTGCAATTGGTGCAGCACCACATACAGCTGGTGTATCAGCAGTAGGTCAAACAGTAAACAATTTCATAGCAGGTAATACAGCTTCATCTGGTGGTACGTTCGCTTCTATAACAGGCGATACTTTCGTATCTCACTCAAACGTTGCACTGGTATCACCTCACTTTACAATATCAGGTTCAACTGGAGCAACTGGAAACATTACAATTAAATCTGGTTCTATAAGTTCAGGCTCTGCTTTAGGTGGTTCTTCTGGATATTTAAACAACAACGCATTTAGTGCATCAGTTGGTGGAATCACTGTAATGAATGAACTATCTCCTATTAAAGCTCTTTCAGGTGTACCTAAAGCATTAAGCAATGATGGTACTCCAACAACATGGGATAACTTTACAGCTTCATTCAAAATAAAAACAATCGGTGATGGTACAGTTATGAACAGTACTCCACAAACATCTGCTGGTGTTGTCGGTGTTGGTAAAAACGATTTACTTACAACAGGTTCTGTTAAATACGGAACAAAAGATAATTTAAGATGGGAAGTATCAAACATATCTCAAACAAAAGGTACATTCACTGTATTGATTAGACGAGGTGATGATACAAAGAAACGTAAAGTTATTTTAGAAACTTGGAATGGTTGTTCATTAGACCCAGGTGCTAATAACTATATAGGAAACAACATAGGTACTCAATATAATACTTGCGATCAATCAGGAGTCACTCCATTTATACAGCCTTTTGGTTCATATCCAAATCGTTCAAAATATGTTTACATTGATGAAGCATCAGTATTACAGACAGTTGATTATTTAGATGACAACGGTGAGTTAGTTGATACAAAACAAACAGGTTCTTTACCAATGGTAAGTTCAGGTTCATTCGGTGGTGGACACAATGGTGTTGAAGCAATTCATCCCCATAACTTCTACGACAAAGTTGGTATATCTGACAATCAAGGATTAAATTTAACTTTAGGTGCAGATGCCAATAATTCTTACATAAATGCAATTTCATTGTTATCAAACGCTGATGAATATGATATCAACTTGCTAATTGCTCCAGGTGTTAACGACAAAGACCATAACAATATTACAGAACATATGCTTACTACATGTGAAGGACGTGGTGATATGATGACAATCATTGATCCTGTACCTTATGGAATGGCTCTTGCAAATGCAGTTACAGAAGCAAACGACAAGGATTCATCATACGGCGCAATGTATTGGCCATGGGTACAAATTGCGGACTCACAAACAGGAAGATATGTTTGGGTTCCTCAATCGGCAGTTATGCCAGGTATCTATGCATTCAACGATAAGGTATCTGCAGAATGGTTTGCACCTGCTGGTTTGAATAGAGGTGGACAAGAAATAGTAGTACAAGCAGAAAGAAAATTAGCACACGCTGACAGAGATACTTTATACGAAGCTAATGTAAATCCAATTGCAACCTTCCCTGGTGAAGGTGTAGTTGTTTGGGGACAGAAAACTCTCCAAAAGAAAGCATCAGCATTAGATAGAGTAAACGTTAGAAGACTACTAATCAATCTTAAAAAATTCATCGCTTCAGTATCTAAATACTTAATCTTTGAAAATAACACAGCAACAACTAGAAACCGATTTTTATCACAAGTTAACCCTTACATGGAATCTGTACAACAAAGACAAGGTTTATATGCCTTTAAGGTTGTTATGGATGAATCGAATAACACACCAGATGTGATTGATAGAAATATCATGAAAGGTGATATATTCATTCAGCCGGCTAAGGCAGCAGAGTTTATTGTTATTGACTTTAACATTATGCCAACTGGTGCAACGTTTAACGACTAAGTGATATTTATATTAAATAAACAGGAGAAAAAGAAATGGCAAATTTAATCGACCCAACGGAAATGATGTTCACAGCATTTGAACCAAAGGTAAAAAATAGATACGTATTTTATGTGGA
>Ga0209711_10003158_pt1 | contig 14047 bp, 10 predicted proteins | sample ArcticOcean_MG_C_7_FD_187441 | JGI IMG/M metagenome (GOLD analysis project Ga0209711, IMG submission 187441) | Marine microbial communities from western Arctic Ocean - ArcticOcean_MG_CB11_88 (SPAdes) (version 2) | ecosystem: Environmental > Aquatic > Marine > Oceanic | place: Arctic Ocean... | reverse complement strand
ATTATAATTTTTATTATATTTTGTTTAATGTGTTCAAATAAAACTACCGAATCATTTACACCATATTTAAAGCAAATATACAAACCATATATACGTTCATGTAAAAATTATACAAATAATTCATTAAAAAATTTTAAAACAAAATCATATAATTTTCTAAAAAAAAAAAAATTAATCTGAAACAAAATTAACTATAAATGGGAAAATAGGTTCTATTTGTTTTGCACATTCCCTTGCTAACTCTTTATGTTCTGACTGTGTCCCATTACCTGATCTTAATTGAATATAATGTATCCATGATCTTAAAGTACCATTAACATAAAGCCTAGATATAGTATTCCCTTCAGTCAAAACAGCTCTTGCCTGTTCTTTAGCAATTCCATTTTCAATTGCCCAATTATAAACTGATAAAGTACAATTTTTAACTTCATTTTGTTTTTCAATCCATTCACTATTTAATTTATCATTATCCGATAAAATACTATTTTGACGATTTTTTTTATCTTGCATTCTAGCTTCCCTCTCTTCAAAACCTAAATCTGCTATAGCATATCTTTGAGAGAATTCTTGAAATGAAAATGATCGATGTCTTAATAATTGACGGGCTATATCTCTTGTTGTTTCAATTTCTAAACAAATTGATGTCATTTCAAAAGGCGACCAATGATTATTATTCATTAAATAGTTACTTAGTTTTTCATTTGTAGAAGTATTCATTTGATTTAAGGGATTAGAAACACGAGCAGCATAACAAACTAAATCTAAGATATTTTTACATTCAGTATTATCGGAATCTATAGGTATTTGAGAATAACTTATTAATTTTACTTTCATAAATCAATATGATAATAAATAATATATATTTTTAAATCATTATAGTTTTTATATTTTAAAAATATATTTTATATGCATATTTTAATATAATGCCTTTAACTAAAAAACAACAAAATCAAAATAAAATAAGTATTTATTCTTCATTTATGAATTCGTTTGAATACTTAAATAGACACATATTATATTTAAATAGTAGCAAATTTTTTGCGGGAATAGTTATGATATTACTGAATGTTGGATCTAAATTTATAACTATACAATTTAGTAAATCAACTGAAGAATATATGAAATATACAATTTCAAAACAAATACTTGTTTTTTCTATGGCATGGATGGGTACCAGAGATATTTATACAGCTTTAGGACTGACTGCAATATTTACTATATTATCTGATTATTTATTTAATGAAGATAGTAGCCTATGTGTAGTTCCAGAAAAATATAGAGTTTTAAAAAATTTAATCGATGTAAATGGCGATAATGAAATTTCTGATACAGAAATTAATAATGCAATTCATGTTCTTGAAAAAGCTAAAAAGGAGAAACAAAGGGAATCACAACGTGCTATTTTTACTACATTTGATTTACAAAAAATATAGATTATAAATTAAAACGTACTCTTTAAATTTTAAAGCTATATTTTTATCAATTTTATATGGTTTTGGTAGTTTTATTGTAGAGCTCATAAACTATATTTAGATTATTTCTATATTTTCTCAAAAAAAATAGAAATAATCTATGAAGATAATAAATAATTATATGCATTTTCAAAACATTCTTTAAATCGTTTTTTATTTTTTATAACACCCTCTTTAAAACTAATTATAATGTTTACTTTATCTTTACAAGTAATTATATTGAATACAATTTCATTATATTTTGGTTTTGTTAAAAAATGTATATTTTCTATCTTATATTTTAAATTTCTTAAATCTGGTCCAATTATATTTGAAAATGTATAGTCTGCATTATAAACGATCCTACAGTAAATTTGCGATAAAATATCTATATTCATAAAAGGAGTAGTATAATTAATAATTCTTGAAAAAAACGGAATGAATAAAGAATATTTGAACCTATTGAATAACTGATGCACTTGAGTTAATAGATGTGAATTACTATAATTATTATTAATCACGTTAAATATTGGACACATATTATTTGTATGCAAGTTTCCTGATATATTTATTGGTGAAATGGTAGATAAGGTCCTTTTTTTTTCTGAATATAAATAATCAGTTTTAATCATAGTAGCATATAAAAAATCGTTTATAGTTATTCCCTTCTTTAACGTAAATATTTTTATTTTATCGAAATTCAAATCTTTACATATAATATAATCCGTTTTAGTAAATTTATTATCATTTGGAATATCATTTGGAATATCATTTGGAATATCAAATTTTAAATAATTAATTGTTATCTGTATAAAAAATTTAATATAAATAATAATTAAAATTATTGTACTAAAAATTATATGATAAATAGTATCTATAAAATTAGTTTTTCTTACAAATTTTTTTGTAAAATCTTTTTCTTCAGTTAACTCTGACATTAATATTTGAATAATTTTATAACCATCCGCATATCCATGATGTATTTTAAAATAAACTCGTGTTTTTTTCATCTTTTTGTCAACAAGAAATAGAAAATTCCAATTCGTCTTGTTATTCTTATTAGTAAATTCAGATATATAATCATCAAATGATTCATTATTAGCTTCTTTAATTGTATAATACTTTGATAAATCAAAATTTTCTAAATCATATAAATAAAATTTATTACTTGTTTGAATAATATCTTGTTTCAATATATCAAATTTATTAATAATTTTTCCCAGATACTCGATAATAAAATTATTATCTAATAACTGGTCAATATCTGTATAGGTTATTATATAATATGAATCCGTTTTATCATAGAATAATAATTTTGACACATAATTAGTTAATTCAATCATATAATAAAAAATTTTTTATATTTACTTTCTTTGACGCAATATTTTTTACTTTTTTTTGCATATTTTCTTTTTCTTTTTCTTTGTTTTAATTATAGTATTCATATATTTATCCCATGATGGTAATAATACAGAGTAATTCCCTTTACCAATTTTATGATGTTTCATATGATATTTACTATGAATGAATCCTGGTATATAAAAAGGAAAAGATAATTCAGAATGGGTATAAATTTGGTGTATAAAAATGAGAATATTTGCAATTAAATAATCTAATATATTTATTTTATTAAATAATATTGGAAAAACACCAACTATAACCCCATAAATTAAATATTCTTTAAAATCTGTATAAAATAAATCTGTTGGTAGAATATTATATGTATCATGATGAACCATATGAAATAATTCTTTCAATTTAAATATTTTATGAGAATAATAATGTAGCCAAAATATAATTGTATCTACAATAATTATATAAAATATAATATTTTGTATTGAAATTCCTATTGATTCAGTAAATAATTTGTCTTTATGAAAGTAGACAATACAATAAATAATCATTGTAATGCAAATATTTATAATACATTGTATATGATATTTATAATCTAATGAGCGTTTTAGATAATTTTTATTATATATAGATAAGGTTAAAGTAGAACAGTAAACAATTATTGCTAAAAATATTTGAATAATTATTATAAAATATAAGTTATTATAATACATATAAATTATATAATTTAAAACATTAATATTATTTAATTTATAAGTATTACTTTGTTTAATTGTTTTGATAAATACGTATTTTTTTTGTTTTTCCATTTCCACCTTTTTTCTTATTATCAACTGTTTTATTAACTTTTGATAGAGAATAATCTGGCGGTGGAATATAATTTTGACCTCTTATACCTGCCCATGATTTATATATTGAGTTTGCTCTAGTCTGGCAAGCTAAAGAATTAATTTGCGATTTATCAATATCTTTCCCTTCAACTAGTAGTAAACTTATTTGAATTTTATAACAAATTTCTGGGTTTTCATCTTCATCATTATCTGATATTTGTCTACCACCAGATTGTGTGTTAGAAATTGTATTAATTAGGTTTGGAAAAACATTATTCATTATCTGATTAAAATGAATATTTCGATTAATTAATATTCCATCTGCTTCGTAAATATATTTAAATATATTTGGAAAAAAATTAAATTTATTTCTTAATTCTAATGATAAATTTCTATAATATGATGAATATATAATAAGAATAATAAAAATTGGAGCCATAAAACTTTTACTAGTATCTATAAATCTGTTAAATATTGTAACTGTTTTACTTCTAGTTTGGTTTCCTTGAGAATGTATTTTAGTTTTTAAAATAAATCCCATTAATTCAAAATGCCCAGGAGTTTTTAATAAAAATATATATTTTGTCCAATTATTATCAATATTATCATTAATTAAATTTGGTGTATTAACACGTAATGTTTTATTATTATTAACTGTTAATAATTCAATTGGAATTACATTTAAATTTAGAGTATAAGAAATGGCATTTATTGCTATAATATTTCCCCAATATTCACTACTTAATATATATGATTTTAATTGTGATTTAATAATTACTTTAAAAGGATTATTATAAGATTCTGAATTTATAGAAGGTACCTCAGATATCTTGGAGACTAAAAAATTATCATCAGATTGATATATTTGATTTACAGTATCCATATATATTTGATCATTTATATCTTCACCAACTGCAGTTAATGAATCTAAATGTTTTTTGAACTTAGTATTAAGATTATCTACATTAATGAGTGACCAGGAAGATAAATATTGCTCTAATAAATCTGGTATTATATTTATCAGATAATTATATACAATTTCACGTAATATTTTTATTGTAAATATATTATTTCCAATACCTATATTATTATATAAAATTGGGTCATTTGGAAATTGGTGATTATTATTTGTTATACCATCGCAAACCGCTTTGAAAAAACAGTCGCCGCCTCCAGTATTTGAATAAATACGTAAGCCCTCAACTAATCTCTCATAAGCTTTAATCGAAATTTTATTATTTAATTTAGGACGCGCAGATTTTTTGTTAAGATTCGCTACATCAATTGCAGTTGAAAAAGACATATTTTCAGTCAAATATAATTTAATAGATCTTGGAAGATAATTGTATAGACTATTCAATATATATAAAAAATCCTTATTAGTTATTATAAGTTTAAATTCTGATTTTAATTTTTTATTTGCAATTAATATAGGATTAGGTGTAGGTTCATCTGATAAACGCTCAATTTGGTTAATTGTACCTGAATCAATAGGAATTAATTTATTAGAAGGTTGCTGTGTTTCTTTCTCTTGGGAAGATGGTAAATTATCATTTGCATTTGAAGGAGCAATTTTATCTATTGGTACTAATGCCTGTTCAGTACTCAAATTAGGAGTTGTCTCTGTAGGAGTTGTCTCGGTGGAAGAAGGTATTTTTTTATCTATTGGTACTAATGCCTGTTCAGTACTCAAATTAGGAGTTGTCTCTGTAGGAGTTGTCTCGGTGGAAGAAGGTATTTTTTTATCTATTGGTACTAATGCCTGTTCAGTACTCAAATTAGAAGTTGTCTCTGTGGAAGAAGGTATTTTTTCATCAATAATATTTATTTTATCTTTAACATCAACACCTTTAGCTACGTTATTTCGTACTCCCATAAAATTATCCCCATACACTACATCATCTGGTAAAGCATTAATTTGTTGTTCACCGCTTATAATCTCACTATGAACTAATTTATTATATAAATATGGATTATTTATCACTTCTTGAGATTTTAAAACCGGTTTAGGTTTTAATGTTATTTTCCAATTTCCTTTTTCCCAACTTAAATTACCAATTGTATAGGTATTTTTATTTAAATAAAATAATCCTTTTACTGGAAATAATGTTTTTAAAGTAACAAGTATGTTATTATCTACTAATCCTTCCTTTGTTGCTTGTTCTAAGGTTTTATCTTTAAAAAAACCATGTGTATTAATTAAAGAATTAAACAATCCCTTATTAAAAAACTGTTTTTGCCTTAAGTTTTCAGGAATTTTTGTATCAATTATATTACTATTTAATTTAATTAATGGCCAAAAAAAAACTTTTTTGCCATTAATATCTGGTATAGTCATTTTTGGTTTATAATCAATCATTTGGTATCCTGGTATATTTGTTACTAATTGAATCTTAATTTCATTTGGTATAGACATTTATATATATATAATTGAATATATTTTACATCAATTTATATAAATATATTTATTTATATATTTATATATTTATATGAAAAACACAAAAAAAAACCATAAGTTTACCAAAAAATTAAAAAAATATTCTTCTCCATATAAAGTACAGCAAAAAGCTTACAAATATATTGGAAAGACTGCTAAAATATATCCTTCTACCAAGCGAGAAAAGAAATACCAAATTCATGATCCAATTAAAAAAAAATGGGTACATTTTGGACAAATTGGATATGAAGATTTTACTAAGCATAAAAATAAAAATAGACGAAAGAATTATTTAGCAAGAAGTACCAAGATAAAAGGAAATTGGAAAAAAAATAAATATTCACCTAATAATTTAAGTATAAATCTTCTATGGTAAATATCTATTTAAATTATTAATAATATATATATAATGAACAATTTAATTGATATAATCGCTCAAAATAAAATACCAATTGTTAAACACGGTAATAAATTAGCTGTTGGTGATGCAGAACATGATTTTAAAAAATATAAATCACAGATTGAACAATCTATAAAAGTTTTAAAGGAAGGCCTTCCTAAACCATATGACGATTCTCATCCTGAGCGAGGATTAACTGAAGAACAAGCTATAAATGCCTTATTAGATTGTCCTCAAGAAGATGACGTTCCTAAAAATTTCCAACAATTAATTTATGATTATTTACCTAATAATACAAACGATTCACCAGATTTCCAATATCAAGAAAAACCAGTTAATATTGGTATTGGTGATTTAGTATTACATAATTATAATGCATGTACATTTAATATAGCATCTAGTAATAATGATAAAGTTAAAAGTATTTTCCCTAATGGATTAAATTTAGTAAAGAGCGACGATTTTGCAAATAGATTTACCAAAAACACAAAATTAGGAGGTTTGCATGAAAAGGGATGCGCTTTTGTACTTGATTTTAGTCAGCATCATTTCTTTGAAAGTTTGGCTTCAGGAAATGAAGCATTAAATGCTAATGGTAATCAATTTGAAATTTTATATGCAATTACCCCTGAAATTGTAAATGATCCAGCCGGTAAACCTAATGAAAATGATCCTAAATATTTTGGGGCAAATAATGCAAATAAAGGTGTTAATATAAAACCAATAATACAAAATGGCCCAGACCCAGTTGTTTATAATGCATATGATGATGATTCAGCTGAATATAACAATTTTTTTTTATCGACATATAATTTTTCACTAAGTCCTATAAAACAAAATTATACTTCAAAATCAAAAGCAAAATTTGTTAGTATGTCAATTTGGAATAAATCATACAGAGTGCCTATAAATGATAGTAAGGGTGAAAATAGTGTTAAATCAATAGAAAATTATATAAGAAAGATAATCAATAAAATGAGTGTTCATACTCCAACCGTAAATGATGCTGCAAAGACTAAATTTGAAATTTTTTGTTATAATACTAAGTTACAGCAAAAACGAGGAGGTGATTGGTTTCAAGTATTATGTTGCTTAGATGTGATGAATAGGAAATATAATGACTTGTCAGATGATAAACGTAATATTATTGAGATAGATAAAAATTATCCAATATATTTTGTAAGCCACGATAGAATTGCTGTTTCTTATGCATTATTATTAGGAATAAATGTTATATATATAGATTTTTATGGTAAAATATCTGTGTTTAAAAATAAGAATGATCCTAATACATTAACTTCAAATGTAAATCCAAAATTAGTTTTATATGAGTCAATTTATAACAAATTATATACAAAAAAAAGTTCTGTATCTGATTCAAGTATTTCAATTCCCACTACAAATATATCTGGTCCAGCAAGGAATTTAAAAAATTTTATTGAGTTTTATAATGAAAAACGCGTTGATTTAATAAATAGTTTATATGAGGCACTTTATCGCAGGTTACAGATAATATCAACTACTTTAAATGATGATGATGATAATGATAATACAAATAATTCATTAACAAAATTAAAAGATTTATATATTGGCACAGATAAACATGTTCAAAATTTATTTCAGATATTGGTAAAACTAGCTTATATTAATATTGTATTTCCAGATTTATGTAAATCATACAAAAATTTTAATGTATTACAAATTGAATTTAAAAAGCTGAGTAACGCTAATAATTTTAAAGAAGGCGAAAAAATTACAGAATTGAACGAATCAGATCCACGTTATCAGCGAATCATACAAGAAAGCAATATGATTAATGAGATATCAAAAGAATATAATATATTAAATTTTTATAACAAAAAATATAGTAATTATAGCTATTCAACCTCAATTAGTGGTACAAATTGGATGAATAATTATATTAACACAACTTGTATTAAACTTGATGTTTATAAATGCGTATCACAATTTCTAAATTATCAAATGGCTAATACAGATGAAACTACTATCTCTTCACGAAAATTTGTAAAACGATTAATAGATATTAATACTGGAAATAAATATACTAAAACAGATAGATTTATATTTTTAGCATATGTTCAAGAACTATTTTCTTTTAATGGCGATGAAAACAAAACTAAATTTCAATTTTTTAAACCTATTATAGAGTTTTTTAATAAATCAAGAAATATAATTGTAGGCTATTTAGCGGGGCAAGAATCTAAATCTTTATTATCATCTGGATTTGCAGCAGTAGTAAGAAAAATGCGTTCCAATAGACAAAAGCCTGAAGATATAGAATTAAATATTATATCTAATTTTATTTATGAATCACTATGTATATTTAATAATAATGAAAATTCTAGTCAATTTGGTACCATTATAAATTTACAACCAGTTATACCATTAACTAATTGTCCCCCCGATACTCCTATATCAGATGATAATTCACCAGTAGATAATATATCGACGTCAAATGAAGATGATGAAATTGTGACAGATATGTTATTATATTTATTAAATCAAACTGAAATAAATATTAGTAATAGCGAGGTTTTAGTCGAAAATATGACCGATTTTTTACCAAATAATGATAATACAGCGGATGATAATAATGAGATTGAAGGAAATGAGAATGCACCACCTTTACAAGAAGAATCAGAGCAACAAGAATCAGAGCAACAAGAATCAGAGCAACAAGAATCAGAGCAACAAGAATCAGAGCAACAAGAATCAGGACAAAACATAGTTGTATTAGATCAATATAGTAGGATACATATATTATCAAAATTAGCCACCGTATTACTTGACACTGGTGAAGAAAAAATAAAGATATTGATTGATTTCTTAGAAGAATATAATCAAAATCAAGTGGTTTCGTCTAATACTGAGCCTAGTTATGAAGATGTTATTAATAATTTTTTAAATAACAATACTTCTAATTTATTAGGTGGAAATTTAAATGAAGATAATAGCAATACAATAGAAAATAAAACTCTAAATATAGAAGAATTACTATCTATATTAAAAAATTTATTTTTTCATCCATTATGTCCATTATATATTTTAACATATTCTTTTTATTTTCAAGTTAGTCCCAAATATGAAAATTTCTGCTTTATAGATAATTATATTAATTTATTTAAAAAAATTAATTCTATGTATTTGTATATATTTAAACTTCTGAATACAAAAGATGAATCCAGAAATAGTAACTTATTAGCTGCATATCTAATTGGATTAGGAATAAATACTATGTTTTTTTCGTCAACAAATAATATAGAAATTACAAAGTTCTTATCAAGTAAAATAGATAATTATATAGGTTATCAACTATGTATAGATAATTTATCTGAATCTTTCTGTGGTTATAATGATACTTCTAAAATAACAGATGAGGTTTCAATTAAATTAATAAATAATGATTTATTTTTAGATTTTATAACTAAAACATGGAATAATACTTCCCCTCCATCTTCTACTCCAGAACAAATTATTATGACTATATCTAATCAAGAAAGCATTATGGAAAATCAAGTAGAAAATCTAAATAATAATTTACATCAATTACTAATAAATATTAATACACAAATTCAAATTCCAATAGATAATAATCCATTGCTAGAAAATGCATCTACCTCTACATCATCTTCAGATAATTTAAATGACAATAAAGAGGAGGAAGATGCAGATGATGCGGATGATAGTTTTTTAACACGAGCATCATCTAATACAAGCAATAACGATGATGAAGGAGATAATAAAGGTGATAATAAAGGAAGAGGTGCAGATAACGATCTTTTACCTATAGAAGATGACAATAAATCAGATCAATCAGATATAATGACAACTCCAACTAAAAGGAAACGTGAAGATGCAAAAAATGACAAGCCTGCTGCAAAAAAATTTATAGCTAGACCTACAGATGAGAATGAGATAATCCCTCTAGATAAAAAGAGAATGGCATCTAATAAAGAAAATATGCCTCCTACGTCTAAACTTCGCAGACAAATTCCTTACAGTAATGATATACGTGAAAAGAGACTCTTCACTCATATGAATAATAGATCGAGTATAGCAGCAATAGGAGGAAAAAAAAAATTGAAAAATAGATATGGATATACTAAAAAAAAAAAAGAAAAGGAAAAAGAAAAAAAAAAAAAAAAAAAAAAAAAAAAAAAAAAAAAAATTAAAAAAAAAAAAAGGAAAAACAAAAAAAAAAAAATGTAAAGGAAAAAGAAACAAAAAAACTATAAAGAAGAAAACAAAAAGAAGAAATTACCAAAAGAAAACAAGAAAAAATAAAAAAAATAAAAGACATAATAAATCAAAGCGATAATAAGATTAAAAAGATTTAAGAAAAGCTGAATATTTAGATTTAAATTGAAGGATAAAGTCAGAAGGTATATGCTCAAAACTAATTAATTTCTCATTAAGAATATATTGATTTTTAATATTATTTCTCCAAATGGAATTTCTTTTACAGTCTTTAGCAGCAATAAATATTATATCAATATCTTTATTCAATTTAAGTTTTTTAGGTATTTCATTAATCTTTTCAATAAATGTTTTTTTATATTTATCTACAAATTCTTGATTCAAAATTGGATTTTCATTTAAATCAATTTTGTCATTTGAATGAGCACTTTTCCACCATTTTATTAATGAAAAGTATCTATGAAAGCAAAAATAACTTGCATCAATTAGTATAATTACAGTCGACATATTAATAATTAATAACTTTAAATTATCATGTTAAATACTTTCAATTTTTAAATAAAAGTGTCTTTATAAAGGTAATAATTATAAAATATTTATAGTTTTTTATTAGAGCTAACCATTTTTTTAAAAAAATGCAAAAAAATCTTCCCAAAGTTTTTTTTACTTTCAAAAATTGGACAAAAAAATGTCCAAAATTCATTATAGAAAATAGTTTATAGAAAAAAACTTTTATAAGACCATAATTTAATTTTATGGTCAGGAGATGAATAACTTATAATAAAAATTGTTAGCATAAATTTTTATTATATATATATTAAATAAATTTAGGCATTTTTTCTGTTCTATAAATATAGAACATTTTAGAACAAAAAAATGCCAAAAAATGCCGTAAAATATAAATGTGAATTATGCAACTTTGAATGCAGTAAAAAAAGTAACTATGATACTCATTTAATGACAGCAAAACATAAAAAGATGACAATTTCGAACGAAAAAATGCCAAAAAATGCCGTACCATTAATCGTAAAAGATTTCGTATGTAAGTATTGTAATAAGGAATATAAGGTAAGAAATAGTCTTTGGTATCATATGAAGAAATGTGAAAAAAAACATAATGATGTAAAAACTAATAATGAGATATTAGATTATTTATTGACAGAAAATAATGAAATGAAACATTTAGTTATGGAAGTTTGTCAAAAAATAAAACCGACAAATATTATACATAATACTATTCATTCAACTAAAACATTTAATTTAAATGTGTTTTTAAACGAACATTGTAAAGATGCGATGAATATTATGGATTTTGTAAACTCTTTACAATTAGAATTATCTGACTTAGAAAATATGGGTAAATTAGGATATATTAATGGATTATCAAGTTTAATTATAAAAAATTTACAAGCTTTAGATGTACATAAAAGACCTGTTCATTGCAGTGATGCAAAAAGGGAGGTAATGTATATAAAAGATGAAGATAAATGGGAAAAAGAAAATGAAGAGCATAAAAAATTAAAGAAAGCTATTAAATATATTGCTCATAAAAATTCAAGATTGATTCCACAATTTAAGGCTAAATATCCAGATTGTATAAAAAGCGAATCTAATAAATCAGATGAATATACAAAGATAATAATCGAATCATTAGGTGGAAATGGTGAAGACGAATCTTCAAAAGATGATAAAATAATTAAAAATATAGCAAAAGAAGTAATTATAAATAAATAATATTTTTATAGGTAAAAATATATATTTATATATATAATTATATGAAATATACTTATACATATTTAATTTTATTACTTATATACATTTCAGTTTTTGTATATTTAATTATAAATCCTTCTTTAAAATTTTTATTTAATGAATATTTTGGATATAATTTATGTAAAAGACCAAATGTAAAATGTTCAGATAGCTTACCAAAATTAAGGTGTTTAGGATTTCCATCAGGTCATTCTCAAACAATTACTGTTTTTACTTTATTATTATATGGATTAGATATAATTTCACTTCCAATAGTATCAATTTTAATACTAATAATTGGATTGCAAAGAATTGTTTATAAATATCATACTTTAATTCAAGTATTAGCTGGTATAATATTTGGTTTGATTATAGCAATTATAGTTATATGGTTAAAATATGCGCCAATAACATTAATTATTCCAATTTTAATTTGGATTATAATTACTTTATTATTATTATATCAAGTGGAATTCAAAATAAATAGATCTCTTATTCCAAATTGGGTTGATAAAAATATGGTTCCAACAATTTATAAAAAAAAAAATGTTAGCTTAGTTAGTAAATTTTTTTGTATTTTAAGTGCTCCTTTAATAAATAGTTGTCAAGTTTATTTGAGTTGGAATGAATTAGAAGAGGAAATGGATAAATTAATTGAAAAAGTGTCTGACAAAAAATTTGATTGTGTCGTTGGAATAAAAACTGGGGGAGCTATAATGTCTTCTTATATAGCTAACAAACTCAATATTCCATATTATAATATAAAACTTTCAAATAGAAGATATAATTGTGTTAAAACAACAAAAGATTGTTTAAATGATATATTGGTTCACAGTTTTGGTAATATTGGAAAAGAAAATTATATAATTTGTGAAGGAATTAGTGATGATTTAACAAATAAACGAATACTCTTGGTAGATGAGCAAATAAGTTCAGGAAAAACAATTATAGAAGCTATTAATTATTTAAAAAATGAATTAAATGTTGATACCATAAATACAGTTGTTTTAAAAACAAGTAATAATTCATTTAATAATAAAAAATTATTAGATAAAAAAAATTATATTAGTTTGGGTAATGAAAATATATTAGTTTGGCCATGGGGGTATGAAAATTAATATTTGTGATTTAATATTATATTATATGTTTTTTACTTTAATTTTTCAATTGTTTTATTGAGGACCAAAATTGTTTATTTTTAGCACTTACCTCTTCTGATTGTTTAGCAAGATGATATGCGAGAGCTGTATTTTCATCTTCATCGATTTTATTTTGCTGATATAATTGTTTCATAGACTCTTCTTTAGTAGGAATTGACATATTAACAGAACTTCTATATCTATTGTATTCATCAATTGTAGCAAACTTAGGTATTTTATTATAATCTTCTTGAGTTACTGGAATAACTGATTCTACATAGGCTTGTTTAAGATCAGTAAATCCCATACTGTCTTTGCTAAATAAATCACCCGATGTAAAATTAGAATTTTGATCAAGAAGTGTAGATCCTCCAAATGATGAAAAATATTGTTGTGATATGCCTTTATATTCAGTTATTGATTGTAAATGTTTTTTTTTTTTTTCAATTTCAGAATTTAAATTTTTG
>Ga0209711_10003155_pt1 | contig 14070 bp, 11 predicted proteins | sample ArcticOcean_MG_C_7_FD_187441 | JGI IMG/M metagenome (GOLD analysis project Ga0209711, IMG submission 187441) | Marine microbial communities from western Arctic Ocean - ArcticOcean_MG_CB11_88 (SPAdes) (version 2) | ecosystem: Environmental > Aquatic > Marine > Oceanic | place: Arctic Ocean... | reverse complement strand
AGTAACAACAGAATGCATGGCTTTAGAATTATTAAGCTGGGAGAAAATCAAGGTTACCACCCATATAATGACTGAAAAAATTAGTAAGGAGAAGCTGCTAAATAAATTCTCTATTGATATTACTTATAGAACTAAACAACATTTAGATATTCTACATAGTCATGTAATGGGGGATGATTCAAAAATTTCAGACTATGGAGATTTTGTTTATGTTCTTACCTGTAACTACATGTTTAGAATGGGGCTTGATAAACCCACAAGGAAAAAGAAAAAATGAGTAAATTTAATAAAGAGTTATCAGAACTTTATAAAAAAATATCAACTGAACAAAAAAATACTAAAGGTGTAACTCATAAATTTGATAGACCAGAAAATGCAAACTTTAGAGGTAAAGTAGGTGTTAATGATACTGGTATTCCCCTAACACCCAAAGCTGCTAAAAAAAAACAATCTAATAGGGCTGGATATCATTACCCATACCACCTGCAACGCATCAACGAAAAAAGACAAGCAGATGCAATGACTAGACATGGTATTACAGATAAATCAAATCCATTTAATAATAAAAAAGAAACTGTTACAGCGCAGCCTGCAGCAAGATCCAATAGAAGCAGTTACTGGTCATTACCTATGGCACCAGCACCACGAAAAAGGGAGTATCATTATTACTCTAGCGATCCAGCTCCACCACCAGAACCAGTTACATATATTTTACCTTATGAACCTAAATCAAGAGAACCTGTGTATAAATCTACTGGGAAGTTTCCTAAAATAGATGAAGCAATTGCGGCAGCTAAAAAGTTCAAAAAATGATTATTTTAAAACTTTAATATGGTGGTTACAATTACAGTTGAAGTTAAAGCGCACTATCACCTAGACACTTAGATATTGTTGTAAAAATTTTATGTTTTGAATTTATTTTCCAGCTCTTACTTTAAATATTAATTCTTTTATTTTTTTTCCGTTTTTGTTTCCTATTATTCTTACTTCAGCGCCACTGTTTGGAACAAAAAGTAAAAAGGTGAAAGTATTATCGCTATTAATCAACTCTTCTTCATCATTGATTATAATTTGGTCAATCTTTCCTTCTTGGATAGCACCTGTGATAGAAACAGTTCCTTCTGCCTCAACAAGTATTAACTTACCTTCTTTAGCCCAATTAGGGTCTATTATTTCAATCAATTTAGGGCCTACTTTTACTGTTGTGTCTTCACTAATTTTTTTACTCACAAATTTTTGCTGCATATATCCATCACCACAACCTTTGTCTTTACGGACTTTTACATAATACCAATTTTTATCTTTTTGGGAGGGGGAAATAAATAATAGTTCTTGTCCTTTTTTTACTTCTGCCACAACATTAGATTTAGTATCAGTTTTTTGATAAACTTTAGTTTTTGAAGTTGATTTATGATTAAAAGGAATGTCACCACAATCAGCTATTCCACCTAATGTATCTTCTAGATCTTCAATTTCGCCTTTTTGCTTTGCAATCTCTACAATTGCACAATCTTGCTGTAATTTACTTAATCTATGAAAAAAGTTGTTTGTTTTATCTCTTTGTAATTGTGTTTTAGTTCTTTCTGACTCAGGAATACATTTTATTATTTTATGTTTTTTTGCTTTATGTGCATAAGCATGATCGATACTAAAAATAAATATTAAAGTTGAAAAAAATAATAATGAAATTATTAGTGAAGAAATTTTATTTTTCATATTAATTATTATATAGTAAATCCTTTATATGATCTGCAGAAACAGCAATATTTTCTGCAGCTGTATCTGATATTAAAGTGTTTAAGCCTATAATGTTACCATCAGAGTCAAATAATGGACCACCAGAACTGCCAAAGTGAATTTTTGCTCCATGAACAATAAACTTTGTATCCTTATCAAAACCTTTGGTTCCTCCCATTTCCTCTGAAGTGCCTAACCATTGAATATCGCCCGTCGAAGTATGACCAATCAACCCACCGGGTGAACCCATCGCCCTAACAAAACTACCTTTTTTAAGTTTTTCAAAGCTAATAAATTTTTTAACAGGTTTCATGGCTACTTTAAATACCCCTTTAGGAGTATGTTTAATTATACAAATATCTTTTGTTTCATTTTCTTTAACAAGTTTTGCCTCAGCCCAATCTTTTCCATTAATAGTTTTTATCCAAATATGTTTACTCACATCATTTGAATTCCATTGATTTTCTTTTAAAATTTTGTGTCCTTTTTTATCAAGTTTCATCATCGCTACATGACAATTTGTTGCAATCTCTTTATCACTAATAATCACACCAGAGCCGCTTCCAATAGGAAATTCTTTTTTTAGTTTTTTGTTATATAAAACAACCTCAATATAGACAGTGGATTGTTCTAATTTTTCGATATTACTTTTTGGCTTTTTCTCTATGTCATCAGCAAAAAGAGTCCCACCTTCTGCTTTATTAATAAATTTTTCCAAACAGTCATTATAAGCTACAAGTCCATACTTTCTTGATCTTACACATTTCCATTTAACAGAATCGATTTGATCATTTGTGAGATCTGCAAAGTCAGCATACTCATTACCATCACTTATAAAATTTGTACGAGTTTCAAGGCTACAAGCTTCTTTGTTTGAGGAATCTTCACACTGAATTTTTATAGAGTCTCTGTGTCCTTTAGTTACTTTATTACTAGATCCGTCATTATCTCCACAAGAAATTAATAAAAATGGGATCAATAATATTAAATATCTATTCATTAATAAAATTTCTTCATAAATGCTCTTTATTATTAACTAATATTAGCATTAATTAGTGGACTCTTGGAAGGGTAAATTATTAACATACAATTTGTATAAATAAGTATGTCTAACAATATCTTTAAAATTATTGCTGTATTAGGTGTTTTCACTTTTTTAACCGTAGAAGCTAAAGAAAACTGTACACCCGAGCTTAAGTTAGCTCAACCTTCTTCAATAGCTCAATCAACAAATACTGATAGCGATACTAAATCAGTCTTCATTTATTTTGACCAGAGTTTAAGTATGCAAGGTTACACAAAAGATCAACCTGGACAAAATAATTTATATGTAAATGTTATAGATGATTTACAGCAAATAGCAGAAAACGTAGGATCCAAAACTTATTATCATAGTTTTGGTAAAGCAATTGTGCCTATTAAAGAAAATAAAATTTCTCAAGTAATCAAACCATCGTTTTATGATTGTACTAGTTCGGCAGCTGACTGCAATAATCAAGAATCTAAAATTCACTTACCATTCAAAATGGCAAAAACTAACCCAGATGGAACTTATATAATTGTAACTGATTTATTTTTAGCAAGTAAACAATTGGTTGGTGGAACATTAAGCCAATTAACAAAACCCTTAAAATCAATTCTAAAAAAAGGAAAATCTGTTGGTATAATTGGTGTTATGAGTTCTTTTAACGGGACCATTTATGATATTCCACAAAGAGAAGGAGGGACCATTTCATATACAGAAGCACAAAAAAGACCTTTCTATATAATTGTTATTGGAGATCAAAAAGATATCAATCAAGTTAAAAAGAATTTAGAAGAACAACATTTTAGTGATCCAGGAGATCAATACAAATATACCTTAATCACAAGTACACCAATCCTACAAAATCTTAATCAAAATAAATTAATTACAGAAGATGATATTAAAAATATTTCAAAAGCAGATAATTTTAAATTTGAATATTCAGATAACTTTCTACCAATTTATAAGTTTGATACTAACAATAAAAGAAATTTAAAATTCAAAATTCAAAATTCAAATATAATAGTTCCTGGCTCTACAGGAGTATCAAGTTTTAAGATTACAAATACTTTATGGTCAAGTAAGCAAATTAATTGTAGGAAAATTAATGATGGAGATTGGAAAAAAGATAAAAGACTAGATATAAGCTCTATTGTTAGAAATGAAAAAGAATTAAATGTTCAAATTTTTAAGGGCTCCGATGTAGAGTCATTGAAGAAAATTTTTTGGGGAAGAAGATACTTCTATCTAATGGAAATTTATGCTCAAAAACCAGGTAATCTTTCAGAGGAAACCTTTAAAGATTGGTCTATTAGAGATTCAGATGCTGAAGAATTTACTGCCGGCAATCCAACGGAATTCAAAACACTAAATTTAACTAAAATAATAAAAATTTTAAATTCAGTAGCAAATGATGAATTTAAACCAACATTAATAGCAAGCTTAGCTTTAAACTTTAATTTATTGAAATGATTATGATAAATATTATTAGATCCTTAATACTTACCTTTATAGGGCTAGGCCCTCTTGCTATATTAAGTATCATTTTTATTATTACTATGACAGCTGGGTTAGGTCCAGACTCTGGAATAGCCATATATATTGGAGATTACATTATAAACAGTGAAAGTCTTGCGGATGCTGGTGATGATTTTGAGGACGTATCAGCCTATATATTTAAATTTTTTAGAGATTTAAATATTTCATTATTGTTTTTAACGGTAATTATGACTATGGGGTGGAGTGTCGGATCTCATTATCTTAATATTGATGCACCAGGAAAAGCAAAAATTTATTTTATTCATTGGGCTATATTTACTGCTATTTTTAGTGGTTTAGTATTTGCCATAACTTTCTATTTTACTCAATCAACTGCTTATCAGGCTCAACAATTTCTAACAGGTAGTGGTAAAACTCAAATTGTCTTAGGTAGCTTAGTTTTCTATGTATTAATGTATTATGCTGGTGTTCTTTTAGGCACAGCTAGATTTGCAAGATCCTCAGTTCTATTAGCAAATAAACTCCCAGGGGGCTTTTGAAAAATTTTATTATAGGTATTGGAGGAACGGGTGCCAAATGTTTAGAGCATTTATTACACTGCTGTTCAGCTGGACTAGGACCTAAAAATTTATGGGCAGGTATGGTTGATCAGGACGAAGCTAACGGTAATGTTAGTAGAACTAAAATTTTATTAAGTAAATACATGAACCTAAGAACCAGCTTACGTAATGAGGCTGGTCATGATTTAGCAAAAGACAGCAACTTATTTAAAACTCATATTACAGCAAACAATGATGCAGTATGGCTGCCATTAAAGGGGGCTGACCCAACATTAGAAGAAGTAATCCACTATGAATTATTAAAACCTGAAGTTAAAGGTTTAATGGATTGTTTGTATGATCCTGACGAATTAAAACAAAATTTATCAGAAGGCTTTAGAGCAAGACCAAATATTGGAGCAGCAGCTATGCTTGCTACAACTGCAAATGAAGATGATCCTTTTTGGTCACAAGTTTATAAAGCAATTGACGCTGCAAGAGGTGGTGAAGAAGTTAGAGTATTCATTATAAGCTCCATATTTGGTGGAACTGGTGCTTCTGGATTTCCGAACATAGCCAGAAGAATTAAACAAATCCAAAAAGAAAAGAATGTGACATCTAACTTTCATTTAGGTGGAGCCTTAATGCTTCCTTATTTTAATTATGAAGTTCCAGAAGAAAATATGGAAGGAGAATTGTATGCAAAGCCAGAAGAATTTTTAGATCAAACAAAAGGTGCCTTACAATATTATGCGAAACTATTTGAATATGATAAAATTTTTGATCAAGTTTATGTAACAGGTTGGGATCCACTTACAAAACTTCCAAATTTTAAAATGGGAGGAAACTTACAAAATAATCCCCCTTTATTTCCAGAACTTTATGCCGCTCTGGGTGCCTTAAAGTTTTTTAGTGCGGATAATAAAATTAGTGATACGCAAGAGATATTTCATATAGGTAAAAATGAAAGTAACGAAATATTGTGGAGTGATATTCCAAATGTTTCAAATAATTTAAATTCAAAAGATAATATTTCAAACCTTATCAGATTTGCTTTTTCATATAATTGGATGTACGGCCCAGCACTAACAGGAAGCTGGAGTAAAATTAAAAAATATGAAAATGAAAATTGGTTTAAAAGATTAATTTTTAAAAATACTTATAACAATGACACAAAAGCATGTGAAGTTGGACATGAACAAAATCAAGAAGTTATTCTATCCATGCAAGAATATTGCCAAGATGTTTTAACTTGGATTACTGATATGCAGTACTCAACAATTGCAAACACTGATCAAAAAATGGATCTAATTATTTCTGACTTCTTTTCAGAATTTGCAGCAAAAAATACCTCAACGAGAGTTACCATTAAAGAGAAGTTAAATGCTGCAGAGAAAAACCAATTCAATACTTTAATCAACGATAGTAAAAATTTAAAACTTTTAAATATTATGAGTAATATTTGTTATAAAAAAATTAATAGAGATCAAAAGGGCTTAGGTGTCTTTATGGATATTCTCTTTAGATCTTGTGAGCAATAATTATGGTTAGAAAAGTATTACCGCCGTTAAATGACCAAAACCAAGTTCCAAATATAGCAGGATCAGGTGAGTGGAAGGCTGAAGATGCTACCTTTTTAGAGAAATTAGCTAAAGGCTTAAAAATGAGTGGCGAAGAAGTGATTTCAGCTGCTGATATTAACTCTGTTCCGGATGTGTGGGCAAGAGTGCTAATTGTAAGAAATGGACTGCTAGATAATAGTAAATCTATAGTTGATGAATGGAGAGGTACTTTAGCTCTTTTAGCTTTAGCTCCTTATTATAAGCATATCTACGAACTATCTTCAGACATAGTTAACATACAAGATATAAAGAACAATCCTTATACAGTTGGTAATGCATCGCCAAACGCTAACTATGCACACATTGGAAAAATATTATTTGATGTAAAACCACAAGACACAATGACTCAAGGTCAAGATTGGAATGCCATAGGCGTACTTAACTTTAATAAAAAAGCTATTGCAGTGATTAACCCTTATACAATGGTTGCAGCTGCAAGAGATTACACATCAATAGAAAATATACGTAAACTACCTTGGTACGAGGATGGTTTTTTAAAAGATCCTTGTAATGCAAAAGATATGCGTAATGAACAATACCGTGTTCTTTCACACTATCTTCAAAATTTAATTTCGGGTATTCAAGGACTTAACCCATCAAACATGGAAGTTTTTAATGCCATGATGGGAAGGCTACAAGAGTTTAAAACTTCATGTGATGGTAAAGCCGGAACTGCTGAGTTTTCAGGATGGTCACCAATAAAAGTTAATTTAAATTTACCAGCACAACCAGTCTACGATAAACTATCACAAATTTTTATTGGGACTACTGATCAAAATGCAAAATTTGATTGTGGTTTAGCAGTTAGACCAGAATTTGAAGGACAGATTAATGGAGCAATATTTGCAGATTTTAGAGTCGCTCAATCAACAGGACGAACATTATCAGATATAAGGGTATGGAATAATTATTCTTTAAATTCATTAAGACAAGATGAAAACCTTTCCAAAACATTAAAGGCTGAATGCGAAAAGGAAGGATATTTATATTTAACACCAGAGACAATTTTTACTGAAAAATTAGCTGTATTTGCCGGAGACAATAGAAAACTTAAAGAGCACTCAAGTGAGGGTAATCAATTTGCATATCCAGTTAACAGTGCCTTGTTAATGTTTATGGATCCAAAGGCTTTATCAACCAATTGCATCGTTACACCGGATGGTGATAATTATAAAGTTGTAATTTATTTAGAGCTAGTAAGTGAAACTGGCAACTCGATGAATTATACACTAGAGAAAATTTATAAAGCTAAAGATGTAGTTAAAAATAGAGGTGTGCCACTTGGATTTAGTGTTTGGCCTGATATTAAAATCGAAAATTGGGATCAATATTTCTTTTTCTACGATGGTAATGCACAAGTAAATATTTTACCTAAGAATATATTTGCCGTTAACGATATTAGAAATAAGTTAGAAAGCTTAACAGGGGATGATAAGATTAAGTTTATCGATAATATGATGAGCTCTCATCAAGTGATTGGAGAAGAAATACTAATACAACAAACAACAGCTGTCACTGAATTAAGATCTTTAAAATCTTCACCAGAAGCTATTCTTTGTAATATTGCTACTCAATCAAGTGGAAAATCATATACAGACCACAGCAAAAGAGCAGATGTTGGTTTAATATTATTTCCTGAAGCTCACGAAGTTCAAGAAACAAGCAATCAATGGGCTATTGGGATTGATTTTGGAACAACTAATTCATGTGTTTATTTCAAAGAAAATAAAGAAGACCCAAAAGAATTAATCTTTAAAAACAGAATTAATTTACCTTACGAACCAGGTACAGACGAAGATGAAATTGAAGAGGTGATGCAGGCGCATAAAGAGTTTGTCCCAAGTAGAGTGGTAACAGTTCCTTTTATGACAATTTTAAGAGAGAGATCATATAAAGAAACATCGGTTGAGAATTTACCTTTTAGAAGTAATTTTATTTATTACGTAGATCAAGTTTTATACGCAATTCAAGATTTACCTGACGATAAGAGACCTTTAAAATTTAATTTAAAATGGGATGAAGCCGAACAAAGTAGAACTAAAGTTCAATACTTTGTTTCACAATTAGTATTACAGGCGGCAGTAGAAGCTGCAGCTAATGGTGTTAAAAGAGAAAATCTTATTTTTAATTTTTCTTATCCAGAGGCATATAACGCAGATCACTTAAGAGCATTTAAAAGAATAACTAGAAGAGCAGTAACAGTTGGTCTTGGTGACGAAAAATTTAAAGTTCAGGAGAAAACAAGCTTTTTAACTGAAAGTATTTCTAGTGCTTTATATTTTGCTAAAGGACAAGAAGTCCCGTTGGTTAATAATGTAGTAACTATAGATATTGGTGGAGGTACGTCTGATCTTTCTATATGGCAAGATAGAAACTTACTTTGGAGAAACTCATTTAGACTAGCCGGTAAAGATGTATTGATAAACCATCTAACAAATAATTTAACTTTGATAAAAGATATTAGTGGTAACGACGATTTATTATTAGAGAGTTATGAAACTTTACAAAAAATTAGAACCAATAAAGCAAAACTATCAAATGGTATTGAATTATTAGTTAATAGCCCACAATTTGGTGAGGCTTTTAAAAATAGGTTTAATATAATTAATGGAAAGGAAAAAGGAAAAGAACTTTCAGAATTAACAGAACTAGCTCTATCAGGGATACTTTATTATGTATCACAAGTTATAAATCATTTAGTTGAAAATGGTGATTTTAAAACAAGCACCGATCAATCAAAAGCTTTAAGAATTTGCTTAGGTGGAAAAGCAAGCACACTTTATAAAATTGTCTTAGAGGATAGTGATGATCAAGAGGGATTATCTAAAATGATTGAAAAAATGACAGGTGGAATATTTACATCCATTGGCATTATATTTACAGAAGCACCCAAACATGAAGTGTCATATGGTTTACTTGTAGACCAAGAAGGTGCAACAGATCTTAATATTAAAGAAAGATCACATGAAACAGTATTAGGTGAAGATGTTATGGTTGGAAAAAATAAAGTTGGTATTGTTTCTCAATTAGATCCCACAACAAAGTGGCGTGTTAAAGATATAACCCAATTAAAAACTTTTTTAAAATATTTAAAAGCTTATTCAAAAATACCAGTAACTCTAACTAAAAAACTTGAAGGGGATATTGAAGGTAAAATAAACACTGAATTAACTAACGGCCAATCTAGAGCCTTAAAATTAAAACAAAGCCAACAATCTGTAGAAGGTGATGATAGTTTAGCAGAAATATTAAGAACATCATCTATTGTAGAGCCAGTATTTATTCAAGGATTGAAGCAAGTAATTAGTGAAGTTACTAGTGGAAAATTGAAATTTAAATAAGCATGTTTAAAATAACTGCTAAATTATTAATAGCACTATCATTATCTATAGTGCTAACAGCATCTAACGTTTATGGCTTTCATAAAGTAAATATGAAAGAAACAAATCAACCAACTGAATGGGACGGCAGTCAGGAAACAAAAAAAGAATATGAGACTAAAAGTAAAAAAAAATATTGTGCATTAACTTCAAAAGGAGTTTTAGTGCCATCACAGGGTGATCCAATAGAGGATCTTACTACAGGAAAACAAAGAATAAATGAAGCCACTGAAAAACCAGAATTTGAAACTATTAATACCCCTAAAGTAAAAGTTTCTGGTTATCATTTGACAGAATCAATTAATTTGGAAAATAGGTTACTTCCGTCAACACCGAAATTAAATTTTAAAGGTGAAAGCGAATGGGAAAATATAAAACTAGTTGATCTTTTAAAAATGTACTGTTTGCAAGACAGTAAAAAAGATAGACCAACAAGTTTTAAAAATTCTTATTTAGAGGAATTTTATACTCAAGTAGCTCTTGATAGTGGTTTTTACAAACTCAAAGGAGATAAAAAAATTGGAGACTATAATAAAAAAATTTTAGAAGGGGAATTTGGAGAGAATATTTTTAAAAATGAAAATGGAATTATTATTAATAATCCTAATGCTGTTGGGTATGTTCCAGATTTTCTAATTGAAAAACATAAAGTAATTAAAGCCAAAATTGCAAAAGACACTAAAAAAAAACTAATAAAAGAAGAAATAAAGAAAGGTAATAATTTATGGATATCAGACAATAAACAAAATTATGTGGATCAATTTAGTAAAAAGCTAAACAAATATGAAATAGTAATTACGAAACTTAAAGAAAAAAGAAACAAGCTATCTGCAGAACTTGAAGAATTAGAATTATTACAAGAAAATACAAAAGAACAAATAGAAATTGCTTTTGATGATTTATCAAATACTTCTAATCAAGAAATAAAAGATTTAAAAAGGCAAATTAGAGAGGATAAAAAAACATATTTATCAGGTATTGAGATTGAAGCGTTTAGAGTTAGATTTGAAAAAATTGAAAAAATAGATTTTGAAAAATATAAAAATTATACTAATTTAAAAAAATTAATTAACCAAGCCAAAAAATCAAATAATGCAGCACATTTCTTAGGTAAAGAAGGCTGGAAAATACCGGGTACAGAACTTAAACTTTCGCAAGATAAAATTGGTTTTATTCAAGAATTTCAAAGTTTTAAAAATAGAAGCCTTGGATCTGGATCAGATACAGATGAAAACAACATAGATGAATTAAATAGTGACATTGTAATACAAGATAGTTTTATCACTCTATATGTTTCTACGCCCGTTACAGAGCTAGTTAATTTAGATATTGAACTAGGAAAAAAAATACCATGGGGTAAATATCTAATTTATTTTGTTATATTTTTAGTTTTAACTGGTGTTGTTGTTTTTATATTTATTCAGCAAGATAGCTTGAAACGTTTAAAAAGAGAAAATGAAGAGAAAGTTGGATCATTAAAGAGAGATTTTGATGGAAGACTCAGAGATACATCCGATCAGATTAAATCCGCTAGTAAAGATGCTAGAGCTCAGCAGTCTACACATATTTCAGTGCCTGAGCCCATAAAAGAAATTCCTAAAACGGCTGAAGAAATTACTGCATCTCAATACGATGAATTAGTATTTGAATATAAAGAAGCCTTAGAAGATTTTTCGAAAGTTTCAGTTTTTAAGCAAAAATGGCATGGTCTTGCTCTTAGTAGAAAAGAACGTCAAGATGGGACTAAGACTATTTTGGTTAGCTCAACTAGAGCATTCGAGAAAGCTGAAATTTGGTGTGTTACTTTTAGTGATAATTATTTTGCCTTTCCTGGGTCATCAGTAAAAACAAATATGGCCACCTACATGAACCTAGATTTTGAAAAAGCTAGTAGAGATTTTAAAGGTATATTTGGTATCTCTACAGGATCAAGTTATTCAACAGAACCAGCTGAAATTAGAAGGGGTGGAGCAGGATTCGTAGTAGAAAAAGCTGGAAATATAGTCTTCCCTAATTAATATGATTTATAAATTTATAGACATTAATGGTTCTGAGATATCAGTAAATTCAATATCAAGTTTACAATCTTTAGTAGATAGTAATACCATAAAAGAGAATACTAAAATCAAAGCTGGCTTAAGAGGAAAATGGAATATTGCTTCTGAAATTGAGGAATTATCATTTGCCAAGGAAGTCGAAGAAGAAATACCAGAAACCATTATTCCTGAAACGAATATAAAACCTTCTATTAAATTAGAAAAAGAGACAGATGAAAATACTTCTGAAAAAAAAACAGAAGAAACTACAATTCAACCATGGCAAACTAAAAAAGAAGCTATGTCAGTTGAAAAAATAGAAAAAAAACCAGAGACTATTTTAGAAGAGACTGAAGTAAAAAAACCAGAGATAGTTGCAGAAGAGATAGAGACAGAAAAACCAAAAGATGAAGAAGAAGAAAAATCTGAATATGAATTAGAGGAAGAAAATGAAGAGGAAAAAAGAGATAAAACTTATGATGATGAAAATATTGTTGGATTAAATTTATTTGATTCTGTTATTACATGTTTTAAAAATTTTTTTAATTTTCGTGATAGAGCAAGTAGATCTGAATATTGGTATTTTCAATTAGTTTTTACAATTGTTTCTATTCCTTTGTTTTTTTATGAAGATTCCTCTAATGATAAACATTTAATTTATTCTGGAATATCTAGTCTTATAGTTTTATTATTATTTATTCCAGCAATCTCAGTGTCCGTAAGAAGATTACATGACATCGATAAGTCAGGATGGTTTGTTTTTATATCGGTAATTCCTTTTATTGGATGGGTTATCCTTGCGATAATGTTGATTGGAAAGGGCACTGAAGGTAAAAATAGATTTGGTAAATACCCACTAAATTTAAAAATAAAATAAAATGAAGAAATTTTTAGGGATCGTTACTTTGATTTTTTTATTGAGTAGCTGTGTATCAAAAAGTGAGAAGGCAAAAAACACTATTCCATATAAATATAGAACAGCGGAGCATGTAAAAATGGCCTGTGAAAATCAAATGAAAAAAAATTCAAATAACAAGGCTAATGCAGGCTCTAATATTGGAAATTTTTTTTTAGGAGTAATGATGGGGATGCAGGAAGATTGGACTTGTGACCCTTTAAGATAAAATTTGAAATAGATGATTGAAGCACTTATAATAATTGAACTAACCTTTTTAATTTACAGCTTACTAGCTGATTAACCCTCATTCCATCACCTGGACACCTGATTAGAGGTTTGGTAGGGTTAAGCTATGAAGATTATGGCTATTCAATCTTGAGATAAAAATGGTTTCTAAATTAAAAAAACAGAAAATAAGAGATATATGGAAAACTGAAGATAGAGATTTTACTCCATGGTTAGTTGAAAATATAGAGCTACTTAATGAAGACTTGGGTTTGAATATTCAAGATCCTGAAAGTGAAAAAAGATTAGACACATTCAAAGTTGATATAGTTGCTGAAGATAATGAAGGAAAAGTTGTTATAGAGAATCAATTTGAAAGATCAGATCATGACCACCTTGGGAAATTATTAACCTATATAAGCAATGTAGAAAATACAAAAAAAGCAATATGGATTGTAGAAGAAGCGAAATCCGAACATCAGCGAGCAATTGATTGGCTTAATGCAAATGTTAGAACTTGCTCATTTTATTTAGTTAAGATTCAAGTTTTTAAAATCAAAGATAGTGAACCTGGTGCACAATTTTTTTTAATTTCAGGACCAGATGAAAATATTAGCGCTGTAGGAAAAATTAAAGAAAAGGATTCTCAAAAAGAAGAAATTAAATTTAGATTTTGGTCTGCATTCTTTGAAAAATTGAAAAAAAGAAGCAACATATTTTCAAATACCGCTCCAAAGCCAAGAACATATATCGGAGTTAGTGCAGGTATTAGAGGTGTTAATTATAATGTTGCTGCAGGAAAAAATTCTACACAGGTTGAAATTTATATAGATAGAGGAAAAGAAGAAGGAAAAGCAAGTAACACTAAAATATTAAAAGCATTAGAATCAAATAAAAGTGATATCGAAAAAATTTTTGGAAAAAAATTAGATTGGGAACTTCTGGAAAGCTCAAGGGCTTGTAGAATAAGTTTAAGATCAAATATAGGTGGTTTTGATAATGAGGAAAACTGGGATGATACACATGAATTTTTAGTTGAAAATTTGGTTAAATTAGAGAGTGCAACCAAAAAATACATTAAAGATACTGAAAGATTATTTAAGTAAAAT
>Ga0209711_10003147_pt1 | contig 14085 bp, 12 predicted proteins | sample ArcticOcean_MG_C_7_FD_187441 | JGI IMG/M metagenome (GOLD analysis project Ga0209711, IMG submission 187441) | Marine microbial communities from western Arctic Ocean - ArcticOcean_MG_CB11_88 (SPAdes) (version 2) | ecosystem: Environmental > Aquatic > Marine > Oceanic | place: Arctic Ocean... | reverse complement strand
TGAAAATTGGAGGATAAACGAGTGCTAAAAATGATGCCGATAAAACGATCCAAGGAAAAGCGCTCGGCAGGAGTTGTAATATTTTCAAATTCTATTTTTTATATTTTATTAAACTGTTTCCGAAACCCACTGATAAGCTGTCCCAAAAAGTTAAACCTCAACCTACAGTTCTCTGTAATCAATTTTCTTACCCTCATTTTCAAAAAAGAATAAGAGTATTAAATTGAAAAAGTAACAATAGAAAGACTTTAACAAAACGCTAATAATAAATGCTTTTTTATTTCAAAAAAACATGTAATTTGTAGCAAGCAGACTGAGGGTTTACCTTTTGATTAAAACACTAACAGTCATTCAAATATATTAAATTTTAAAGTGAAAATTGAAAATCTATTTTCACTAAAGTATGAACTAAATTATCATAAACATCGAATAATATTTTTAAACCCTAAATATGATTTAAAATGAAAAAAAACCTGATTATCTCGTTTTTATTAATTGTTGGGCAAGTTTTTTATGCTCAAAAAGTATCTTTTGTGGAATATGATCTGGACAATGGCTTGCATGTCATTTTGCATCAAGACAATTCAGCTCCTGTGGTAACCACCTCCGTACTTTATCACGTTGGATCAAAAGATGAAAATCCTGAGCGAACTGGTTTTGCTCATTTTTTTGAGCATTTACTTTTCGAAGGAACAGAGAACATTGAACGGGGAAAATGGTTTGATATCGTAAGCTCTAACGGTGGTTCAAATAATGCTTACACGACAAGTGATTTTACTTATTACTATGAGGTATTCCCTTCCAACAGTCTTGAACTGGGATTGTGGATGGAGTCCGAACGCATGCTGCATCCCATTATTAACCAAGTGGGAGTAGACACTCAAAACGAAGTTGTTAAGGAGGAAAAAAGACTGCGGTATGACAACAGACCTTATGGTAAGTTCTTGGAGAATATCAAAAAGAATTTATTTAAAAAACATCCTTATAAGGAAACAACAATTGGGAAAATGGAACATTTAGATGCTGCCACCTTAGAGGAATTCATGGCATTTAATAAAAAGTATTATATCCCAAACAATGCGGTTCTTATCGTAACGGGCGATATCAATATTGATAAAACAAAAAAAATGATTGATGATTACTTTGGGGCCATTCCAAAGAGTGATTCAATTCAGAGGGTTGCTATTCTGGAAGACCCAATCACAGAAACAATTAATGCAAAAGTGTTTGATTCAAATATTCAAATCCCGGCCCTAATCACTGCTTATAGAACTCCCTCTGTAAGAACCAGAGCTTCAAAAGTATTGGACATGATTTCGACTTATCTAAGCGACGGTAAAAGTTCAAAGCTTTACAAAAAAATGGTAGACAAAGAAAAAACCGCATTGAATGTGGCCACTTTAAATTTTAGTCAAGAAGACTATGGTATTTACATCATTTACGGTTTGCCCATGGGAGAAAATAGTTTGGCAACATTGGAAGGAGAAATTGATGAAGAAATTGAAAAAATTCAGCAACAGCTTATTTCTGAGAGAGATTACCAAAAACTTCAAAACAAGTTTGAAAAGAATTTTGTCGATTCAAATACTTCTATGGAAGGAATTGCAAACTCACTCGGTCAGTTTTATGTTTTTCACGGAGATACAAACTTAATAAATTCGGAAATAGACATCTATCGATCCATAACACGAAATGAAATTCGTGAGGTGGCGCGGAGGTATTTAAACCCCAACCAGAGGGTCGTGGTAAATTATCTCCCCGAAAGTTCAATGTCTAACCCCGAAAAAAAATAAGATGAAAAATATATATATTTACCTACTATGCCTTCTTACGTTGGGAACAACAACTGCACAAATTGACAGGAGTATTCAGCCAAAACCGGGGCCACCTCCTAAAATTAATTTAGAGAATCCTCAAAGTTTTCAGCTGAAAAATGGGTTAACTGTTTTGGTTGTTGAAAATCATAAACTCCCCAGAGCTTTTGCAAGTCTAAGAATTGATAATAAACCTTTCTATGAAGGAGAAAAAGCTGGAGTTAGTGATCTTTTATCTAACATGCTTGGGAAAGGATCTTTAAGTATTTCAAAAGATGATTTCGAAGAAGAAATTGATTTCTTAGGGGCGCGAGTGAATTTTGGATCTGAAAGTTTTTATGCGAGTTCCTTGTCTCGATATTTTCCTAGAGTTCTTGAAATGTCAATCGATGCTGCGATCAATCCAAATTTTTTAGAAGAAGAATTTGAAAGCGAAAAAAACCGTCTGAGAGAAAATCTTGAATCTGATGAAAAGAGTGTAACTGCAGCGGCAAGAAGGGTAGAGAATTTGTTGGCTTATGGCAAAAAACATCCTTATGGAGAATACATTTCAAAAGAAACGTTGAAAAATGTTAGCCTCACCGATGTAAAAAACCTTTATGACGATCGGTTTAAAGCTTCCAATGCCTATTTGGTGATTATTGGAGACGTTAATTACAAGGCAATTAAAAAACAAATTACCAAGGCCTTCAAAAACTGGAAGGGACATGTGGTCGAAAGTGCCCCTTTCCCCGAACCTGATAATGTAACCGAAACTGAAATCAATTTTGTGGAAATGCCCAACGCTGTTCAATCAGAAGTTTCAGTGATTAATACCGCAACAATGGACAAAAAAAATCCAGACTATTTTGCTTCTTTGATTGCAAACAGAATTCTTGGAGGTGGTGGACAAGCCCGTTTGTTTTTAAACCTAAGGGAGGACAAAGGCTATACCTATGGGTCTTATTCAAATTGGAAAGAAAGCCATAAAACCAAAGCGCTTTTTAAGGCGTTTGCGAGTGTGAGAAATGCCGTTACTGACAGCGCTATTGTTGAACTCGTCAATGAAGTAGATCGAATTGGAAATGAATTGGTTAATGACAAAGAACTTGCCACTGCAAAAGCAAAGTATGCCGGTAATTTTGTTTTGTCTCTTGAAGATCCTAAAACAATTGCGCAATTTGCTCTGAATATTAAAACCCAAAAGCTAAATCCAGAATTCTATATTAATTATTTAAAAAACATTAACGCTGTTTCCAAAGAAGATGTTATTCGTGTTTCTAAAAAATACTTTTTAAGTAATCAATCACGTATTGTAGTCACTGGAAAAGGAAGTGAAATTTTGGAAAATATTGAAAAGGTTGACTTTAAGGGTCGCCGATTAAAAGTTCGTTATTTTGATAAATATGGAACTGAAACAGATCGTCTTGAGTTCTCCAAACCCTTACCAAAAGGCACGACAGTAAAACCGTAATCGGAGGGATACCTTCGGCACTAGGCAGAAGAGGAAAGCTTTTTGAGGTCACCTTTAATAAAATAGAAGCGGAAGCTTCTATGCAAGGAATGAAAATTGAGGTTTCGAATCGGAGTACATCAAAAAATCAATTGAGGGTCGAAGTAAGCATGATGGACAACATTATGTAAAAAACCGTGGTAAAAAGCAAAAGCGGATACAATCAAATGCAAGGACAAAAAATGAAAATTAATGAAAAAAAATTCAAGTTGCATTAAAGAATGTCTCCATTTTTCCTGAACTAAGCTCAGATTTTGAAACCATAAAACTCATGGGTATTTTTGACGTTAACAGAGTAGCGGCTTATGAAATTAAATGGGAGGGCAGTCCCAATCAAACGAATCGATTTATAGTGATTATAAATCCGTAAATGGAATCTTATTTCCACTCAAAATCTCTCAAACTGTTGGTCCATAAAAAATTGATTTTGTTGTTCAATCCATTAGATTCAGTCAAAAAATGGAAAATCAATTGTTCGAATAGACGTTTATATTTAATTACCTCAATAGCTCTCATTGATGAAGTGTTTTAATTCCTCAATAAAATAGTACATTTGAATTATGAAAAAAATAATCTTACTCGCTTCCGTCTTCGTTTTTTCAGTAATGGTTTCTTGTAAAAATATCACAGCTATTCCCAAAGTAGTCACTATTGAACAAACAGCAGATGAAAAGGAACTGGTTTTTGCCGAAGCAACTAAATTATCGATGTCTATCGATGGAATGGTTTGTGCTCATGGTTGTGCAGCCGTTATTGAAAAAAATCTGAATAAAACTGCAGGTATTAAAGAAGCTAAAGTGGACTTTGAAACAAAGCAAGTCTACCTGATCTTCGATGCAGCTTTATTAAACTCAGAAAAAATTTCAGAAGTTGTACTTAAAACTGGAGATACATATTCCGTTTCAAATGTAGAGGTGACAAATTAATCAGGTTTATTTTTAATCCCTCCATTTCAAGCTTTCCATGAGATGAATTACATCTCTTTCAACATACTTTGCTGCTGGCATAATGGAATCATAATTGGGACGTATGTAAAAATAAAGTGACCCTACAAGAAAGTGCTCGGTAGAATCTGTTAGGAAAAACTGTAATTGAGAAGCCGCATTTCCCACCACAGAAAACAAGGTGCCGTATACTTTTTGATGCTCATCAAAAAAAATCTTTTCAGGAATTTCATCCGCTTTTATCATGTGCTTTCCTGGTAACTGATAAGCGTCATTTAAAAGTGAATCTATGTTGTCTTTAACAGGAATATAGGACATGTACAGTGTGGCCTTCATTTTGGGATAATACAAATCAGGAGCGCTTTTCGAACTGATTTTTAGTTCTGATATTTGATTATATTGAAAAGAAAAAGGGAAAGAATCCAATACATCTATATACTTTGGTTGAGGAAATTTATGGCTCAGCAAGGCCTTTGGCTTTGGCTGGTGGAATTTTTCACAAGCTGTGTTTAAAATAAATGTTAAAGAAAAAATCAGAAGGATTCCCGTTCTCATTATTTCTCTGGTATAATAACTTTAATGCGCTTGATCCGCTTACGATCTGCAGATTCGATTATGAATTGATACCCTTCAAAGTTGATTTCTTGTCCAATTTTAGGAAATACTTGAGCGACTTCCAATATAAAACCTGCAATGGTTTCTGGCTCTCCATTTACCCTTTCTAAAATCTCAGAATCCCCTAACTCTATTACTTTATAAAAATCTTTAAGATTCGTTTTCGCATCAAAAATAAAAGTATTGTTGTCGAGTTTTGAATAGCTGAGTTCATCGTCATCATACTCGTCACTAATGTCCCCTACAATTTCCTCAATAACATCTTCTAAAGTGATCACTCCAGAAGTTCCTCCGTATTCATCTACCACAATCGCTAAATGAATTTTCTTTTGCTGGAACTCCTTTAAAAGATCATCTAATTTTTTGTTTTCTGGAACATAAAATGGGGGCTTAAGCAACTGATTCCACTTAAAATCTTTAGTATCCAAATGGGGCAGCAAATCCTTTGTGTATAAAATTCCAAGGACGGAATCCATGTTTTCTTTATAGATTGGAACTCTCGAAAACCCTTTCTCAAGAATAATAGGAATGATTTCTTCAAACTTCATTTCTTCAGACAAGGCAAATACATCAATTCGAGGGCGCATAACCTGTTTGGTGTCTGTGTTTCCAAAATTAATAATCCCTTGAAGTATTTTATGCTCCTCTTTTGTCGTTTCCTGATCTCTTGTTAAGCCAAGGGCTTGCGAGAGTTTGTCAATAGAAAATTCATTATTTTTACGCGCCAATCTAGTTTCCATAAACCGAGTTATTTTACTCATTGGAACGGTGAGGAAAAACAAAAAGTAGCGATCGACTAAATAGATTGGGAATGCCATGAATTTAGAAAACTTTAAAGCATTACGATTGGCATATATTTTTGGCAAAATCTCTCCGAAAAATAAGATTAAAAAGGTAATGACACCGACTTCAATAAACAAAACAACCAATGGGTTTTCTATTGCTTTAAATAATGTATCTCCCAACGAAGCAAAAAGAAGTACAATGGCAATATTGATAAAGTTATTGGTGATTAAAATCGTTGCCAACAGGCGCTTGGGATAATTCAACAACTTCTTAATCTTTTCAAATTGTTGGGATTGCTTTTCATCATCCGTTTCAAGATCTCCTTTAGATAATGAAAAAAAGGCCACCTCAGCTCCAGAGATTAGCCCCGAAGCCATCAATAATATGATCAGTAAAAGTAATTGAAGTAAGGTCGCACCTTGTGTGTCAAAAAATAAAATCAGTAAACTATATGGGTCAGGATCCAATTACTGTGTTTTTTATTAAAATGGAAGATCTTCTTCCGGACCAGATTCTTCAACAAGCGGTGGTTTGGACGTTTGAGGTGCTGGCGTTTCTTGTGTTGTCTTTTTGGTGCTTAAGAAGGTGAACTCATCTACATTGATTTCGGTAGTATAGCGTTCGTTGTCATCGCTGCCCACCCATTTTCTTGTTTTAAGTCGTCCTTCAAGATAAACTTTATCTCCTTTACTGAGGTATTTTTCACAAATCTCAGCAGCTTTGTTTCTTAGCACAATATTGTGCCATTCTGTGTTGGTCACTTTGTTGCCTGAAGACTTGTTCGTATAGTCTTCATTTGTTGCCAAAGGAAACCTCCCTACACAACCTCCCCCTTCAAAGTAATGCATTTTGACATCATCTCCTAGGTGACCGATTAACATAACCTTGTTTAGTGTTCCTTTACTCATGATAAAAGATTTTTGGATTAAGTAATAATCAAATTTAGTGAATCAGTATCAGTTCATGAAAAATTTCTCTCTAAAATTTTGAAGTGTCTTGGGCATCGGATAATCATCAAGCTGACCAAATTTTACACCAGCTCCAATCAAGTCTGTCGTCTCAACAATCCAGAAAATAATTTCAAGATGCTGGTGGGTTAACTTGTGAATTATTGGTAGATCGTTGTATTTAATAACAGATTGAATTTGATTAATACCTTTTTGATTTAAAAAAGAGGATATATCATTCTTATCAATTTCAGTATTGGTGTCATTTGTTTCTAACAATGGAAACTGGTATAAATTTTGCCAAATTCCTGCACCGATTCTTTTTTCAATTAACGTTTTTCCGTCAGAATTTAAGAGCACTAAATAATTAAAAAAACGCTTTCTAACTTTTATTTTTTTTGATTTAATTGGAAAATGATTCACCTTACCTTGTTGATAAACAATACATTCTGACGAAAAAATACATTCGGCACAATTCGGGTTTCTAGGTAAACATTGCAATGCACCAAACTCCATCATTGCTTGATTAAATTCTCCGGGAGATGCACCCTTCATCAACAAATTCGCCTTGTTTTTAAACACTTTATGTGCAGGAGAAGAATCAATTGGGATTGATAATGCAAATATTCTTGATAACATTCTGTAAACGTTTCCATCTACAACTGCTTCGGGCAAATCAAAACAGATAGATCCTATTGCACTGGCAGTATAATCCCCAATCCCTTTCAGGCTTTTGAGCTTTTTGAAGTCATTTGGAAAAATACCGTTGAATTCATTAACAATTGTTTGTGCAGTAAAATGAAGATTTCTAGCTCTAGAATAATAGCCCAGCCCTTGCCACAATTTCAACACTTCTTCTTCCTCAGCTTCTGCAAGACTTTGCACGGTTGGAAAGGCATTTTCGAACTTCAAAAAATAGGGCAAACCTTGGGCTGCTCTGGTTTGTTGAAGTATAATTTCAGAAAGCCAGACCTTATAGGGATCTTTGGATTTGCGCCAAGGAAAATCTCGTCGATTGTCATTATACCAAAATAGAAGCTTTTTTTGTAGACTCATCATTCAAATTCGGATTTCTCATTTATAATATATTAGCAAATATAAAAAGGTAATACAGAACGTTTTATAATTTTAATTTATATATTTGCAAGCATTTAAAAAAGAATTTTGTTAAACCGAAAAAACATTAAATTATGACAAAAGCTGACATCGTATCAAACATTTCAGATCAGCTTGGAATTGACAAAGTTGATGTTCAAGTAACCGTTGAGAAATTCATGCTTGAAGTAAAAAATTCTCTTGAAAGCGGTGAAAATGTATATCTGCGAGGTTTCGGAAGCTTTATTATTAAAACTAGAGCCGAAAAAACTGGTAGAAATATTTCAAAAAATGTGGCTGTGAAAATTCCAGCTCATAATATCCCTGCATTTAAACCTGCAAAGGTGTTTTTAAATGGAGTTAAGACTAAAGTGAAAGTTGCCTAAAAAATAATTATTAATAAACTAAATATAAGCCAGACTATGCCAAGTGGTAAAAAAAGAAAACGTCACAAGGTTGCTACTCACAAACGTAAGAAGAGAAGAAGAGCAAACCGCCACAAGAAAAAATAGTGTCTGGAAAAACACTTAAAAAATTATCCAAAGTTCATTGATATCTGATACTGTATCTTACAGTATCCTCAGGAAAATCCTGAATATTTATTGTTTAATCGGCTGCGTCTAACATTTAGGTCGCGGTTACTAAAATTAATCAGAGTGAATAAAGAATTGATTATCCGATCTAATTCCTCTGCTGTTGATTTTGCACTGCTCAAAGATGGAAAGTTAATTGAGCTTAATAAAGAAGTAGATAATAATAAGTTTTCTGTAGGTGACATTTATGTTGCTAAGATCAGAAAACCCGTTCCCGGTCTAAATGCTGCATTTATTAATGTTGGCCATGAAAAAGATGGCTTTTTACATTATCATGATTTAGGTCCAAAACTACCTTCATTATTGAATTTTTTTAAACAGGTAAGCTCAGGTAAAACTAAAGACTACACGTTAAAGAATTTTCATTTTGAAAAAGAGATTCCAAAAGATGGTGCCATTCAAGATTACTTGAAAGCCCAACAACAGATGCTTGTTCAAATTGTTAAAGAACCTATTTCGACAAAAGGTCCAAGAGTGAGCTCCGAGCTTTCTTTGGCCGGAAGATTTATGGTGCTTATTCCTTTTTCAGACCGTATTTCTATTTCTCAAAAAATAGATAGTAATGAAGAAAAAAATCGCCTTAAGAAACTTGTTAAAAGCATAAGACCAAAGGGGTTTGGAGTCATTATTAGAACGGTTGCACAAAACCAAAAAGTTGCAGAACTCGATGCTGATCTTCAGCAACTTATGGAACGATGGAAAAACATGTGTGAGAAATTTACCAAAGTAGATAAATATCCCACATTAATCCTTAGTGAAATCAATAGATCCTCTTCTATTCTAAGAGATATCTTTGATGACGATTTCACAGGAATCCATGTTGACGACTCAGAAATGTATGCTGAAATAATAGATTACCTTAAAACAATTGCACCCAAGAAGGTGTCAATTGTAAAGCAATTTAAAGAGAAAGCTACACCTATTTTTGATCATTTTGGAGTCGAAAGACAAATCAAAACTGCCTTTGGGAAAACAGTCTCCATGCAGAAAGGCGCCTATTTGGTAATTGAACATACCGAAGCCCTACACGTAATTGATGTCAATAGTGGTAATCGCTCTAATAAAGCGAAAACACAAGAGCAAACTGCTCTTGATGTAAACCTTATTGCTGCTAGTGAAATCGCAAGACAATTGAGATTACGAGATATGGGTGGAATTATTGTGGTTGATTTTATCGACCTTAATTCAAATGAAAACCGAAAAAAATTATTTGATCATCTCCGAGAGGAAATGAGTAGGGACAGAACGAAACACAAAATTCTGCCTCCTTCACGATTTGGATTAATCCAAATCACACGTCAAAGGGTTCGCCCTGAGATGAATATCAAAACAAAAGAGCCTAACCCTAATAAGAATAATGAGGTGGAAGCTCCAATTGTTTTAATTGATAAAATCAACGCAGAGCTTGACAAAGTTGTCAAGCATAGTCAGCATAAAAACAAAAAGATTTATTTACATCTTCATCCTTTTATTGCTGCCTATATCACCAGCGGCTTTCGATCCATCCGAATGAGCTGGTATTTTAAACACAAAAAGTGGGTGCAAATTGTACCCCGTGATGCTTACCTGTATTTGGATTTTCGACTTTTAGATAAAGATCGAAAACTCCTTAGAACTAAATAGACTAAAACCGCCTTGTTTATACTTGGCGGTTTTTTTTATGTTTATTTTTCTCCTGCAACAGACTCATAAACAAATGTATCTCCTTCCTCAATTTCAACAGCAATTCTTTTGCCCTGATCAATTAGGGTAAAGTTGCTTTTAAACTTCGATTGGATCAATACTTTTTCTAATCGATTTTTACTCCAATACAAATCGACGGTTAGACCTCCTCTTGCTTTTAATCCTTTGATATGACCTGTTTCCCATAGTGGAGGCAATGCTGGCAAAATTCTCAAGGTGTTTTCTTCATGGGACTGGAGTAACATCTCGGTAATGCCTGCAGTATATCCGAAATTTCCATCGATCTGGAACGGAGGATGCATGTCAAAAAGGTTATTACTTATCGATTTTTTAAAAAACAATTGAATATGATCATGTGCCATTTGTCCGTTTAATAGTCTGGCGCTACAGTTGATTAGCCATGCCCTGCTCCAACCAGTTCCTGCACCTCCGTTTGCCAATCGATAATCCAATGTTTCTTTGACTGCATTAAATATTTTTGGGTTTTTATCAATCGAAACGTCATTCCCAGGGTGGAATCCATACAAATGCGACATGTGCCGATGCCCCGGCTCTGTTTCAATATATTCTCGATCCCACTCAAGGATTCTACCCATTTTTCCTAAAACAAACCCCGGACGCAACTGCTTCCTTTGTTTTTTTATCTTTTCTAAAAACGAACTTTCAAGTTGTAAAATCTCGCAGGTTTCAATATAATTATCAAAAACTTCTGTAATCACTTGTTGATCCATGGCACTGCCCAGGCAACTCGCGACGGGAGTTCCCTCATCATTAATAAATAAGTTTTCTGGTGAAGTAGATGGGACAGAAATTAGAGTTCCATCTCTTGGGTCTTCGATGATCCAATCGCTGTAAAACTTTGCAACTTCATGCAATACAGGGAAAGTCCGGTCCTTTAAAAAGTTAATATCATTAGTAAATTTATAATGCTCCCAATAGTGCTGCATCATCCATCCGCCAGCGCCCATAGAAAGGCCCCACTGCGGCCGTGGTCCTCTGAGCCAAGCATGTGCCCAAAGATCCGTAGCGTGAGGTAAAAACGACCCGCCACAGCCAAAATTTACCTTAGCAGTAACTTTTCCGTTTTCAACAAGCCTGTCAGTGTAGTCAAACAAGGGCTGGTTGAGTTCCCCCAGATTGGTCACATCGGCCAACCAATAATTCATTTGAAGGTTAATGTTAAGATGATAATCCGCATTCCAAGGTGCATTGATGTGCTCGTTCCACAGGCCTTGAAGGTTTGCTGGGTTGGTTCCTACTCTTGAAGAAGAGATTAGCAAATACCTACCGTATTTAAAAAGTAATGCCTCCAAGCCCAAATCGATAGCACCGTTTTTTATTCTCTCAATTCGCCGATCTGTTGAGAGTTCATCCATTGAATTATCAATCAATTGAAAATCAAGTCGATTATATAAATTCTGATAGTCCTTAAGGTGTTCTTTTTTAAGGTCATCAAAATCTTTTGTCCCAATTGATTCTAAGTCCAATTGATTTTGTTTTGAATATTCATCAAAATAATAGGAGGAATTAGAAACGAGATAAAGCGTCGCTTTTTTAACATTTTTTAATTCTAAAAAATCTTTCCCACGAATCACTTCACCTGATTCGTTATTGATTTTTAAACAGGTTTCAAATTCAATACCTTCTAAAAGTGGAAAAGGTGCTTTTTCAAAATGTCCTTCCCTTTGCGTGACCTCCCCTTTCATAAGCAAAAGATTTTGAGAAGTCGTAAAAGTCTTTGCTGTTGGGAAACCATTGTCCATTGGTCTGCTGAGGAAAATGGACCCATTGAGGCCTTCTTCTGCCTCAGAACTGAGTTCAATAACAATTACCTTGTGAGGATTTGACACAAAAACCTTCTCAGTGATTTTATTACCATTTGACTTGTAGGAAATTGTAGAAACCGCATTGCTTATATTAAGTTCTCGGCGGTAGTCCGTAATATTTTGATGATCGAAATTCAAAGATAAATCTCCAAGGGTTTGATGAGAACGAACCACTTTCTTGCGAGAAAATTTTTCTAAAAAAAGATTGTCTGCTGCTTCGTTTTGTCCGTTAAACAATAAGGTTCTTATTTCATCTATATCCTGTTTGTTTCCCTTGGGCTCATTCCAATCCTCGTGATCTAATGGCCACAAGGAGTCATCGTTTAACTGGATTCTTTCGTTCGACGTATTTCCAAAAACCATCACACCAAGTTTTCCATTTCCAAGTGGTAAAGCTTCATTCCAGTTTGCGGCAGGCAGGTCGTACCACAACACATCGGGAGGTGTTTCGTTTTTAATTGGAGATTGACAACTTATGATAAGAAGTACCAAAGAAATCTTACCTAAAAAAAAGGAAACATGTTTTTTCATCTTTTAAATTGTAATATTTTAATTTATTAAAATACAATAAAAAACTCAATGAGTAAGAATAGGAATTATTGTGAATATCAAATCCTGTTAAAAAATAAACTTCTGTTATCTTTACTCCAAGTTAGTTATGTCAGAATCAAAATCCCTTACCACCGAAGAGGCCAAACGTAAAATTGAAAAATATTGCGCTTATCAAGACCGTTGCCACAAAGAAGTGAAGCAGAAACTTCGAGATATGGGAGTTTATACTAACGAAATTGAAATAATCATCAGTGGACTTATAGAGGATAATTATCTCAACGAAACTCGATTTTCACAAAGCTATGCAAGAGGGAAATTTAGGATTAAGCGGTGGGGCAAAATCCGAATCAACAGTGCGCTTAAAATGAGAAATATATCTCCATGGAACATCAAGGAAGCCATGAAGGAGATTTCTGATGAAGACTATCAAACCACCTGCAACTATTTGGTAGAAAAATATTGGAATGCCAATGCGAGCAAGTCCGAAATCATTCGCAAGAAAAAAGTTTGGGAAGCACTTCAATACCGAGGTTGGGAATCAGAAATGATTTATGAAACCCTTGCGCAACTTGAAAAATCTAAATGAATTTTCAGAAGGTATACCTAACCCCAAACAATCCATTCCCTTTGGGCATTGGGATCAAGTTTGTTTCGGAATAGACTTCATTTAAAATATTATTAAAGGAAACACTCAGCTCAAAAGGTTTGAGGTTCCACTGGGCGTTAAAATCCAAAACCCTATAGGAATTGCCACCCGTTCTTTCTGCATATTTATAGACCAAAGCTGTGGTAATCTTCTCAAAAATAGTGGTGTTATAAGAAGTGACCCAATGGTGTTTTAAAGCGTTGTTGATGACGTATTTAGAAAAATCAAAAGTGATGTCCCTCAAGCTATTTTCAAGATAGGAATACCCAATTTTAAGGCGATGCTTTATGGCTTTAAATTCAAAATTCGTTGAAAACTCAAAATCAATTCCTTTGGTGTCTAGCCTTTGAATGTTCTCTGCCTTCCAAAGTGCTGTCTCGGTTTTTTTGACATAATCAATTAAATTTGAAGATGATCGATCGAAATAAGCAACGGAGAAGGAATAGGAAGGTTTGGTCAAACGCATTCCGACTTCTTTAGAAAAAGCTTTTTCTGGAATTAAATCTGCGTTCCCTGTTGTCGTTCTGTCAGTGTAATAAAGGTCCGTAAAAGTCGGTACGCGATAAGTAAAACCTAAGTTAGAATATAGTTTAAAATTGGGACTAAAATTTAATCCCAAATCAATCCCAGGAAAAGCATTCCATTTAAAATCGGAATAATAATTGGCTGCGATTCCTTGGGTAATATCAATTAGTTTATCCAGCAAATAAAAGCGGTGTTCTATAAATAAATTCACTAAGGTTCTTTCGCGTTCTCCAAGGTTATTACTGCTTATCGCTACTCGAGAAACATCAAATCCCATGCCTAAATTGCCCAGGTCAGAAATGACACTGGTATCGAATGCCACTCCAACTTTATTGGTGATGTGAAGGTTGCGGTAGATTTCTGGTTTACCTCTTACGAATTCATACATGTCTTGTCCTCTTCTCCAATAGACTTTGGGTTTAAAAATCCATTCCCCTTTATTGACTCTAGTCGACAATGCCACCAAGCTGGCTTGCGTTTCTTCATACTGATCGATGGCGTTCGGATTTGCATAAAAGCCATTGCCCCCAAATTTTCTAGATGAAAAAGAAGTGATTAAATCAAGGG
>Ga0209711_10003143_pt1 | contig 14113 bp, 4 predicted proteins | sample ArcticOcean_MG_C_7_FD_187441 | JGI IMG/M metagenome (GOLD analysis project Ga0209711, IMG submission 187441) | Marine microbial communities from western Arctic Ocean - ArcticOcean_MG_CB11_88 (SPAdes) (version 2) | ecosystem: Environmental > Aquatic > Marine > Oceanic | place: Arctic Ocean... | reverse complement strand
CATTATTTGAATTTGCTGCAATGCCTGGAGCTTTTGAATTTTTGTCTTCTCCTGCATTATTTGAATTTGCTGCAATGCCTGGAGGATTAGAATTTTTATCTTCTCCTGCATTAGTAGAATTTGCTGCTATGCCTGGAGGTTTTGAAATGTTAGCACAACCAAATGCACTTCAAATGCTTGCATTACCAGAATTTCAAAAAATGATGAGTGGTGTGGAATTTTAGTCTGTAATTGATTAATAAATATATTATTAAGAGGAGAAAATAAATTTTCTCCTCTTTTTTTTTAAAAAACAATCACTAAATTTAATACATGAAAAAAATATTAACTATTGTTTTTGTTCTCTTTTTTTTGACAGAATCATTCTCTCAACTTAAAAAAATAGAATCCAAAGCGCTTGACGTTATAAGTACCGGACCACAATTAGATTATGTCTTAAAGCATGCTATACTTTGTTCCAACTCTGCATTAAATTTTCACAAAAAATTATTCGATTACGAACCACAAGAGAAAATATTTGTAATGTTTCAAGATTTTGGAGATTTTGGAAACGGTGGAGCCACTTCGATTCCACATAACTTTACCACAGCATGTATTTCTCCAATGAATTATTCTTTTGAATCTAGTACTGCTGGTGAAAGAGTTTTTTCAATTATGAATCACGAGATGGTACATATTACCGCCTTAGATAACGCATCTTCAAGTGATCTTTTTTATCAAAAATTATTTGCTGGAAAAGTTTTAAATACAAATGACCATCCAATTTCAATGTTTTATAGTTATTTAACTAGTCCCAGATACTATTCGCCAAGATGGTTACATGAAGGAATCGCTGTTTTTTTAGAAACATGGATGGATGGTGGAAAAGGAAATGCATTAGGTAATTATGATGAAATGTTTTTTAGAACTAGAGTTCTTGAAAATTCTAGAATCTATTCTGCGCAAGGCTTAGAATCTGAAGGTACTTCAGCTGATTTTATGGCTAAAGCAAATTCCTATTATTATGGAACAAGATTTATGAGCTACTTGGCTTATCAGTATAATCCTACAGATTTAATTGAATGGATAAAAAGAAAAGATGGAAGTAAAAGAGGTTTTGCTAATAATTTTAAACATGTTTTTGGAATTCCGATTTCTGATGCATGGGACAATTGGATAGATTTTGAAAAAGATTTCCAAAATAAAAATATTGAAAATTTAAATTTAAACCCCATTACTAAAGATGAGGAAATTAATGATAAAGCACTAGGTGGTGTTTCTTTTGCTTACCATAATAAAGAAAGGAATACTATTTATGTTGCAGTTAGTTATCCAGGAAAAGTTCCACATTTGGCTGAAATGGATCTAAATACTGGAAAAATTAAAAGATTAAAAGACATAAAAGGTTTTGCTCTTTTTGATGTAACCTCTTTGGCTTACGACAAAAAAAATGATTTACTATTTTATACAACCGATAATAATTCTAGAAGAGATTTAAATCAATATGATCTTAAAACTGGAAAATCTAAACTATTACAAAAAGATGCGCGAGTTGGGGACTTAGCTTTCAATAAGGTTGACGAATCACTTTGGGGAATTCGACATCTTAATGGAAAAAGTACTATAGTTGAAATTCCTAAATACAATAGTGAAAATCCAGATAAAAATTATTTTGTTTGGAAACAGAAATATACTCTTCCTTTTGGTTCAGATATATTTGATATAGATGTTTCACCCGATGGAAAAAGTTTAAGTGCGGCCGTAACGGATATTAATGGAAATCAGGTTTTAAATATTTACAAGATTAGTACTTTAGACAACTTTAAAAAAGAAAATATTGAAGTTCATGAAGTTTTTGACTTTGATGTTTCTTCTCCACAAAGCTTTAGATACTCAGAAGATGGAAGTTATTTACTTGGATCTTCCTACTATTCTGGTGTAAGTAATATATATAAAGTAGATTCTGCTAGTCTAGAAATTGAAATTTTCAGTAATGCTGAAACTGGCTACTTTAGACCAATTCCAATTAATGATGATAAAATATTTGCTTTTAAATACTCTAGCGATGGATTTAAACCAGTATATATTCCTAATAAACCTGCTGAAAGTGTTTCCAGTATTAAATTTTTAGGAAATGAAACAATAAAAAAACACCCAATGTTAGCTGATTGGCAAATCTACGGTCCTAATGCAGAAACTTTTAATGCTGATTACGATGCATTGGATGCTAAAGAAGGAATTTACGTTCCTTCAAAAGAAGTGAAATTAAGTTATGCCTACCCTATTGTTGTAGGTTATAAAGATAATTTTGGAATTGGTTATAAATTTAGTTTTAGAGATCCTTTATCATCAAAAACTTTGGACTTTTCTTTTTCCTATACTCCCAATCAATGGAAAAACGATCTAATTAATACAAATTCTAATATTGACAAAGAAGAAGAGTTTCATGCCTCGTTAAATTATTCAACCACTAATATAGGTGGGGGTTTATTGGCTGGAAAAACAAATATTTATGCTTCTTATAACAAAGCTGATTTTTATGACTTATTTGGTCCAACTCAAAGATCTAGAAAGGGATTAAATCTTGGAACTGACTTCAATAAAACTATTATTTCAGATAGTCCAGTTCATTTAGATTTAAATGTGGGAGCTAGTGCTTATTATGGTTTAAATCAGTCTCCAGAATTTCAACAAATTAATTTTGCTAATAAAGACTTTAACACTGATGTTTTCTATAATTTTCATACCTCTTTAGCTTATAGAAATATAAAAGGATCTGTTGGAGCTGTTGGAGCTGAGAAAGGAATTAAATCAAACCTCTCACTATCCACAGCTATGAGTTCGGGAAATTTCTTTCCTAAAATCAATGGGAATTTAGACTTTGGAGTCCAACTTCCTATAAAGCACACATCTCTTTGGTTAAGAAATGCTTTTGGAAATTCTTTTTCTAAAAAAGTTAATCCTTTTACAAGATTTGGATTTGCCTCTTTTGGTAATAATTATATCGATAATGCTTCATCTAAAATGTACAGAGGATCTTTTGCTTTTGCAGGTCTAAGCTACGACTCTGAAAAAAGCATAATTGCAAAAAACTATTACAAGGCTACCCTAGAACTAATATTGCCAGCTATTAGATATAGAAAATTTGGTTTCTTTAATTTATTTGCAACTTATACTCATCCTACAATTTTTGCAGGAAGCTTATTTACCAAAAATTATGAAGAATTTGAGGATAAATCAATGGGGGCAGGAAAAATAGGTAAAGAATACAGTGAAACATTTAGAAATTTAGGTTTCCAAATCGACACAAAACTTGTTATGTTTTCTCACCTCTCCTCTACTCTTTCATTTGGATGGGCAAGAGCATTTTCAGAAGGAAAAGATTATAAAAAGTACGACGAATGGATGGTTTCATTAAAATTTTAATAAACTATGAATAGAATTTTTAAAACCAGCTTAATGACTGGAATAATTGTGACAGCATTATATGTCGTTTTATTCTATCCTTTAGTTTTAATCAACATATTTGAATTAAAAGATTTAATGTTAGTTGCTTTATCTATATGCCCTGGGATTTTCATCATGGCAGTAATTTATAACCTAGATGAATATGACAAAGAACCCTTATGGCTACTTGCTATTGCATTTATTTTTGGAGCAATAAACCTGCATTTAGACGTTGATTTACTCGAATATTTTCTACAATTTATTAATTTAGAAAATGATTTTCTAAACATTGGTGGAGAAGCACTTACAGTCTCAATTACAGAAGAAGTATTGAAATTTCTTGTTGTAATTCTTATATTATATCCAAACAAAAACTTTGACGAACCATATGATGGCATTGTTTATTCTGTATTTGTTGGAATGGGATTCGCTACTGCAGAAAATTTAACTTTTGTTCTTCAAGGAAATGCTTCTTTAGCTGTACTTAGAATGTTTTCAGCAGTACCTGCACATTTTGTGTTTGCAGTAATCATGGGTTATTATTTAGGAAAAGCTAAAACAAATGAAAAATTTAAATTTTTTAATATTCTATTATCATTAATTGTCCCAATTCTCTTTCATGCATTTTATGATTATTTTCTGTTTTTAGACTTTGTTCCTGGAATTTGGATAGGCGGATTAGTTACGCTTTTAATAGCTTTTTTTGTAGCAAAAAACTCAATAATAGAACACATGAATGCTTCACCATTTAGAAAGGATAAAGAAAAAATATAATATTTATTTTTTTACAATTTTAAATATTTTCCTAACTGTTGTTCCTTCTAAAGTGACTATGTAAGTTCCTGATGAAACACCACTTAAATCTAATTCTGTTTTTCTACTATCTAAGATTTCTTGGTCTCTTGTGAAGACTAGATCTCCTTTTGTGGTAAATACGCTCATCTTAACGCCCTTGTCTTCTCCATTTACAAAGACATCTACTTCACCTCTGGTTGGATTAGGATAATAGAATATATCCTCTGAAATAAAAATCTCCCTTTCTATTAACCCTTGACAATCTAAGTCAGTTGATATCTTAATAATACTAAGACCTGTTGGAAGAGTCGTGTTAAAGTTATCACCCTTCACATCAAACCTCTCGCCATTAACCTCTATGTTATAACTCTTAGAACCTCCTAACTGAATGCTTGTGGTTCTTTTGTCATTATCTACATCAATAAATGCACTTAGGGCTTTAGGCTCGCCTATAGCCACCTCAAAGCACTGCTCGTAATCTACTTGACCGTCTACTTTAAAACAAATACTGTAGGTTCCCTTAGCAAGTCCAGTTACAGAAGCGGTCTTATTATCACCTGAAATCACAATGCTCTGACCGAAATTATTTCCGTTTACAGAAATACTATAATCATGACTCTTATCTTCAACACTAAGACTTAATGAGCCATCATTTCCTCCGACACAAGTAGCGCTAATAACTTCAACCTTATTGTTGTTAAAAGGAAGTTCAAAAACAACACAACCATCAGTATTTACCTTAGAGCCTATGGGAGTGTCAGGACAAGTATCAAAATCATTTAAAATACCATCCTCATCAAAGTCATTACTCGTTATTGTGATCTTAATAAAACCTGAGGAACTAAGCGCAGTTCCATCATTTGCTTTAAAAATAATGGAATCTGTTCCATAGTAACCTGCGTTTGGAATATAAGTAACTAAACTGTCTTTAAGTGTTGCTTCACCTTTTATTGGAGAAGCTTCTATTGAATAAGTTAATTTATCTCCGTCCACATCCTCACCTTCAAGAACAAATTTAAGTTCTATATCCTCAATAGTAGATAAGTTTTGAGATTTTACGGTAGGCACATCATTCACTGGTTCAATAGAAATTTGAACATCCACAATATCGCTATCTAGCTTTCCGTCGTTAACTTTATATTTAAATGAATCTACAGTAGCCGTATCAGAATTACTTACATAAACTACTGTATTAGCATTTAATGTATAGGTACCGTTTAATGGTTCCTTTGTAATGATGTAAGTTAAATCATCGCCATCAGGATCAGTACCTTCTAAAATAATGTTATCTGAAACTTGTTCGCTTACATTTTTAGTTTTAGGTAAAGCTGTAGGCTTATCATTAATTGGGGATATAATAATTGTAACAACGGCAGGGGAACTATCAGAAATCCCATCGTTAACTTTAAAACTAAGAGTATCTGACAAAGCATTATCTGACAAACTAGTATAAAATAATTTAGAATTATCTATTGTTTTAGGTAATTTATTAGAGTTAATTATTTCTCCATCATTCTTTAAAATTCCATTTTCTGGCAAGACTGTTATAATATATGTAAGAGGATCTCCTTCCTTATCTGATCCAGTTAAAACAAGCTTATTTTCAACTTGCTCTACTACATTTACAGTTTGGGAGTTTGCTGTTGGTGCATCTGTAATAATTTTAATTGAAATCGTTCCAATTTCACTTTCTAACAACCCATCACTTGCAGTAAAAGTGAATGAATCTGAGGAAGCAGAGCCTTTACTTGTAAAGTTTACTTTATTTCCACTAATAACAGTACCTGGTAAAATGGTTTGATCATTATTAGAAGGATCAGTAAAAACACCATTAGCAATAGTAATAATTTTGAAAATTTCAGGAATTGTTCCATCAGGATCAGTCCCTTCTAATATGATAATTGTTGATACATTTTCGGTAACCGTTACTGTTTTTTCAGTGGCAATTGGAGAATCATTTACTGGAGCTATAGTAATGGCAATAGAAGCATTATTACTTTCAGAGAAACCGTCATAAGTTTTAAAATTAAAAGAATCAGACAGCGCAGTGTCTGAATCACTAATGTATTGAACTGAATTTGAAGAAATTACTGTACCAACATAAATGGTTTTATTTTCATTTCCTGGATCAATAACACGTCCGTTCTCTGGTTCTTCACTTAAAATATAAGATAAGATATCACCCTCTGGATCACTTGCTGTTAAAGTAATATCCTTTAATTGATTTTCAATTGCATTAATATTGTCTTGAGAATTAGAAACAGGGGAATCATTTACAGCAGTAATAGTTATATTTATTTTAGCAGGTGAGCTATCAACTGTTCCATCATTTACTTTAAAAGTAAAAAAATCAGATGTTGCCGTATCTGATGAACTAGTATAAATAACTGTGTTTCCGTCAATAGTTACAACACCATTTGTTGGTAAGGCTACTAACGAATAAGATAAAACATCATCATCTGCATCCGTTCCAGACAAAGTGATAGTTCCTGGCTGTTGCTCAGTTACAGTTACATTCTGTTCGTTTGCAACAGGAGCATTGTTTAGTTTAAAATCATTTTTTAAAGGAACAGTAGTTGGATATGTACTTATAAAAAAGAAAAAACAAAATAAGAAAATGATATTTTTTTTACTCATAACAATTACCTAAGCAAAGTAAAAGGACCATTTTTATAAACTAATTCACCATTAAAAGTTTTTCCTGAAACTTGGTAAATATAATTTCCATTTTCAGCCGGTCTAGTATTAATTGTCCCATTCCATCCGTTCATCTTACCCTTCTCTGCTTTTTCGAAATAAATTAAAGTTCCCCAAGTATCAAATACTTTTAAAACAATTTCAGTAAATCCATAGTAAACTGGTCTAAAAGTATCATTTAAACCATCCCCATTTGGTGTAAAAGCATTAGGAAGCTCAAGTTCATATGATTCTCCAATATATATAGTTTTAGTCAATTCATATACGCATCCTCCTACATAAGTAACGTAAATTGTAACATCGTAAGATCCTGTTTCGGTATAGGTATGGGTTGGATTGTTAAGGGAGGATGTTGTTCCATCACCAAAATCCCATTCAACACTTAAGAAATTTTCAGTTGATAAATTAGAAAAAGTAATTGGATCATTAAATGTCAATGCATTAAACTCCTGTAAATAGAAAGAAGTATAATCAAAATCTGGGTATCCAAGTTTTGGTACAGCCACATCAAATAAAATTGTTTTTGTACATCCTAAAAAGTCAGTTACTTCAACTTGATAAGCCCCTTCAGTTTTAGTTTCCATTATCTCTGCTTTATCACCCGGGACATTTAACACTATACCATCCGACCACTTTACTTTATAAGGAAATACTCCACCTGAAATAGTCAATTTATTTACTTGATATACTTCTCTACTCTCGCAGACAATTCTTAAACTAGTATCTAATTTAACCTCTAAGTCGAGTTGTCTTTTAATAACAAATGTCTCTACAACCTTACAACCTTTAGAGTCTGTAACTGTTACTTTATAATTATTAGCACCTATATTCGTTAAGTCTTCTGTAGTTTCTCCATTAGACCATAAAAAAGAATAAGGAGGATTTCCACCTATAACCTGAAGATCTATACTCCCACTTAGTGGATTGTCACAATCAATTGCATCACTAAGTACAGAAGATAGTCTCAATTCTTCTGGTTCTAATATTTGGAATGTTCTTTCAATTACACAACCAGAACCATCATTTAATATTACATTATAATTTCCAGGTTTTAAATTAGTTCTACTATCCCCTGCAGTGGCATCATCAGCCCAAGTAACTGAGATAGGGTCTTCACCGCCATCGATATTTAAAGTAATAGTTCCATCATCTGCTCCAAAACAAGTCACGGGTGTTATAACTGGAACAATATTAAATAACGGTGCTTGTATAATTTCTATATCTATAGTTTTTTCACAAAGATTTTTATCAGTTACATTCACTGTATAAATGCCAGCTGAAAGGTTAGTTCTTTCTGGTCCATTTCCAAAATCACTCCACTTATAGGTGTAAGGAGCAACACCTCCAGTTGGAGTTATTTTTATAGTACCATCATTCTGTTCATAACAGTTCAAATCTATCTTATCAAAGTTAATAACTAAATCATCAGGTTGAGTTAACTCAGTTTTAAGAGTTGCAATACATCCATTTTTATCTGTCACAGTTAAATCATATATGCCAATTGGAATATTACTTAAATCTCCTTTGTTAAACACATTTCCAATATCTCTATTATATTTATTGCCAAAATTATCTATCCACTCATAATTATAAGGAGATATTCCTCCAGCAACAGTAACTGATATTTCACCTGTTGAATCTCCAAAACACAAAATATCTATTTTCTGATCTAAATTAACTGTCAGTAATTCTGGCTCTACAATTTTATAATTAAATGAAAGAATCTCACAACCATCTGTCAATTTAAGATTATAAACTCCTGGTCCTAAGTTTTTTAATCTTGTAGTGTCGTTTTTATTAACAACAACACCCTCTAAAGTCCATTCATATACATAAGCTCCCGTACCTTTTGAAACAGATATTTCAATGGAACCATCATTATCTCCAAAACAGGTTATATCTGTTTTATTATTTAAAGAATAAACTATTTTTTCAGGCTCAGTAAGCACGAAAGATTTAGTTATAGTACAGTCACCCTCATCTGTAACTATAACAGTATATTCTCCAGTACCTAAACCTGTTTGATCTTCTGCTGTTCGTGTTTCAGTAAGATCAGAGCTGCCAACAGAAGAAGTCCAAGAATAAGTATAATTAGTACCTGTTAAAGTTCCGCCACTAACCGTAATGTCAATTGCGCCATCTAAAGCTCCTGTACAACTAATATTATAATCATTAAAAACTGAAATAGTTTCAGAAATAGATAGAGGAGCATCAGGTTGAGTATAAACTCTAGTATTGGTTGTTTTAGTAGAACCATTTAAATCTGTTACAGTAATGCTATATTCTCCAGCTTTAACATTAAAAGTGTAATTCAAATCAGTAATATTTGAAAAAGATTCAAAAACTATTTCACCCAAGTAATTTTCACCATTTAAAGTAAAAGTATAGGGTGGAACAACTGCTTGAGTAATAATAGCTTTTATTAATCCTGTAGAATCTCCATAACATAAAATGTTTGTTGGGTCCGTACCTAATGAAATAAGTAATTCAGCGGGTTCCGTTAATGTAAAGGACTTTGTAATATTACAGCCGTTAGAATCAGTTATTTTTAAAATGTAAGTTCCTGCAGTTAATGTGTTTTGGTTTTGATCACCAACAACTATACCACTACCATCATCTGTTGACCAATCGTACGTATTTCCTCCACTTCCACCACTTGAAGTAATTGTTATTGTCCCATTATTATTTCCTGCAGTACTAATTCCATAACCATTATAATCAGACTTAACTCCTGTAAAACCTATTAAATCAGGTTCGACAATTTGATATGATTTTGTAATAGTACAATCATTTGAATCAGTAATTAGTACCGTATAAGTTCCTACTGTAAGACCTGTTTGATCTTCAGATGAAGCATCAACTCCACTTCCTCCATTAGACTGAGTCCAAGCGTAAGTGTAATTATCCCCAGTAACTAAAAGTCCACCAGTTGCGGTAATATCAATTATTCCATCATTTCCTGCATTACAACTAATATTAAATCCATTAAAATCGGATAAAGTTGCTGTTAAAACTAATGGCGGAGGCTCTGCAACTACAAATGTTCCACTTATCTCACAATTATTTGAATCGGTCACTTTAACAATATATGTTCCACTTGATAAGTCGGTTTGATCTTGAGAAGTTGGATCATAGCCTGTACCATCTGAAGATGACCATTCATAAGTGTAAACAGGAGTTCCACCTGTAACTGTTAAATCAATTTCTCCATTAAGAGCTCCAAAACAACTAACGTTGAATCCATTAAAATCAACTTGTGACGAATCTAAACTTAAAGCATCAGGCTGAGTAAGTGTGTAACTATCCGTTTGCGTACATCCATTAGCATCTGTGACAACAACCGTATAAGTTCCAGCTTTTAAATTTAATTGATCAGCTGATGTTGATGCACTAATATCAGTACCACCACCTGTAACAGACCAAGCATAAGTGTAATCAGTAGCTCCACCTGCAACAGTGGTATCTATTTCTCCATCATTTGCTCCATTACAACTAACTTGAATACCACCAATGTATTGTTTAACAACACCACTAACAGTTAAAACATCAGGCTCAGTAAGTGTGTAACTATCCGTTTGCGTACATCCATTAGCATCTGTAACAACAACCGTATAAGTTCCAGCTTTTAAATCTAATTGATCAGCTGATGTTGATGCACTAATATCAGTACCACCACCTGTAACAGACCAAGCATAAGTGTAATCAGTAGTTCCACCTGCAACAGTGGTATCTATTTCTCCATCACTTGCTCCATTACAACTAACTTGAAAACCTCCAATGTATGGTTTAACAACACCACTAACAGCTAAAGCTGCAGCGGACTGAGTTAAAGTTATAGGATCCAATGATTTTTCACATCCGTTAGCATCAGTTACTTTAACAGTATAGGTGCCTACTGGAACAGAAAATGAATAAGTTGTAGCTGTTGTAGCAGCAGAAGTTTCAGTAGCACTTCCACTGATTGAATAAATATATGGAGCAGTGGAACCCTGGGTAACATTAACTTTTATTGTTTCGTTGTCACCAAAACAAGCAATAGCTGTGGAAACCGTGGCATCTGCAATAAGTAATTCAGAAGGCTCTGTGATTGTATAAGTTGTTGAAATTGTACAACCACTAGCGTCTGTGACAACAACCTTATACACACCAGCAGTCAAAAGAGTTTGACTCTTTTGGTTGGCTACTAAATTAGTTCCAGTACCTCCACTAACTACCGTCCAATTATAAGTATAGTCTGTTGTTCCACCTGTTACAACAAAATCTATAGATGCGTTGTTACCACCAAAACATGAAATACTCGATCCATTAAAATCTGGAATTTGCGATGGATTGAATTCAATAACAAATTTTCTTTTCACATAGTGATATATGTCATTCCATGATCCATCACTAAACTCAATATAATCTTCTCCAGCAAAGTTAGTTGTGGTATTCTTTCCAGCATCATTAGGTTCACTTCCAGGAAATCCTTGCCAATCTAAACTTGTACCGTCATTCCATCTATATTTTGTCTTATCTACAACGCCATCAACTTTAGATTCATCTCTAATATCATCTAATCCTAACCAAAAGTTTTGATCAGGTGAATTATCAATAAGCCATTGGTTTTCTAATTGAGTTTTTATTGAAACTAAATAACCTCCAAGATTTGCAGCTATATCCCTAGCTTCCATATAAGTTAAAAACGCATTAGAAAGGTAGTACTTACTTGTTTCAAATTCCCCGATTAATGTAAAGCCAGGAGTTCCATCAGGAATATCAACTACAGGAATAGTTAAAGGAGCAGGATCTGAAACAATATAGGTTCTACTTACTGAACAATCTCCTGAACTATCTGTTACTGTAACATTGTATACACCAGCAGTTAAACCAGTTTGATCTTCTGCAGTGGCATTTAATCCAGTTCCAGAAACAGCTGTCCAAGCAAAATTATAAGGCGAATTTCCACCACTTACAGTTAAATCAATTTCTCCATTAGTTCCGCCATTACATAACATATGGATTCCATCTCCGTTAATAGTCTTTTCAACATCAGCTTTTACTGTTCCAGTTACCGTCAAACCACTATCGGGTTGAGTAATTATTTTTGCATCAGTTACTTTAGAACATCCATTACTGTCAGTAATAGTTACTTTATATTCTGTTCCCGCTAGTAAGCCAGTAAATTCATAGCTAGTTGCCGCAGTCGATGCTGAAGTTACTGTGACGTTACCACCATTATAATCTGTTCCTGTTAATACGTATACATAAGGACTTGTAGATCCTTGAGTAATATTAGCTTTTATAGTTCCTACATTATTACCATAACATGAGATTGCCGAAGGATTATCAATACTAACTTCTAATAAAACAGGTTCGACAATAGTATAGGTTTTAGTGATTATGCAATCTTTAGAATCTTTAACTTCAACATTATAAGTTCCTGGACTTAAACCATTAACATCTTTAGTTGTGGCGCTGTAACTAGCATCACCAACTTTTGTCCATGCGTAAGTATATGTTGGAGTTCCCCCACTAACAAGTAAATCAATACTTCCATTATTGTCTCCAAAACAGCTAATATCATTTTTTGCATCTGTTGTGACTACTAATAATGCTGGAGCTGAGATAGTATAAATATCATCAAATAACACCTCACATCCATAAGCAACATTTGGGTCTACTTGATTATCAGTAGCAACACTTTCTTTTAATTTTAATTTGTAATTTCCAGGTGGAAGGTTATCAAATACTGCCTCCCATCCGATTTGTTGATTACTATCATTTCTTGCATAATCAAACCAAGTACTGGCATTCACCACGGCTACATCTCCGCCCGTATCTGCATTAACTAAAGTAAAAGTATAACCAGAACCCCAATTAGTAGGGTTTATAAAATTCCCGTCAAAAGGTTGTGTCCAACCTCCACTTCCTCTAAATGTTAACTTACCATCTACATCACCACTACAGTTTAACACACGTTTTGTCGCACTATCTGATTCAATCAAAAGATGTGATAAGGCTGAAGGTGTTACAATATTAAATTCAGTAGATTTTGTGCATTCATTAGCATCTGTAAACGTGTATTTATAGACTCCATCAGCAATTAATCCTGTGACTGTAAGAGTAAATATACCTGTTCCAATAGCTGTAATATCGGCGCTACTTGAAGCATTCCCTCCAACATTACCACTAGTATAAACAGGATCCCAGTTATCCCCATTTTTTTTTTCTAAAACCCAAGTCAAAGGTCTTTTAGCACCTTGAACCCTTAGAACGATTTTAGTGTCTGTATCTCCAAAACATTCTTTTCCTGCAAAAATTACTTCGGCACCAATCTCAGGTGCATCAGTAATGTCATAACTTGATGTAAACGTCCTTCCACATCCATCAGTAATAACATAATCGTAATCTCCTACATCAAGAGGAATCAAAAATTCGTTACTAAGTTGTGTAACTTCGACAACTAAATCAGTTGTTCCAGCATCATAAATTTTTATATTATATTTTGGGTCACCCGAAGTACCTGCGCATGGTTTTACATTATTGCCAAGATCTACCTCATTCATCACAATTTGCAAACTTTCAGAACAAGCAATGAATTCCGCACTGCTAAGTGCAAATATTCCTTCTAATCTATAGGTTATAGGCACTTCAGCTAAGCCAGTGACAGTTCCATCACCGTCAAAAACTCTAACAGTTATTGCAACATCTACTATTGGATCCCCTTTATAGGTAAAACTATGCTTGTCAACTGAAATTGATGAAGGTGTTTTACTAACAGTAAGAATTTCGAAATCCCAAGCTGCAGGAATATCATTTCCTGTTCCCCAACCATAATTAGTGTTGGTAGAGGTGTTTTTAAATGTCACCTTATTTAAACTAACATTAATGGTAATGGGATCATAAGTTCCATCTTTGACCATAGTGAAGATATGATTCGTTGATTGATCAGCTGTGTATTGAGTATTATTTTCCCCAATCCTAGTATAAGTTTGACTAGATAAATCAGAAAAACTTCCGATTAATAATATAAATACAAGAATGTTAATTAATTTTTTCAAATCTTTTAATTATTTACAACCACATGGTATAGGGTTATCATTTCCAAATATTGAATCAAATTTATATGATACTGAAATCTCAAAAACTCCTTTTGTATTTTGTAAACTACTCACATTTAAATCATAGGAGTAGCCGAAACTAAATTGTCTGT
>Ga0209711_10003141_pt1 | contig 14120 bp, 11 predicted proteins | sample ArcticOcean_MG_C_7_FD_187441 | JGI IMG/M metagenome (GOLD analysis project Ga0209711, IMG submission 187441) | Marine microbial communities from western Arctic Ocean - ArcticOcean_MG_CB11_88 (SPAdes) (version 2) | ecosystem: Environmental > Aquatic > Marine > Oceanic | place: Arctic Ocean... | reverse complement strand
CCCGACGCGCAGCTTGCCGCGGGCCGCCGCTTGCGACGTCGCTATCGCCAGGAGCGGGTCTTCCGTGCTTTCGCGTTGGCGGCGATCGGCTTTGCGCTTGCGGCGCTTGCGGGTCTGCTGGTCTCGATCAGTTACCAATCGCTCAGCGTGATCACGCAATCGTCGGTCGAACTCGATGTGGTTCTTGATCCCGACGCTCTTGATCCGCTGGGTGATGGCAGCGCGGCGAGCTTGGCGGCTGCAAACTACGCCAAGCCGGTGCGGAGTGCGCTTCGTGGGCTCTTTCCGGAAGTGGGGAAGAGGCGTGAGCGGAAGGCGCTCGTTCGGCTGCTCAGCGACGGGGCCGAGTACGATCTTCGCGCCTTTATGGAAGCAAACCCTGAATTGATTGGGTCTACGCAGACCTTTGTTTTCCCGCTCTCCGACGATGTCGACTTATTCTTAAAGGGGTCGATCGATTCTGAAGTTGATGAGGCGGATCGGAAGATCTCGGATCAGCAGATTGGCTGGGTCGAGACCCTCGACGCACAAGGCCGTATTTCGCAGCCGTGGAATTGGCGCTTCTTGTTTGCGGGAGATAGCCGTGAACCGGAACTGGCGGGGCTTCAGGGTGCGATTCGTGGCTCGATGCTGACGCTCCTGATCACGTTTCTCCTGAGTTTCCCGATCGGAGTTTGCGCGGCGGTCTATTTGGAAGAGTTCGCTCCCAAGAATCGATTCACAGACGTGGTCGAGGTCAACATCAATAACTTGGCGGCGGTGCCTTCGATCATTTTCGGACTGTTAGGGCTCGCGGTTTTTCTGAACATCTTCGGGATGCCCCGCTCAGCTCCACTGGTCGGTGGAGTGGTGCTCGCTCTAATGACCTTGCCGACGATTATCATTGCCGGCAGGGCGGCCCTCTCAGCTGTTCCTCCTTCAATTAGGGAAGCGGCTCTGGGGATCGGCGCATCGCCTACCCAAGCCGTCTTTCATCATGTGCTGCCTCAGGCAGTTCCGGGAATTCTGACCGGCACAATCATTGGCATGGCTCGCTCGCTCGGAGAGACGGCGCCGCTGTTGATGATAGGCATGGTCGCGTTTATTGCGGACCTGCCGACCGGGGTCGATGACCCGTCGACGGTCCTACCTGTGCAAATTTTCTTGTGGAATGATGCTCCGGAGCGGGCGTTCGTTGCGCGAACTTCCGGAGCCATCGTCGTCTTGCTGGGGTTTTTAATCGCGATGAATGCCGCCGCAGTCTGGGTGCGCCGTCGCTTTGAGATGAGGAGCTAGGCGGTGATGATGGATTCGGATTCGCGGTGTCAGGGAGTATTCAGTTGAAGACGAAAATGCTAACGCGGGGCCTCGACGTGTTCTACGGCGAGAAGCAGGCGCTGCAACATGTGGATCTCGAGATCGGCGCCAATCAGGTCACCGCGTTGATTGGCCCATCGGGCTGCGGGAAGTCGACGTTTATTCGTTGCTTGAATCGGATGAACGACGTCGTGCCGGGCTGTCGCGTCGAAGGTGATGTGCTTCTCGAAGGGGAAGACATCTACGACCCTTCGCTCGACGTTGTGAAGCTTAGAGCGCAAGTAGGCATGGTTTTTCAGAAGCCGAATCCGTTTCCAAAGTCGATTTACGAGAACGTGGCCTACGGACCGCGGATTCATGGATTGACCCAGAATAAGAGCGAGCTCGACGATCTGGTTCGCCAGAGCCTCCGCAAGGCGGGACTCCTCGGGGAGGTCGAAAATCGATTGGAGGAGCCGGGCACGAGTCTTTCCGGTGGCCAGCAACAACGACTTTGTATCGCGCGTGCGATTGCGGTGAGCCCCGAAGTCATCTTGATGGATGAACCTTGTTCCGCACTCGACCCGATCGCGACTGCTCGCGTAGAAGAGTTGATCGACGAACTAAGGGAGCAGTTCACGATCGTTATCGTGACGCATTCGATGCAACAAGCGGCGCGCGTTTCTCAGAGAACAGCATTCTTCCATCTCGGAGAGCTGATCGAAGAAGGGGACACGGAAAAAATCTTTACGAACCCTGCCGAAAAGAGAACGCAAGACTATATCACTGGTCGATTTGGTTAGTCCGTTTTTAGGGCATTACCCCAAGGGCAGTGCGCTAAATGACACAACAGAATGGCATTTTGACATTCTCGTCAGTGACCGTCCTGGACGAAAACGATGCTTCGAGGCTGCGCGGAATCTGGCACGCTCAGGCGCTACGACCCGTCCTGAACTATAATCTCCCTCAGGCCGCGCGTTCCTGCCGGTCGAGCTCGGAGGTGTGAATGGGTTCAGTCGAAGTGGTCCCCATCTCGCTGCCGCGAGAGACCGAACGCTTCGTTCGCACCTGGTTCACCATTTACGAGCACGACCCGCACTGGGTTCCGCCGCTCTACTCCGAACGCAAGCAATTCTTCGATCCTGCGAAGAATCCGTACTTCAATCATGCGCGAGTTGCCTACTTCCTAGCGCGCAAAGACGGGCGCGACGTCGGCACGATCGCTGCGTGCATCGACACGGTCTATCAGGAAGAAGAGCCCGGTACGGCCTTCTTTGGCTTCTTTGAATTTGTTGATGATGTGGAGGTTGCGGAGGCACTCCTTGGTGCTGCGCGTGAATGGCTTGCCACACAAGGAATGACCCGACTTCTGGGTCCCTTCAACTTCAACACGAATCACGAGTTCGGCCTGCTCGTAGACGGCTTCGATACCGATCCCTTCGTGGCCAATCCGCACAACTCCGCTTACTACCCGAAGATCTATGACGCGCTCGGCTTCACGCCCGCCATGGACTGGTACGCGTACATGTGCGACGTGGAGATGAAGGGAATCCAGAAGACGATCAAAATCGCCGAGCGCCTTCTGTCCCGGAATTCGGAACTCAAGATTCGGAAGATCGACCTTTCGCGCTTCGACGAAGAGATTGAACTGATCCGCAAGATCTACGTCGACGCTTGGGAGCAGAACTGGGCGCATGTCCAAGTGAGCGATGAAGAATTCGACTTCATCGCGGGCGGCCTCAAGCAGATCCTCGATCCCGATTTTTGCTTCATCGCGGAAATTGATGGGAAGGTTGCGGGCATCTCGGTGACGCTGCCGGACTTCAACCAGGTCGTGAAGCGCATGAACGGCCGGATCTTCCCATTCGGTTGGCGTCACGTGCTCATGAAGAAGCGCATCATCAATCGCGTGCGTGTCTTCATGCTGGGCATCGCTCAGGAATTCCAGTCACTTCCGCTCGGAGCCGTTTTCTATGCGAAGACCTTTCAAGCGGCGCTCGACCGCGGCTACCGATTTGGCGAGGCCTCGCTGATTCTCGAGAACAATACGCGCATGCGTGGTGCCCTTGAGAAGATGGGTGGGGAGATCGTGAAGACCTATCGCAATTATGAGATTCCCGTTTCGGGTGATTTAAACATCGTGAGCGATGCGAACGATGCGGTAGCAAGTTTGGATTCGGGGAATATGACCGATCCGAATTGAGTTTTTTGACAACAATAAGGAGCTCTCTGAAATGGATATTCAATGGCACGTCAAATCGAATCTCGACGGTGGACGACGAGGGGCTGCGGAAGCGAGAATCCGTAAGCTCGGCGAAGGGCAAAAGGATTTGATCCACGTGGTGATTCACGTAGAGGGCAGTAATCATCATAAGCACGGCGCCGCCGAAGCCAAAATTCGCTGTCAGGCGAAGGGACGTGAGTTGATTGCTCACGAACGGGACGACGAACCGGAAATTGCACTCACAAAGGCTGTAGACGTCTTCGAACGTGAGGTGCGGTCTATGCGAGCAAAGCGCCGTGACCATCGAGGCGGTGCGCCCCCGATGCCGGTTGAAGAGGCGCCCGAGGATGATCGCTTGGCAGTTGCCGAGGGTGGCGACTAGCGACTTTTGTCGTTTCGTGATCGGGGCGACTCAACAGGGTTGGCCGTTCGGTCGACTCACTAGAGGGGAGCCGCGCGACGAGTTTCGTGCGCGATCCGGTCCGATGCCCAGCATCGGACCGGGCTCCCGTTCTGCATTTGTGCGACCCCAGAAGAGCATGGTGAGGAACAGAATGGATCAGCGCGAAAACTACGGGCAGATGGGGATTCCGATCGGGCAACAGTCGGCGTCGGCCCGCGCGGAATTCATCACGCGAACCTATAACCACCTGATGGGGGCAATCGTCGCTTTCGTCGGCATAGAAATGCTGCTCTTCGGATCTGGCGTGGCCGCGCCGATGGCTGAAGTCATGCTAGGCGGTTCGTGGCTTCTGGTGCTCGGTGCGTTCATGCTCGTGGGCTGGGTCGCGCAGAGTGCCGCGATGCGTGCGGAATCGCTCTCCTCCCAATATTTAGCGCTCGGCGGCTACGTTGTTGCCCAGGCGATTGTGTTCGTCCCGATGCTCTACATGGCGGATCAGGCAGCCGGTGGCGGTGTGATCCAGAGTGCTGGCCTCGTGACGCTGCTCGGCTTCGGAGGATTGACAGCGGTCGTCTTTACCACGCGCAAGGACTTTAGTTTTCTAGGCGGCCTTGTCCGGTACGGCTTCATCCTGGCGATCGTTGCGATCGTCGTTTCGCTATTCACTGGGTTTGACCTCGGAACCTGGTTTTCCGTCGGGATGATTGGGCTCGCCGGCGCAGCGATTCTCTACGACACGTCCAATGTGCTGCATCACTATCCCGAGGATCGCTATGTCTCGGCGTCGCTCTCGCTCTTCGCGTCGGTTGCGGTGCTCTTCTGGTATGTCCTGCGGTTCTTTATGGCGTCGGACGACTAGCTGTCCGACGCGGCCTTAAGCCTAAAGGCAATGAGACGATAGAAATCTTGCTCGGTTGGGCGGGCGCGACCCCACGCATTTGGATGGGATGGGGGTTTCTCCGCTTGCCAACGCAGTGAGTATGAAGGACCGTTATCGTCCCCCCAATTGGCTACACTCAAGCATGTGAGTGCAGCAGCCCATGCGGGCTTTTTGGGGAGGCGGCTCTGAATGTCGGACTCGGAGCGAATTTCAGATCCGGAGTCGAATCCTAAGGATATCGCTCTCAGTGATAGCGATCCCCAGGAGACTCGGGAGTGGCTCGAAGCGCTCGATGCCGTGTTCGAGCGCGAGGGCGTTGAACGCGCGCATTTCCTGATCGGCCGTCTCGTGCGCCGCGCCCGAAGGAAGGGCGCGCATCTTCCGTACCGCGCGACGACCGCCTATATCAACACGATTACCGAAGCGCTCCAGAAGACGAGCCCCGGAGATCAGGCACTCGAAGAACGGATCCGTTCCTTCATTCGCTGGAACGCCATGGCCATGGTCGTTCAGGCCAATCGCAACGACCCGACTCTCGGCGGACACATCTCGAGCTTCGCCTCTGCTGCGACACTCTATGATGTCGGCTTCAACCATTTCTTCCATGCGCCGACCGAAGACCATGGTGGGGATCTTCTTTACATCCAGGGGCACGTCGCACCGGGTATTTATGCACGTGCCTTCCTCGAGGGTCGGCTGACCGAAGACCAGATGCATAACTTCCGGCAGGAAGTTGAGCCTGGAGGATTGTCTTCCTATCCCCATCCGCGACTGATGCCAGATTTTTGGCAATTCCCGACGGTGTCCATGGGCCTCGGGCCGCTGATGGCGATCTATCAGGCGCGTTTCATGCGCTATTTGCGGGATCGCGGATTCATTAAGACCAAGGGCCGAAAAATCTGGGCATTCTTAGGCGATGGCGAAACCGACGAGCCCGAAAGTCTTGGGGCGATCTCCCTCGCGGGTCGTGAGAAGCTCGACAATCTCATCTTCGTGGTGAATTGCAATCTCCAGCGACTCGATGGTCCCGTGCGAGGCAATGGGAAAATCATCCAAGAACTCGAAGCGAATTTTCGAGGGAACGGCTGGAATGTCATCAAGGTCATTTGGGGCGGGCGATGGGATCCGCTGATTGCGAAGGACCGAGAGGGACTGCTTCGCAAGCGGATGGAAGAGGCCGTCGACGGCGAGTATCAGGCCTATCAAGTTCGCGGCGGCGCTTATACCCGGGAGCATTTCTTCGGCAAGTATCCGGAACTTCTAGAGCTCGTTTCGACTATGGATGACGACGATATCTGGCGGCTCAATCGCGGAGGACACGACCCGCACAAGGTCTACGCAGCCTATGCGGAGGCAATGGCTCACGAGGGTCAGCCGACAGTCATCTTGGCAAAGACTGTGAAGGGGTACGGAACTGGCGAGGCCGGCGAAGGTCAGAACGTCACGCATCAGATGCACGATATGGCCGAGTCCGCACTTCGTGCATTCCGCGACCGTTTCAATATCCCGATCTCGGACGATGAGATCGGCGAAGCGCCATTTTATATGCCGGACCCTGAAAGTCCGGAGATGAAGTATATGCATGAGCGTCGAGCTTCGTTAGGCGGGTTTCTCCCCGTTCGCAGTGAAGAGGCGCCGGCTCTCGAGATCCCTGAACTCGATGTGTTCGAAGCGCTTCTTAAGGGAACCGGCGACCGCGAAATGTCCTCGACCATGGCGGTGGTCCGCATCCTTCAGATCCTCACGCGGGATAAGAAGCTCGGCAAGCATATCGTTCCGATCGTGCCGGATGAATCACGGACCTTCGGCATGGAAGGGATGTTCAGGCGCCTGGGCATCTATTCTTCGGTCGGGCAGCTTTATGATCCGGTCGATTCGGATCAGGTGGCGTACTACCGGGAAGAGACCGACGGCCAGATTCTGCAAGAAGGCATCAATGAAGCAGGGGCGATGGCGTCCTTTATTGCTGCCGGAAGTAGCTATGCGAATCACGGCGTACAGATGATCCCCTTCTACATCTTCTATTCGATGTTTGGATTTCAGCGAATTGGTGATCTCGCCTGGGCGGCGGGCGATATGCAGTGCCGAGGCTTCTTGTTAGGCGGAACAGCGGGGCGGACGACGCTTGCGGGCGAGGGGCTTCAGCACCAAGACGGCCACTCCCATTTGCTTGCGAATACGATTCCGAGTTGCGTCTCCTACGATCCGACCTTTGCGTACGAGCTTGCTGTGATCGTTCAGGATGGGTTGCGCCGCATGTACCGCGACGGCGAGAGCATCTACTACTACCTGACTGTTATGAACGAAAAATATCCCCAGCCCGCTATGCCCGAGGGTGTAGAGAACGGGATCCTGAAGGGGATGTACCGCTTCCGCGAAGGGCAGGGTGGCGGGCCGCGAGTACAGCTGCTCGGCAGTGGCACGATTCTTCGGGAAGTGATCGCGGCGGCAGAGATGCTTGAGAAGGACCACGGGATCGCGGCAGACGTCTGGAGCGTCACGAGTTTCAATGAACTCGCGCGGGATGGTCAGGACGTCGACCGTTGGAATATGTTGCATCCGGGTGAAGAGCCGCGCAGGGGCTTTATTGAACGTCAGCTGACGACGACGGAGGGCCCGATCGTCGCGGCGACCGACTATATACGCCTCTACTCTGAGCAAGTCCGCCCCTACCTTCCGCATAGCCGGGAGTTTCGCACGCTCGGGACCGATGGCTGGGGAAGAAGCGATGGGCGTGAGAAGTTGCGTCAGTTCTTCGAGGTTCATCGCAACAATATTTGCGTGGCAGCACTTTCAGTATTAGCTGAGGGTGGCGCCGTCGATAGCGAACAGGTCACGCGCGCGATCAAGAAATATGGGCTCGCGGCAGAGCTCGAAGCACCGCGCCATCGTTAGGCGTCTTTATATAGAGAGAGCGAGGGATTCGAGTCGGCCGATATGGTCGCTCGGTCTTCGGGAGTAGTTGAATTGGGTCAGTCCATCGAAATCTGCGTTCCCGATATCGGGGATTTCGAAGAGGTCGAAGTTGTTGAGATCCTGGTCGCCCCGGGAGACGCGGTCGCGTTCGATGATCCCCTTGTCAGCGTAGAGAGCGACAAGGCGACTATGGAGATCCCCGCGAGCTCGGCGGGCGTGGTCACGGAAGTACGCGTCTCGGAGGGGGACAAAGTCTCCGAAGGCAGCGTTCTGGTACTGCTCGATGCGGAAGCGGACGATTCGCCGACGTCGAACGAGGAGAACTCGGCGGAGACGGCGCCAGAGGCCGGCGCAGCGGCAGTCGCAGAGACCGGTGCGGAGCCCACGCCCGACGCCGCGCCGAGCAGCTCGGCTACGCCAACGAGCCCGGCCGGTACGCAAGAGTCCTCGGCCGCCGCAGCATCTGCTCCAGGGCCAAAGCCCACGCCGCGTGTGATGTCCGCGGCCGCCTCGAACCCAGTTCCGGATCGTCACGGTGGTCCTCACGCAAGTCCGCTCGTGCGACGTTATGCGCGGGAGCTCGGCGTACCTGTTGAAGCAGCCGAGGGGACGGGCCCTCTTGGGCGAGTTCTCGTGGATGACTTGAAGCGAACCGTTCGCGAGCGATTTGGCGGGGAGAACTCTTCGGAAACATCCTCAGCGAAAACGGGTGGGACGAGCGGGATTCCAAAGATCCCCGCGGTCGACTTTTCCGCGTTCGGGCCCGTGCGCGAAGAACCCCTCACGCGAATTCAGAAGGTCGCTGGACAGGGGCTCCATCGAAGTTGGCTCAACGTGCCGCACGTGACGCAACACGATGAAGCAGATGTCACCGAACTCGAACGCTTTCGGAAGGACCGAAAGGAAACGGCGGCTTCGCGAGGGCTGAAGCTTTCGCCGCTGCTCTTCGTCATGAAGGCTGTCGTGATAGCGCTTCGTGAATTTCCGAGATTCCGCTCGTCCCTCGCGCCCGAAGGCGACCGCTTGATCGTCAAGGATTCCTATCACCTCGGAATCGCCGTTGATACGGAGCAGGGGTTGGTGGTGCCTGTGATTCGGGACGTCGACCGGAAGCGTGTGTTCGAACTCGCGGAAGAGGTGAACGCGATCGCCGAGCGCGCACGCGCACGCAAGCTCAGCCCAACGGATTTGTCGGGTGCCTGTTTTACTATTTCGAGTCTCGGCGGGATCGGTGGGACCGCCTTCACGCCCATAGTAAACGCACCGGAAGTCGCGATTCTTGGCCTGTCCAAAACGCGCATCGCGCCCCGTTGGCAGGGCCCGGGCCCACTTGATGAAGCGCCGCTGTCTGCGAACGGAGAGACCGCCGCCGGATGCTTTGAACCGCGGCTCGTACTTCCATTGTCTCTCTCCTACGACCATAGAGTGATCGACGGGGCGGAGGCTGTGCGATTTACATCGCGCTTATCCCGCGTCCTTGCCGATCCCATGCAGCTCCTGCTCTAGCGATTCGCGACAGCCCTGAATGAGTTGATTCACTCGGGCCTTTCTCAGGTTTTCCTGAAACGACAATCGACTGAATAGCTGTCCTTAATCCGCTCTAAAGGGGCGCTACTAGGAGGTCGGTTTTTGAGCCAGGCTTTCCGAGTGCTGCGGATTGCGTTCGCAGATCAGAGTGCACTCGTCCGTGAATTCGAGGCGAATCTCGTGAACGGTGGCCTCTTCATCCCGGGGCCTTCGAGCTGCTCTGCGGAGAGCCGGTCATGGTCTTCGTGATTTGGCCTTTGCGACCGCTTCGGTCGAACTCGAGGGCCGCGTTGTTCAGACGATCCCCGTAGAGTTTGAAGCCAATGGTGGGCAGGCCGGCGTTGCGCTTGAGCTGAATGAGGCTCCAGCCGTGATTCGCGAGCGTATTGAAAAAGCGCTCGTTCAATAACGTCGTGGAGCGATGGAAGTTTCGAGTTTCACGCGACTCTCGAGCCCAATGCAGAGGATGGGCAGATGGTCATGCCGGTCGAGGCAGCGCTTCTCGAGGCGGCTCGCTTCATCGACGCAAGCGCTCGGCACGGCGGATCCCCATTGCCGCTGGCCGCAGGGCTTCGTATTGAACATCGAAAGGTGGACCTGCGACCCGGATTTGTCCAAAGCGCGAAGCGCGCGTGCTCGATCTTGCGGGTGTCGGAATGACGGTGTCGCGGATCTTCGACTCGATTCAGGAGCCGGATGGCCTGATCGAATCTGCGATCGTGGAGCTGATCGAGCAGGGCGCTTTGCATATGAAAACGTCGATTTAGTCGTCATCGGAGCCTTCTCGGTGAGTTGGGCGCGATTCGCGCTTGGTTCTTGTCAGCAAGCACTCAGGACGAGCGCTTGGGTGGCCGATTCAACGTGTATGTCCTCTGCATTCGATTCCAAGTGGGCTCCGCTTTCTCCCACACCCAGATCGCTCTCTCCAGATGTCAGCGATCGCTTCGCCGATTTGGGGCGCCGCTTCGAACAGGCGGGTGCAGTCGGGCTCGTTGTCATCGGCGCGCCTATGCTGGCGGATGTCGAACGTCGTCATGGGGACGAGGCACGCACGCGATGCCTCGACTCGTTGCGCGACCGCGTCTTGGAAATTGCAGAGGAACAACTTCGCACGGATTATGTGGTTTGCCTAGCGGAACCGGGGTGCGACGAAGTCATGGTCCTGCTCTTCCGCAAGCCGGGGTCGGCAGGCTTCTACCGAACCGAAATGCCGGGTTTCAAGAAGGCCCTCGCTCGCGCGCTTCAGGCCGACGGAAGTCAGGTCTTCTACCCGTATCTGAAAGGCGGCCCGCGCCTTCCTGCCGGTATGTCAGTCGAGTTGCGCAATCCTCAGTTCGGGACGTCAACTCAGCTTCGCCGCCTAATAGACGAAGCTCGACGTGACTGCGCCTTCGAGGCCGAGGCCGCACGCAAAGAAACTCGCGATGACTTACTCGAGACAATTCTTGATCATCGAATCTACTCGGTCTACGAACCGATTGTCGAAGTCGAGAGCCGCACCGTCTATGGCTACGAGGCATTGGCCCGCGGTCCAGAAGGAACGCGACTCCATTCGCCCTTGGCGCTTTTTGGAGCGGCCGAGGAACATGAACTCGTTTTCGAGTTGGATTGTGTTTGTCGAGAGAGCGGGCTTCGCGGAGCGGTTGACTTTCCCGCTGACACCAAGCTCTTTCTTAATATTCGCCCGACGACGATCCATGATCCGCGTTTCCAGGAAGCCCGCTTGATTGAGACGCTGGAGAAATGTGAGCTTTCGCCGTCGGATGTTGTTTTCGAAATTTCGGAGCAAGAATCGATTCGCAGCTTTGCCGCGTTCCGCGAGATGCGCGACTACTACCGGAGCCTTGGATTCCAGTTCGCTTTGGATGATACGGGCGCCGGCTATGCAGGGCTCGAGGAATTGCTCGAAATCGAACCGGACTATATCAAGATCGATCGTGCCATGGTCTCCGGCGTTGACAAGGATCCCGCTCGCCAGAACGTGCTCAGCGCGGTTCTCACCCTCGCGGACAAGATGGGCGCGCAGGTGATCGGCGAAGGTCTCGATACGATCGAGGAGCTCGAAATGTTAGGTCATCTCGGGATCCATTTTGGTCAGGGCTGGCTCTTCGGACATCCCACGCCCCTGCGCGCAAGTGACTGAGTACGAAGTCGCCCAGTCAGCCAGTCGCCTAATGGTCCAAGGCTTCTAGCCGTCTGGCCGTATAGATCGCCTGGCTGCGGCCCTAAAACCCTTGCTTCCCGAGGAAGCTCAGGACCGCTTCGCTGAATAGGTCGTTGCGGTCGCCAGCAACCATATGGCCGGCTCCCGATACGTCAGCAAAGTCGGCGTGCGGGACTTGCTTGAGGAAGGTCTTCGCCCCTTCTTCGGAGACGATGTCGGAGTTCTTTCCGCGGACTAGCAGGGTGGGGAGCGTGAGCTCCGCCGCGGCGTCATCCAGCAGGGAATGGGTGACGAAGGTGTCGCCGCTATGGTTCGGGTCGACTCGCATGAAGTTCGGATCCCAATGCCATCGGTACCGCCCGTCTTCGCAGAGACGGACGTTCTTTTCCAAGCCCGAAATGTCCTTGGGGCGAGGGCGATGCGGGTTGTAGGCCGAGACAGCATCGGCGACTTCTTCGAGGGATCCGAATCCGGCCTCGCCACCACCGCGCATGAATTCCATGATCCGAGCGGTGCCGTCGGCTTCCATCCGGGTCGCGATGTCCACGAGGATGAGTGCGGAAGCCAATTCGTTTCCGGCTTCTGCAATCGCGAGCAGGGATGAAATTCCGCCGAGCGAAGCGCCGATCATGACGGGCGGCGTGTCGAAGCTCGAAGCGAGGGCAATCGCGTCATCGCGAAACCCCTCGTGATGGTACTGGCCGGAGGAGTCCCAATCGCTTTTTCCGTGGCCTCGCAGATCTGCGGTCACGGCATACCAGCCCGCGCCGGCGAGACGTTCAGCCGTCCCGGCCCAGGAATGCCGAGTCTGTCCGCCACCATGCAAGAGCAGGGCCGGACGCGAGCTGGGGTCGCCATAGCAATCCGCGGCGAGGGTCAGGCCCGAGCTTGCTTTCAGTCGCTGATGGACGACAGGGATTTTGATCTCTTTCACGGATGGGTCTCCAGTAGGGTCAAGGTGTTATGCCCAACTCGCGCCGACATCGAGACCAACAAGTCGCTCGCTCTCAGCCCAGAGCTCCGCGGCAACCTTCGGGTCACGTGCAAGCTTGGTAGTCTTCGCGGTGTGTTCGTCTACGAAATAGCTTCCGTTAGGCGCGTCGATATTGGGGTGGCTTGCCAAGTGAATCGACGCTCGTGCCCCTTGTAAGGGAGTGCGGAAGAAGAGGGAGAGGAAGGGTAGCAGGAGCTTCGCTGCGAATGCGCCGTTATTCGCTCCTAGACGTGTGGAGACCGCGCCTGGGTGAAGCGACCAAACGCCTATGTCTCGTCCTTCGAGTCGCAGGGCAAGTTCATTCGTGAACAGGATATTGCAGAGCTTGGAGGCTCCGTAGACGCGCATCGAGGAGAACTTCTTCTTCGACTGGAGATCATTTATATCGAACCCCGCGAATTTGTGTGCATCGGATGCGACGTTCACAATCCGAGCTCCGGGTGTCTCGAGCACCTTCGGAAGCAGGTCATGTGTCAGCAGGAACGGGGCGAGGTGATTCACGCCAAAAGTCGTCTCATGTCCGTCGGCGGTCTCGCTGCGCTTCAGCATGGTCACGCCGGCGTTGTTGACGAGCACATCAATTTTGTCGAGTGCCGCGATTAACTCGGCTGCGACGCGTCGCATATCGTCGAGGCGTTCCATGTCCGCAATAAAAAGCCGCACGCAATCACGTCCGGTTTGTTCTTTGATCAAGGCGCGCGTCGTTTCGCCGCGCTCGGGAGAGCGACAGACGATCGCAAGATCGGCACCGCGTTCCGCGAGAGCAAGGGCTGTCGCCTCGCCGATCCCTGAGGTCCCACCTGTGATCACGCATGTCTTTCCAGTCATCATGTTGCGTTTGCTCCAGTTGCTCCGAGGGTGCCACGATAGAACCGCGTGACTCGTTCGTTCAGCCAGGTGTGAGTGCCCCCCTCAGAGCGCAGTTCGGCCAGAGGGCGTGGCGGTCTAGGTAGGCCGGGTCGAGGTGTGTTTTCGTGCATCTTGTGCAGCAACTCAAGCCCGTCACAGAAGTGGAAATGGTCGGCACGGTCGAGAACTTCGAGTTCTGAGCCTGGGCCGAGTCGCTCAAAGAGCGACGAGATACTGGTGTCAAAATCTACGAGGACATCGTCTTTTGCGGCGATGACCAAGCTCGCGACCGATTTGGGGAGCGGAAGCTCGCCCGCTTCGAAGGCACGGCGGCCGACGAAGGGTTCAGACACAGGAGCGAGGCAGCAAAGGCTGGCGATTCGCGGATCGATGGCGGCCATCTTGAGCGTCGTCCAGCCGCCATAGGAGTGGCCTAGCGCGCCGATCGAGTCTTTCCTGACACCCGGGAGTGCCTCGCGTTCGTGGCCCTCGTCGACGATCGCGCGGATCACAGCAGATATATCCGATGGCCGCTGGGCGCGAGCTCGCAAGTGCACCTCGCGGCGGGCCTTCTCGTCCGGAAGTTCGATCATTTCGGAGAACGTATTGCCCAAGTGATCCGGGGCAGCGACAACGAACCCCCAGCTGGCGAGATGGGTCATCAGGAAGGTCGACTGTTGGCGTAGGCCCGAATTGCCATGGGAGAAGGCGATGAGCCGGCAGGGCGCAGGATGCGGAGCGAGTCCGTGGGTAGCCTGATGTGTCAGCCCCAGCGGATGACTCGCATCATCACGCGCGACCTCACCCTCCGCGGCGGGATACCAGACCTCACAAGGAAGGCGTCGCTCAGCGTCGAGCGGATCTCCAGGAGAAGCGATTTCGGTCTCG
>Ga0209711_10003131_pt1 | contig 14159 bp, 15 predicted proteins | sample ArcticOcean_MG_C_7_FD_187441 | JGI IMG/M metagenome (GOLD analysis project Ga0209711, IMG submission 187441) | Marine microbial communities from western Arctic Ocean - ArcticOcean_MG_CB11_88 (SPAdes) (version 2) | ecosystem: Environmental > Aquatic > Marine > Oceanic | place: Arctic Ocean... | reverse complement strand
CACGCCCTCATAGTGTCCCGTTGGACCTCCCTGCGCGTAGTCGTCTATTTAGCTCTAGCAGTGCTAGTCCTGAAACAAATGATTTCTTGCGTAAGTTCGCGGATAAACCCAAGCGTAAATGTAGTGTAAGTCCTGATACAGACGGTTATTTGCGGAAGTTATTGGAGAATCCATGTCGCATAGATACTGAATGATTATATCATAATATTTATTCTACTCTCTTAATTTTTAGTCTTTTTGTAAATATAAACTTATCAATATCTGTGACACGACGGTCAAGGTTACATTTCATACATGCAATTATTGTATTCTCGTTACTGTGACATTCGCTATTGTCTTTCCGGTCAAGGGTCCATTGACATGGTTCTCTTACATTTTTGTATATAATTTTGACATTTATAGAACAGTAGTAGCATAATAACTTTGACGATACAAGTTTTTCAATTGTATCTTCAAAAGATATAAGTTTTTTCTCATCGTAAATTCCCTTTTTGATATCTTGACCTTTGTAACTATTAATTTTTTTCTTTTTTAAAGTTGTCTTGTATTCGAAATCGTAACCCATATAAAGTTTATTTATCATAGCTAGCTGATTCACATGAGATGTATGTTCGTCTGTGACATATTCCATTCCAGATCGAATCGCCTTTTTTTCTCCTCCTATACTATCTATGCTATCTATGTTTCTCTTTCCGTGAATGCAAATACTTTTCATTATATAAGACTTACATATTTTGTATATTCAGTTAAACCCATATAACCTTTGTTAAAAAGGGTTAAAATTACCTCACTATATATATTTAATATGAGCAATACAAATGAGTGTCAGGAACTCAAAAATATTAAATATAAAACTATGCTTTTAAGTGGTACAAGTACTGATATAACACCTAGTGTTGGTAATACTGACACAATAGATGTTGATATACTCCTTGAAAAGGAGAGAAAGCTGAATAATAAGGAACCTTGGAGCAAACTGGACAAAACTATTAAGATTAAAAAGCTTGATGATTATGTAACTAGAATTGCGGATGAACATAGTTTGACGCCACCAGAAGCCCAGTCATTAAAAAAATATCTTGCGATAAGTCTTGATAGAAAGAAACTCCAAAGGGTTAAGGATGTTCTATATGATAAGGCTTTGGGAAGTATCAAGAGTATTCCTTCTTTACACTTCAATACAACTACACGAAAGTTTACACTCAAGAGAAGTGAAAAACGTGTTTCTACATTAAAGTCCCTAGGGAAGGGAAAAACAAGAAAAAATAATAAAATTGATGTAAATATTAAAGATAACTGATGATATAAAAATAATGTCCCAACATGCGAATGTGTCCATCAAATCCAGCTCGACAGAGTCCATTTGTGAAGTGAATGACAACGTATCATGTACCCACCTCCAAAATATTATAGATGATTTTGTCCTTCCATGTATTCTCTCTTCCGAAGAAAAAAATGATCTTATTGAAGTAGCCGCAATATTAATCAACGAATACATATCCGAAGACCCCACGATGTTTATGGACCCTAGATTCCATGAAAATGTAACTGAAGAGGTTCTCAAACTTATTGAAATTCAATTAGAAAATGCGTTTGCTTATGATATCAGTGAAGAAATAGAAGATATTATAAAGGAGGCTATTTCGGTATTTTATATTCATATCGCTCCGAAGAGATCATATAGTGATACGTTTATATGTAAGAAATGTAACCATGAAAAAATGAAATCAAAGGTAGAGTATTTGGAAAATGTTCCACAGCCAGAACAAAGGACGCCAGAATGGTATAATTTTCGGCATAACTTACTCACAGCCAGTAGTATATGGAAAGCATTTGGTACTCAATCCGCTGTTAATCAACTAGTGTATGATAAGTGCGCTCCGTTGGATATAACAAGATACTCAAGATTCTCTACAGAGTCGCCAATGCACTGGGGAAATAAATATGAACCAGTATCTATTATGTGGTATGAAAAGCAGTATAGTACGGTTGTAAGCGATTTCGGTTGTATTCCTCACAAGACTATCCCTTACCTAGCAGCATCTCCTGATGGAATAAATACCTCTGAATCTTCAGAGCGACATGGACGAATGTTGGAAGTGAAAAATATTGTTAATCGCGACATAACCGGGATCCCTAAGGTGGAATACTGGATACAGATGCAAGTGCAGATGGAAGTTTGTATGCTTAATGAATGTGATTTCTTGGAGACACGTTTTACCGAGTATGAAGGTTATAGTGAGTTTAATGAAGATGGGGATTTTACAATGTCCGAAGATGGAAAACTGAAGGGAGTCGTTTTATATTTTATTAAAGGCGGACAACCATTTTATGAATATGCGCCTCTTGGAATATCTAAGGAGGAATTTAACGATTGGGAGAAAATGATTATGATCAAGAACAAGGATATTACTTGGATGCAGAATCTATATTGGAAACTTTCCGAGATAAGTTGTGTCTTGGTCTTGCGCAACAAGTTGTGGTTTAGTGGCGCCGTGCCTATTCTAGACGATCTTTGGAGTGTTATTGAGAAGGAGAAGGTCTCTGGATACGCACACAGAGCACCAAAGAGAAAACAATCAACTAAGATGAGTGTTGTCAAAGAAATTGTGCCATCGAAATGTTATATTAATGTTCAAAATTTATTGAATGAAAATATAGAAACAGACCATTCAACAATAGTCAAGACAAACAGCCCATCACCTACTAATATCAATAAGGTAATAAATATTGATACAGAATGCTTTTAACTATAAACTTATTGGTCGGATTCGTAGTAGTTAACTCTTATTCCGTCGTCCCATTTAGGTGCGGGCACAGGAGGAGGTATGATTTGTTTTGTATCCTCGTAGAGGTTTCCGCAGAAATCAGCACGAGAACATTTTCCATTAGTTGGTCGTCGCCAATATCTGAGGTTGTTGGTAAGGCATGAAGTAGCAGGGAAAACTGGGTAATTTAAATAGTTTTGTTGCGCTCCATTCTTGGAGACGCTCGGATGCTTGCTTACATTATAATCATCGTAGAGTAGCGGTTGCTCCACAGAAACTGGATATTTTCCAGGATTTTCAAAAGATTCTAATTGTGTGTTAAAATCAATAGATGGTGCTATCGACGCTGTAAATATAACGATTATTAAGATAATAAATAGCCCATTTAGTGCTCTCTGTGTGTATTTTGTCATAGTCTATATTAAAATTATATATTTTAATTTCCAAATATTATAAAAATTGTGATGGTCCATTTTTATTGTTAAAACCATTTTTTTGTAGGTATTCGTTGGAACATGATATTATATTCTTATCAACATATCCACTGAAACAAAGGTTGTATGATTTTGGAGGAACCATATCAGATATATCATAAAGAGATAGGTATGATAATGAGTCCGCATTAATTTTCTTACTCACTTCTTTGACATTTCTATTAGTAGCAATAAGCTCTTTTTTATGCTGGATTGATATTCCTAATATACACCTTTCCACTACAGGTGGAGCAGGGATACGAACATGTACTTCAGAAACACCTATATTTCTCAAGTTCTCTATAATTGAACCAATTACATTTCCTCTTACAATTGTGTCATCTACGATAATAACTTTTTTACCTTTCAGCTGTATTCTGTCATAAAAAAACTTTTTCATACATGCTTCTTTTCTCTCTTTATTTGTTTTCAAAATAAAGGTTCTGTCAATGTTTGGATTTTTTGTGATCCATTGTCTATAGTCTAATCCTAATACATTCGCATAAGATTGTCCTAAAAGCATACCAGTTGAAGGTATACCTATTACGATATAGTCCTTTTCGGTTAATTCCTCTTGTTTAGCCAGTTTAATAGCTAACTGCTTTCGGATATCTTTGATGTGGTAGCTGTCAATAATGCTATTTTCATTTGCGAAATATAAAATTTCAAAAGTACATAATGATAACTGGTTCTTAGGATGTACGAATATACTTGTTATTCCATTATTATCTATTTTAAGAACTTCTCCTGGCAACACATCTCTCAGAAAAGGTGTATCACCCAACCCATAAGACTCTGAACTTACGTAGTATGTATGTTTATATCGTCCAAGACACAACGGTCTAATTCCAAACCTGTCACGCACTACGTATAACTTATCTTGAAATAATAGAATGAGGCAATAGGCGGCAGGAATTGTTTTTACAATAAAGATTAGTATTTCTTCGATATTCATATCTTCGAGTGAATCTATCAACTCGACTAGACGGGATGTATCATGTCCTTTCGCCGAAGGTATATTTCCATTATGTACTAAATAATATACTTGTGATTTAACAGAACCCTTCAGCGGCTGTAACTCTTCTTCAACTATCTCACCGTTATCAATCGTATAGCCAGAGGTAGAATAGCGGTTATGACCTACACAACAGTTACTATTAATACTCAATCCATTCATATTTATCTTTCCCTCTTTCTTGATTACATTGAACTGTTCCCCTGTGTAATATGCAACACCATAACCATCTTTTCCTCTATGTTGCAATAGTTTCAATCCATCGACAATCTCCTCACCAATATTTTTATTTTCATCAGATGAAAATATTGCGAATATTCCACACATATATATATAATATCTCAAATACTTTTAAATTTTCTGTATTTTCTTTGAATTCTCGATCATCTTCAAATACTTCTTTATTGAAAGCACAGGGTCATCTGATTCATATATACCTCGTCCTATAACATAAATGTCAGCGAAAGCCCTTTCTTCAGGGGAACTATATGTCTGACCTTCATTATCATCGTTCATATTCAATGATATTCCAGGAACAATATGCAGTAACTTGTTCCGCCTAGTAATGATATAAGGCATTTTATGTTGGCAAACTACACCAATGACTCTATCTGAACTCTCAGCAATCTCCAACACTCCGTCTTGGTATTGTTGCGTCATCAAGTGTCCATCTGAAGACATCTCAGAAATCAAGAATATATCTATATCTTTTATTTCATCTAAACTCTTCTTTCCGGCTATTGGATGGACTGATATTATATCCGCCCAATCAGATATTGAGGTGTGCACTTGCCTATTCATAATATGACCTATGTCTGCGAATTTTCTATCCTCCCAGATTTTGAAGTTATATAATTCTTTCGATTCATTCAAATACTTTCTGTTTTCTTCATAGTTTTTATGAAAATCTACTATTATATCGCTGTGAACTTTTAGGATACATATATATTTACCAACGAGCTCAACCAGATTTCGCAGATCTTTCATATATCTTACATCGGCAGCTAAACAAATATTACTTTTTTTCTCTCTAATTATCTCTGGAAGTTCATACTCTTTTCCACTAAGCTGACTTATATGATATAGATATTCTATTGGTATATCCTTGTACTTCAGATTTAGGTTTTCGGACCTCGAAAATATTGTTATTATTTGTGAAACTACCAATCCATTTTCCTCCAGTTTCCTTGCTGCTTCTATGACGCTACTCCCAGTTGTCACAACGTCTTCAATCAATATAACTTTTTCACCCTCAGAATACATCCCTTCTATAATTTTTTTTGTTCCATATTCCTTTGGCTCTTTCCTTAGAAATATCATAGGTATATCTTGGGTTATTGAGATGTAACTAGTAAATGACACAGCTCCATAAGGTGTCCCACAAATTATTGTTGCTTCTGGATTTATCTTTTTTGCGATCTCGTTACATACCTGTAGATGTAAACTGGGGAAACTTATAATTTTTTTTATATCAATATAGACATTTGACATCTCTCCTGATTTTAATTCGAAACTTCCGTTTTTGATAATATTATTATTCTTTAATTCTTCCAGTATCATATTACTACTCTATTTGACATCTATTTATATGAGAATGGTGTTAAAATATAAAAAAAACGGAAACATCGAACTCAATGGTTTAGCGATAATGATATAAACTTTTATCAACAATATAACATATGGCCGATTTCACAGATGAAGAAGAAATGCATGTATTGAAACGTAACGGTAATTATCAGGAAGTATCATTTGATAAAATATTGAATCGCGTTAAAAACCTCGGTTCACAAACTGGAATAACGTTGAATGTCAAGTATGGACCTTTAGTTATGAAGGTCATCGATCAGTTGTATAATAATATTCCTACCCACATTATTGATGAACTTACAGCAGAACAGTGCGCTTCATTATGTACCAAGCATATCGACTATGCTACTCTTGCAAGCCGAATAATCGTTTCAAATAACCACAAGAATACTCCATCAAAGTTTTCCGATGCTATGTCTATTTTATATAATTTTCATGATATTCATGATAAACATGCCCCTCTTCTACATGAAGATATATGGAAAATTATAGAAGATCATAAAGATGAACTCGATAACATGATAGACTATAACAGAGATTACCTTATTGACTACTTTGGTTTTAAGACACTAGAGCGTGCGTATTTGATGCGTTCCAATAAAAAGGTCATTGAAAGACCCCAGCATATGTGGCTACGTGTTTCCGTGGGTATTCATCGCGATGATATGGAGGCAGTAAAAGAAACATACAACTTGATGTCTCAGAAGTTTTTCACACATGCCACCCCTACACTTTTTAATGCTGGAACGCCACGTCCACAATTAAGTTCATGTTATCTTATTGGTATGGAAAGTGATAGCATTGATGGCATCTATAATACTCTTAAAGAATGTGCGAAAATATCAAAATGGGCTGGTGGAATAGGTTTACATATTCATAATGTAAGAGCAGGTGGATCACACATTAGAGGCACGAATGGAACCAGCAATGGCATCGTACCAATGTTACGGGTATTTAATATGACGGCACGATATGTCGACCAGGGAGGTGGTAAAAGAAATGGAAGTTTTGCAATATATATGGAACCATGGCATGCTGACATACAGGATTTTCTTGACCTAAAGAAGAACCATGGAGATGAAGAAATGCGGGCGAGGGATTTATTTTTTGCCCTCTGGATACCGTCTCTATTTATGGAAAAGGTGAAGGACGACCAAGAATGGCATTTGTTTTGTCCTGATAAATGTCCTGGTCTTGCGGACTGCTATGGAGAAGATTTCAAAATACTATATGATAAATATGTTGCGGAAGGAAGACACTCAAGAGTTCTTAAAGCCAGAGATTTGTGGTATAAAATTCTCGATAGTCAAATGGAAACTGGAACACCATATTTGCTCTATAAAGATGCCGCGAATGAAAAAAGTAATCAGAAAAATATTGGTGTCATAAAATCCAGTAACCTTTGTACAGAGATAATTCAATACAGTGACTCTAAGGAAACCGCTGTATGCAATCTTGCAAGCATAGGACTTAGTAAATTTGTGAAGGATGATAAAACATTCGACTATGAAAAACTACACGAAGTATCCAAGGTAATTACATCAAATCTTAACAAAATTATCGATACTAACTTCTATCCAACGGATAAGACATGTCTAAGCAATTTACTTCACAGACCAATAGGTATAGGAGTTCAAGGTCTAGCTGATGTCTTCGCTCTCATGGATGTTCCATATCACAGCGATAAAGCTAAAGTCATAAACAAAGATATATTCGAGACCATATATCATGGTTCGTTGGAGAGATCAAATGAAATATCTATATCAAGACTGGATGATATGAAGAGCCTCAAATCAGAGAACATCTTTATGAACGATACACCACATTGTAGAAATTATATACGGGAATGGAGGGGGGCTGAAGCGTCAAAGCAGTTTGATTCCGTGCTTAATAAACTTCTACCAATCCCTAGAGAATTTCAGAAACTGAATGGAGACCATCTTGGTGCCTATAGTTCATTTGAAGGAAGTCCTGCTTCTCAAGGAAAGCTTCAATTCGACATGTGGGGAACTGAAGCTTCTGATCGTTATGATTGGAATGGTCTTAAAGAAAGCATAAAGAAGTTCGGTATTCGTAACTCGTTGCTTGTAGCTCCGATGCCAACCGCAAGCACATCACAAATATTAGGAAACAACGAATGCTTTGAACCATTTACTAGTAATATCTACACCCGTCGAACTATTGCGGGAGACTTTGTATTGGCAAATAAGCATTTGATGAAAGAGCTAACACACCTTGGTCTATGGACCGAAGAGTTGAAAGATAGCATTATCCTGAATAAGGGGAGTATCCAGCATATTGATGGAATACCTGAATCTATAAAAGAAAAATACAAGATTGTCTGGGAAATTCCAATGAAGCATATGATTGATATGGCTGCCGACAGAGGTTCATATATATGTCAATCACAGAGTCTTAATCTCTGGATGGAGGATCCGAATTATAAGGCTCTTACATCTATGCATTTCTATTCTTGGCAGAAGGGTCTCAAAACAGGGATTTACTACCTCAGGAGAAAGGCCAAGCACCAGCCTCAGCAATTTACAATCGAGCCAGAAAAAATAGATGAGCCGTGTGAAATGTGTTCTGGGTAATAATTAGATGCGATACAAATTATAAATGTTTTTAATCGCCTTGCAACTGTCTCGCGTTATGTCATGTTCATGTTCGCACTTGGCATAACATCTCAGACAAATTAAGACGTCAGCCATAGAGTCGTGTGTTCCATTTGGAGCTATACCAAATAATTCCTTATACAATTCTGTAAGTGTGGGGTATTTAAAGTATTTATCACCATCCCTACTTGTAACCTCAATTTTGCAACGTTCGATTGAACGTTTCATAGTGCAAAACTCAGGTTTTCTGTGTCCGTCGATGGTGAAATATTGTGGCAGTTTATTTCTTATGCTCTCAACCATGATCATCCTCTTATCGAACGAGATATTGTGTGCTACAACAACGTCTGCTTGCCGAAGATTTTCGTTGAAGTATTCAAGAGCAAGTTTGATGTCAATACCGCGTCGTTTGCAGCGCGATGGGGTAATACCGTGTATTTCTTGACTTCGCTTTGATATTTCTACAGTATCACCGACCTTAATTATATGATCTTGACACGCAAGCATTTTTCTCGCCTCAGTGTCATATAGAATGAAACTGATTTGAACGGTATGCGGCCATTTCCATGGTTGTGTGATAGACGGATTTCTCTCAGTGGGTAAACCGGTGGTTTCGGTATCGAATACAATGACCTTCATTTTTATTTATCATTTAATTTACCACGATTACCGAATCAATTTTTTAATTAACATACTGGATTAATAGCTTCAACTTTTACACTAGAACTCACGGCATATTCCAAAACTTCTACGGTGGAATTTTGTTATTCCGTAAGCCTTTATCCCGTCCATGTGTGTTTTTGTACCATATCCTTTATTGCTTAGAATACCGTATTGTTCATCAAGTATAGGGTTCATCTCACACAGGTCCTCAATGTATTTATCACGAGTAACCTTTGCCATTATAGACGCGGCGGCAATAGCAGTATATTTATCATCTCCACCCACAATACATGTGGTAGGAACTTGTACGATACCAATATCGGGTCTCAGAATTGTATATGGCTTGAAGTCGCTCCCATCGACCAATAAGTGTATGTTTTCATTTGGTTTTATAATTCCTTTTATAGCTTCATGCATGGCGCGATGTGTGGCATTTCTAATATTTATTTCATCAATAGTTGTTTCGGAAGAGTAGCTGACATTCCATGCGATACAATTGTCTTTTATATATTCATAAGCTTCTATGATTTTATTTTTTGAATGAAATCGCTTACTATCTTTCATAAGCGAATGATTAAAACTGTCGTCTTTAGGTAAAATTACTGCTGCGCTATATACTCTTCCAAGCATTGGTCCTCTACCTACTTCATCTACACCGATTTCAATTGATCCATCATCGGCGTTGAAATAATGTTCTAATACTTTTTCTGGTTTTCTGACTCTCTTTGGTTTTTCCTCTATATTATCCATTTTATCTACAATAAATGAATGTGTTTATAATCAATTTCTTGAGAAACTTTTTTCCATATATAATCTATACAATGAAGTTGAAAGCATTACATCTATTTCTTATTTTACTGGCTTCACTTATATTCTGTTCATGTTTAGGGCACTTGTCGGTTGAAGGTATGTCAGGTTCTCGTCGTAATGGAGATACTGTTAAGAGCTCTGTCAGCGACTCGATTAAGGATTCCGTCAGCGACTCGATCAAAGATTCCGTCAAGGATTCCGCTACAAGTTCAGGTATTTCTGGTATTATTTCGGGAGGAAATAAGACTCCTCCTCAAGCAAATATAAATGGTGACACCTATTCATCCGATTCATCATCTGATGTATCTAGCGACACAGCTTTATCGAACACAGCTTTATCGAGCACATCTTCTCCTGCAAGCTATCCAAGCACGACTGATTCGACACCAGCATCACAACCAATGACACAACAAACAACACAACCAACAGCACAACCAACCTATCCAGCTGCCCCAACGGACTATTCTCAATCCACTAGTAGCTCCCAGGGTATCCCCCAATCACAGATCGCTCCTGGTAGCGAAGACCTCTATATTCTCAAATCTGAGGTAATTCCACCTGTGTGTCCTGCATGCCCTACAATGTCAGCATGCCCTCGACAAGAACCTTGCTCGCCATGTCCTCCATGTGCTCGGTGTCCTGAACCTTCATTCGAGTGCAAGAAAGTGCCGAACTATTCAACAAACGATGAGAGCTATCTACCACGCCCAGTATTGGCCGACTTTAGTCAATTCGGTGCATAAGAAATTATTATTTACTCTAATAAATAATGATTTATCCTAATTACGTCTTCTAATACATTTTTTATCAATCTGCATTGTCTCACATTTTGAATCCTGTGGTACAATCTTGATTACACATTTTGATTTTTTACCGTAGAGTGGCTCTGTACACCCTTTCTCTTTCTTTCTTGTCTTTCTAAATTTGAACATTGTTGGTTTTTCACTAGTGCAGCGTGATCTGAAATGTTCATACCTTTCACGAACATCGCAATATGAAAGCCCCGATTTCTTCTTTAACAGCTTGTTTACTGACTCATGTAGTGTATATACATATTTTGAGAACGTATGTCTGTCCTTCATATCACATAGGCGCAAAGGGTGGGACTTCAAATTCCTTTTCAGATTTTCCCTACAATACCTGCATGGAAGTGTGTTTTGAAGATTCAGAATAAGATTGCGATAGTGAAGCTTATCCTTCTTAGTAGGTTTAATCGGATAATTAAATGATATCGTGTGTAGTGAGTGCCAAAGTCCTGGACCCCAGACTGTAGTTAACATTCCATCACCACTCGAATACTCTTTTTTATTATATACTCGCTTTCTTGTTTTATTTTTGGATCTTCTATTGCGACGCATTGTTTTTGGCATACTAAAATAACACGAGAAAAATTTATTTTCAATAATATATATGCCATCAGAATCACCATTCCATATATTTTCTGATAATACAAAACTTGTATGTGTAATAACTAGTCTCGCTTTGTTTGTCATTCTAGTAACAATGGTTGCGCCAACAGGACTAAGTTCTTTCAATTTAGGTCTTGGAAAAATAATATCTATTGCTCTTTTGTCTTATGCTCTAATAGTCAACTGTAATGAAACTAATAAGCTTACATCTAATATTCCAGGGATATTTGAAGATGACAGTTTATCTGGAATAAGAAACAACGTGATACTGAGTTACATTCTGTCAGCAGTATCACTTGGTCTTGTGTTCTATATACTTTTTACTTTTTTCTCTTAATGATGTCTATGATTTTATTTCTTTCAGACGTTGCTTTAGCGATATTAACGATTACGCGACTTGTCAATATTGCCTTATAATAATCTGTGTCGCTAGTAAATTCGCATCTCAACAATTCAATCAATACACCTTCCTTATCTCTAAATAGCATGTAAGAATATAACGTATTCTCTTTATATTATGCTCGTTTAAAGATTGTACTTAATTATTCTAATGTAATATATAATGTTGTCTGATGTTAAAAATCGTTTATCAAAGGTGCTTTCTAATAAAAAATTCATTGTAGTATTAATAGTTACATCTATTTTTATAGCAGCCGCCATCTACACATACAGACGATATGTAGTGCCTCGCATGAAACCTTCTTATGTTCCTAATAAGGAATTTACATCTGGTAGTAATGAAGGGTCAGATACAGCAGATCTATATTTCTTCTATACAGAATGGTGTCCTCATTGCAAAGCTGCGAAACCAATATGGGCAAAACTAAAGGAGGAAGTTGGTGATGGTAAAATTAAAGGAGTAAAAATTAATTTTTTGGATATTGACGCTGATAAGAATACTGAAATGGCTGATAAATATAAGGTTGAGGGTTATCCTACAATTAAACTTGTCCATGGAAACCAAATCATCGAGTATGATGCCAAACCTGATAAGGAAACACTTCTACAATTTCTCAACACTTCCTTGTGAGTTTATATAAGAGAGAAATAGTTTTGCTTGAGAAGATCCTCGTTCAATAAGTTTTCCTCGCATTTCTTCTGTAGCCAATGCTCTAATCCAATCTTCAAAACCATCTAAATCTTCAACAAGACATCTTACCATATATTTAATATCTGAAGTATCATCTTCAGAATATACCGACCTTTTCATTTTAATAAGAAGAACATAAAGGTAATCTATCAGAGATGAGTCTGTTGATACTTTATAATTATCCGTTATCCATATATTTTTGAATGCGAGTATTTCGTCTTTATTGCACTTAGTTTGTTCAATACAGTCGTTTAATGGGAGATTGTTTAACAGTCCTCCATCAATAAAACAATCACCCCCTTCGCAGACAGGTTTAAACGCAAATGGATAAGCTGTTGTCATTCGTATTGCCTTTATGAGTGGCATATCAGGGTGACTCGTGTGAGATATATCTATCTTTGTCAGAAATTGCGTATTCAAATTTGTAGTATATATATGAATATCTATTCCATTGAATTCGTAAAACTCAGCCATTGTCGTATCAACGGTGAGTTCTTTAGCTGTCAGCAACGGTTCTAGAGAGTTATGTATTAATTCATCACCTACTATTCCCTTTTCTGTATAGGCTTTCAGGAAAGAAATTGCAGTAATTCCCAAAGTTTTCTCCCATGGACGTTTGATAAAGTAATCATCAATCCATTCCCAATCATATCCTAGGGAAATAATTACTCCCATAAATGCTCCTATTGAACAACAATAGATACTTTCTATATCTTCCAACTTCCATAAATTTTCCTTAGCTAAGTGCCGCGCGGCACCATATGTTAAGAACCCTGCAGGACCACCTCCACTTATAACAAGGTGTTTAATTGTCATTTTACTATTTATATCGTTTTATTTAATAACTTTTTTTCTTCTAAGTTTTTATCAATGGATACCATCTTTACTCTTAACGAAGATTCATACGATAATGAAAAAATAAATCTTGATGATCTTTACGAACGCAAGAAGCAATATGACCTCAACACAGTAGCAATCTATAATCGTATTTTAAATAGAATACATATCCGGGTAAAGACTGTATCACGACAACAGGCCACCGTGCAGTTTTGTTGGTTTGTTATACCCGAAATGGTAATAGGTGTTCCTCGTTATAACAATGGAGAATGCACCGCATATGTAATTGATAAATTAAAGGAAAATGGATTCATGACAAGATATACGCACCCAAATCTTTTATTAATATCGTGGAAGCATTGGGTTCCATCGTATGTTAGGAGAGAAATTAAGAAGCAAACTGGTGTTGTAGTAGATGGTTATGGGAATAAGGTTGAAAAGACAAATGAAAATAAATCAAGCGAACCATCTGATCCAAACACACTCATGTTTCAAAAGAATGACAATATTGATATAAGTTCTAAAGAAAAAGATTATAAATCCATTGACACTTACCAACCGAGTGGAAAACTTATATACAATAAAGACCTACTTAAGAGAATTGAGGACAAATCACGCACATAGAATACTGACTTAATATGCGAGTATCCAATATAATAGAACTCGCTTAGGGTGGACGCAGTCAAAGGAAAATAAATAAATAATAAGACGCAAATAAGTAAGGAGTCGAAAATTTGTTAAAAAAAACACAACTCGTTAAGGAGGTGAAAATCGGTTTAATTTAATATGAAGTTAGGTTGGTGTGACGTATTTTGCCTAAAGTTCATTTCATTAAGGATATTTAATGAAATGAGTAATTCTTGAAACTCTATGAAGCACCAAGAGCACGCTG
>Ga0209711_10003129_pt1 | contig 14163 bp, 44 predicted proteins | sample ArcticOcean_MG_C_7_FD_187441 | JGI IMG/M metagenome (GOLD analysis project Ga0209711, IMG submission 187441) | Marine microbial communities from western Arctic Ocean - ArcticOcean_MG_CB11_88 (SPAdes) (version 2) | ecosystem: Environmental > Aquatic > Marine > Oceanic | place: Arctic Ocean... | reverse complement strand
CCATGGTATAATATATTCATACCACAACCAAGGAAGGTAAAATGCAAGGTAAGTACTCAATCAAGAAGTTCAACGGCGACGATCAATACAGTTGGGCAGTATTCCATGCTGCTGATGTAAAGGGGAAGCAAAGTCCAATCCTTTACAATGAAGCAAAACCGGTTATCTGTGGTCTCGATCGCTCAGAAGCACGATACCACAAAGAATGTTTGGAGGCAATGGTATGAAAACCTATACTTTTATTATCGGATCTACTGACGACTTTGAGTTCATTGAATCATTGGTGGACTACGTAGAACAAGAAGGCTATGACGGCGACCTCAACTACTCAATCTTTGAGTTTGACTGTCCAGCTGATTGTAGTGAAGAGATTGTGACAATGATGGCTCGTGGATACGCATTCAGCAATGACTGGTGCATGGACGGAACTGTTAGTTGTATGATTGAGGGCGCACTCGACGGTGCAGCGGAGCAGACCGCAATTCAGACTGGTATCGATGCCCGTGAGTCTACGAAGAATGACATTAAGAATCATGACCTCTGGGAGATGTAAACAGTGCAAATGCAGTAGTCTTATGGTATAATAGTAGTATAAGGAAAGGACTCATTATGACTAACTGCTTAGATATCACTAATCTCACAACCACAGAGCTAGAAAAACTACTCAAAGATATTCTCTCAGGAGATACAACGTTTGATGATGCAGTAAAGACTGTAGGCGGGTTCACAATCATCATCGAAGAAGTAAAAGAGTAACATGTCATCATACAAATGGGACGACGGGGGAAACCTCATACGAGCAAACCAGGATCCACTTTATCTAAAGCGTGGAGATCGCTTCTTTGATGTAGCTAACGGAAGATGGGCACTTTGTACCCGAATCATTCCAAGGGAAGAAGCATTGGGCGCGCCTTTTGAGGCACTGTACGACGGGTGTGATCGGTTCAAGTCTTTTATTGGCTCGGCGATGGCATGCGATATTGGCGAGGTCATTCAGTGCAGGTAGGCGACATTGTGCGAGTCAAGGGCAACTTCCAGGTTCAAAATGCACCTGAAGAGGTCTGGCCAGAATGCTACGGTCAGGTAGGTGTGATCGTCGAGCTACTACATGCTGCATCCACACTTCCGCTTGCAAATATTATGGTCTTGGGTGATGTTGATCAGTTTTATCTGGATGAGCTGGAGGTCGTCAATGCAGGTAGGTGACCTAGTTAAGTTTTTTAATGATGAATCAGATTATGCGGGGCAGGTCGGGATCGTCATGCGTGTAAGACCCATCTCAGATAACGAGAAGTACAGGGTTTATGTTCAATGGCCTACAGCTTATATAAAGTATCCTGAACGGCAGTTGGTGGTGATCAATGAAAGTATGTGAATTATGCAAATATTAAATAAGGATGGTATAATAATACATAACCAATAATCAAGGATGATACAATGACAGTTCACAGAACTATTCCGCTACAAAATAAAACACCTCAAGATAAAACAGTATGGCTAGTTCACGCTGAACCTTGTCTAATGCCACCCAATCTTGAGTTCACATCACAAGGACAGGCTGAAACATATACTACAATGTTAGAATCTGTAGATATCGAATGGTACTCTATCATTGAGAGATATGCCACCTCAACACCGGCAAATAAAAGATCAGAGATGGTTGCTGCTGGTAGAAAGGCATACACAAACTCATTCATAAGAGGGTAGCACAATGAAGAATATGTTTATATCAAAATCAAACGGAAAAACATTTTTTCAAGAAGGTGATACTTTCTTACGACGTGACTTCGGTGAACACCCAGAAGATGTAGCAATAATACCATCAGTGAGCATTGTTAGCGTATGCTCAGGTACGAAGTCAATGATAGCCCTAAGAGATTTGCATCGTCATTTTGAAAAGATTCCCGCTTAGCTCAGCTGGCTAGAGCAAATAACCCTGTAGTTTGCTACTCTATCACATACTTATACATATGAACGATTTAAACTGCAAATTTTGTACACAACTAAGAAAAAGCTTGAATAGTCTTCGCGCTCACGAAAGGCTTTGTAAACAAAATCCAGATCGAAAAGATGTATCTGGAAAGAACAATCCGATGTATGGAAAGAAAGGAGGTAATCAATTTACTAAGCATCCAGAATGGATTGTTAGTGAGGTGACTAAGGAAAAACTAAGCACTGCTGCAACGGGAAGAATTCTCACAGACGAGCACAAGAAGAAGACATCTGACTCCATGAAGTTAGCTCATAAAGAAGGAAGGGCATGGAATATCGGACAAAGTCGATGGAACAATAAACCGAGCTGGCCTGAGCAGTTTTTTATGAAAGTAATAGAAAACGAATTTAGTGATAAAGAATATCAAAGAGAATATACCGTTTCAATTTATTCATGTGATTTTGCTTGGCCACATAAAAAGAAATGTATTGAAATAGACGGCAATCAACACCAACGATTTGATGAAATAATAGAAAGAGATAAAAGAAAAAATAAAGCTCTCAAAGATGATGGTTGGTTATTACTGAGAATTTCTTGGAAAGAATTCTATAAAGATACAAAGAAATGGATAGAGATAAGTAATGAATTTATTGGGGAGTAACTCAGTGGTAGAGTGATCGGCTGTTAACCGATTCGTCGTGGGTTCGATCCCCACCTTCCCAGCCATTTTAAACATGAACAACATAAAATAGAAAACTTGTAAACCATACGAAACTATGGTAAAATATTCACATAACAAAAGGAGAACTTAAATGTTCACAAATCAAGTAGTAAATCAGCTCAAAGAGCTAAACCTATCACCAGAGACCAAGGTTTCTTTATCATATACAGGAGGCACAGACTGTTTTGTATACAATGAGACTGAAGTTGAAACAGCCCTAGAGAATACTGATGTTGTTAACGTATTTGCTAGCCTAGTATCAAAAGTCGGAATGAATCTAACTGATAACTATGGAAACAATATCATCGATTCACTCATCGATGCAGAGCATATTGAGCGTGATTTTGTTAACTCGTGTTGGGACGAAGACAACGAAGAATATTATGATGATGATCTAGACAATGCAATCTGCGAATTTGTCAATGATAACTTTTATGATCAAGAGTTTATTGAAAATGATGTTACAAGGTATGATCACAAGCGTGGTTATATTGATCTCACTGCACGTCTGAACACTACGGTCGGGAACATCGTTGAAACAAATGTCGACCTCACCGGATGGGAAGTTTCAGTGCCGCTGGCTGGCGGAACATTTACGCTAGGATAAGTAAAAGCGTGCAAATAATCAAAGCCTGTGGTATAATATATACATAAGGAAGGAACACTGTTCGCACTGGTTACACCGGTCGTCTGGAGTCGAAAGACTAGGTTCCTTCTAAGCTTTTTGATATCAAGAATATGTGGGGGACACAGGCCAGAGAGATAGTGGGTAAGACTTACGAGCAGTAAGCTATCTCGTGGTTGCGTAAGCGTGGTCGAAGTACTGACTTACAGGCTGTGTCTAGATAGAGAAGGCGGAACTCTATTGTTTTTTAGGACTATAGCTCAATTTGGTTAGAGCACTGCACTCATAATGCATCGGTTCTCGGTTCAAGTCCGAGTAGTCCTACCATTCGCCGGTGTAGCTCAGTTGATAGAGCGCCGCTCTTGTAAAGCGGATGTCGTAGGTTTGAATCCTATCACCGGCTCCACTATATAGCATCCACAATGCTATTTCCTGTGCACAAGGAAGAATCAAAGGTTGCAACCTTTGGAAGTGGAACAGGAGTATGGGATCTCCTATAGATAATAAAATCCCCACATTTTTACTGGGGTGTAGTTCAATTGGCAGAACGCCTGGCTGTTACCCAGGAGGTTGTTGGTTCGAGTCCAGCTGCCCCAGCCATTTCGTGCAAACTATTCAATCTTATGGTATAATATCTATACCAACCAAGGAAACTAAAATGTCAATTGCAGATACTACTATCTATCAAGAGCGAATCAAATCAATTTCACAGAAGTTCATCGACGATATGATGTCCCTCCACGTTGAGGAACCTGAAATGTTTGAAGGTCGTGCAACGCTTGAACAATGGGCTAATCAAGTATGGAGTGCTAAGCTTGATCTTGAGAAACGAATTGAAGAACAGGTAGAAGAAGTCGAAGAGCTTCTTCATGGCGGAAGTTACACCCATCAGTTCAAAATCTAAAACATGCGCCCATAGCTCAGCGGATAGAGCATCCGCCTTCTAAGCGGAGGGTCCCAAGTTCGAATCTTGGTGGGCGTGCCATTTAACAAAAAACGGGTCATTAGCATAGTTGGCCAATGCAGCAGACTTTTAATCTGACGATCGAAGGTTCGAGTCCTTCATGACCCACCATTCAAAGAGAACAAATGTCAAATTATGATTATCGCCCTGAGCTAGAAGAGCAAGAAGAAGGCGAAAAACAATTAAAAGAAAAAATTAAAAAGTTACCAGAGGAAGAAGAAAATGACAGTGACAGAAATGATAGAGAAGCTCCGCCATGTTGAAGAAACCGGGAAGGGAAATCTAGAAGTATTGATGCAGGATTCGCAAGAGGGATTTGGATGGAGCCTGCAAGGTAAGTATACCATCGGGCATTGTGATGATGAAGGTTATGTGTGGCACCCTATGGATATTGGTGATGCCAGAGAGCTGGAAGGTAAAGATATCAATGATGAGCCTGACGTCATAATGTTTTATTGAACTATGTATTATGCAAATGCTACAAAGCTATGGTATAATAATAACATAATCAAGGAGAATATTATGGAAGAAAAAGAATGGGGTTCAATCGAATATCCTATCACTCTAGGCTACACTAAGCCGAATGGTGATAAGTATAAGGTTGTGATCCATAACTCGGATCAGTCGGAATATGAATACGACAAGATGTTTGAGTTGTGTGGTCAAGACGTACCATTCAGTGTAGATTAAGGAGATCAAAATGAATCAATTTACTGTACACGGTTTTCGTAGAAAGTTTTTTCGGAATCTAAATGAGTCTAAACTACCGGAAGGCAGGCACATTGATTGCCTGATCTGGGAAGTTGATTCTGAGCTTCAAGAGTGGCCTGAACATATCTATAGTATCTTCCCACGCATTTCAGTTCCAGAGCATGAGTTTGAAGAGATTGTAAGCGATCTGCCTGCTTTTAATGATCTTATGATTGCGGGTCTGGCGTGGAATGAAATCAACAAGCCTTCTAAGTTTATTGTTGAGTGCTTTGATATTGATGAAAAGATTATGATCGACACTTCAGGATATGACTACCCAAGATATAAAGCGGCTATCACATAAACGTGCAAATCAGCCACTATTGTGGTATAATATAAACATCAACCACCTTAACCAAGGAAATTAAAATGAAGCTAAACGTAAACAATGATATCGAGTTCGGTACTAACATTCTAGACATCGAGGTCCCTGACGCACTTCGCAAAAGGATCCCATCAGGTATTAAATATTTTGATGATGCAATCGGTGGTCAAGGATTCACACCTTCTGCTGTAACACTATTCACTGGGACCCCTGGTGCTGGTAAAACTACCATGATGCTAGAACTCTCTAATGCACTATCTGCTAAGGGCTCTACTGTTCTTTTCAATACAGCAGAAGAATCGCTCTACCAATTGAAAATGACTGTTGAACGACTTAATCTGAGAACTGGGTTCATTGCTGGTCAAGAATCAAGCGTTCCTGCTCTTCTTAAACACTGTGATGAACTTCGTGAAAAGAATCCTGAGAAGCCTTTCTTTCTTATTGTTGACAGTCTTCAAACTCTCAATGATGGTAAATATGGCGATCACGTTAATGGCAAGACTGCTGTTCGCTCACTACAATTGATTACTGATTACTGCAAGCAACATTATTGTAATGCTATTATCATCGGTCAAGTGACCAAGGATGGCAAGATGGCTGGGTCGAATACGATCAAGCATATGGTTGATGCTAAAATGTCACTGTCAATTGAAACCAAGGATGCAGATCTTCTGGGTTGCCGAGTTCTTCAAGTTGAGAAGAATCGATTTGGTGGCGCAGGTCACATCATGTTCCTTTCACTCCGCGATAAGGGATTCGACGAGGTTGCTCGAGTCACTATCGGCTAATTTTAAATGACCGGTGAGTCCGGTTGGCAGTGGGGTAGGGTTCACCGGTTCCTTGGTTAACCCTGCTGCCACACCTCATTTTACGAGGTGGCAGACTCAAAAAACTTGACCATAAGTTGTTTAGATCATTCAATAAAAACAACATAAAATAAAAAATGCACCTTGTACAATTCAACAAATCACAATATAATATTTTAAAGAGGTATAGAAATGAAGGGAACAAAACTACAACGACAGAATCAACACCGCAAACGGCTAATATCCAAGATCAAGCGATGGAAGACTAAAGGAAAGGACACTGCTGGTCTTGAAAAGGACTTGGGTTATAGCAGTGGCAAGCTTGATCGTCCTACCTTCAGGTCTGGGCGTGATTGTGATCCTCGTTTGAAGAAGTGGCAAGGTACTACTGAATGAAAGTAGGTGAGCTAAAGGTTGGCACGCTCGTGATGGCATCTGGGAATTGGGAAATTATTTCTAGTTCCTGGCCGACGTATGAACGCACAGATGAACATAAAGTGTTTAAGAAGGTTGACAGGGGATCAATTGGTATAACAATCGCTCACGCATGGAAGAGGGAAGCAAGAAAAGATATAATGATGTTTGTAGGAACATCCCAAGATGACTTTCAGTGGGGTGGTGTACGAAGACATCATAATTTTTTGTGGAATGGTAAGGGTGTGATAATGACAGGATATGATATAAGATATCTAGAAACAGTACAGGATGGTGACAAATGAGTGATGGGCATAGTGATTCAGCAAGATATAGCAAGTTCTATAGAGCTGATCAAGAGGCAAAAGAGAGAAACGAGAGTAGCAAGCTAGCCAAGATGAGCCTGGTGCTTACCGATGAGTCAGTTGTAGATCTAAAAGGTGTTCAGCTAATGTTTAGCGAGAGCGTAAACAAAGACGTACAAAAAGCTAGTGTTGATACAATAACAGAGGATGGAAGCAGAATGATTAACTTAACTGAGCTGATCAGAGCAATGATCAGAAAAGGATTAGTGTAAATGTACTACTACACAGTATACGGTACTCGTGCAGCAGATGGTGTTGAAGAAATCTTGAGAACGTTTGACAGAGACATGGAGCTTACTGATCAAGAAGCAAGAGAGTCCGCAATGAACTATGAGCTTGTAGCCCGTCGCAACGAAAAGTACGAGTCTTGTCGAGTGCAGCGTAGCACGATGGTATTGAAGTAGTCTATATTCATGCAATTCGCCAAGAATTGTGGTATAATATATACATACCAAGGAGGTTACAATGGATAACAAGAATCAAATCATTAAGTCTATCAAGGCTGTACGTGGTCTAGACCGAGCAGAACATTTTGCTAATGGTGGAACCTTGGTAGAATGGATGGGTGGACCACACCTAATCGTCAAAGACAAGAAGAAGTTTCAAAACAAAAAGGCATGTCGCGGCCAAATGCGATACTAAGGAGAAATAATGAGATTCGAAGTAATAGTGTTCACCCCGAGTGGACAGACTCCTGTAATCGTTCATGCAAATAATCAGCAAGAGGCGATCAAGCTAGTACGTAGTATGTACGCATCACTTCTTGCAGAAGATAGACGTTACACAGTACAGACTTATGCCAGACCCTTACAATAAGTTGTTTAGCAACGACGAGTACACTCGAAAGGTGACGAACTCTAAGACTGCTCGTGCAATCGTCACGGGTGGTCTTCTCGTCAGCTATTCGGTAATACTCATCGGAGAAACGTTGTTAAGTGTTAAAAAAATAATCACAAGACCATTTTTCAAAAAAAGGAATGACAATGTCGGACGCAGCTCAGATCTATATTGAACTTGGATCAGACGTAGCAAAGAAGTATGAAGATCTTAGAGAAGAAGAAGATCAATTGCTACTTATCTTAAGAGAAACTGGTCACATTGACGATGCAGAGTTAATACGGATTCGCAATGAAATATACCAGCTGAGGCAGGATGCCAGGATAGTAAGCCAGCGATGATTAACATGTTATACTTTCTTTCAGGATTTTTATGTTGTATGATTATGGTTGCAGCAATTAATAATAACAAAGGAATGTAGAAAACACTATGGGTGAACTTGTATGCTTAGAAGAATACAAAGAAAAGGCATTTCTACAAGAAATTGCTGAACTAAGAGTAGAATTGGAGTTGATAATGTCCTCCTGGCCTGAAGAAGAGAGCACTGGGTATTTTCTTTCTTTAGAAGAGATGGATGACATTGAAAAAACATGGCTAAACGAAAGAAACAAAAAGTAGTTGTAGACGCTGGCTTGCAGGAGCTTAACGGTTGGAAGATCGGAGACGTTGTATGGGGGATCAGACCAAACAAAGAAGTCTGTAGAGGGGAAATAATCAGATTCTACGAAAGTGAGGAACTCGTGCAGGTTCTTTGTTTGGTAGGGGACGGGTACTTGATATGCGAAATGCGTACGCTTGAAGAGAGTAGCACTAAGCCTCTAATGAAAAAGAAAGCAAAAGAATATATTCCAAGAAGCTAACGTGCAAATCATATTCATTTGTGGTATAATATTATCAAGGAGCAAAGATGAACACAGAAAAAGCAATTAAGAAGATTGAAAAGTATTTGGGTGTAAAGGTCGAGAGGCAAGGACACATATACACATTCTTATATGAAAATAAAACGTGCAGGTTTCATGACTCATCTGGAGATGCTCATAGTTTCCATATCAGGAGAACTGATGATCATTCGGATTTACAATCAGATTATTTTGCGGGATATCATTTAAAGAATCTAACACAGTTTTTACATTCATTGAAGCAGCCAGATCCAAAGTTCCCTAACGGTTCGCTTATCAAAGGACGCATCAACAAACGTGCAGCAAGGCATGGAATTGCAGGTGTAGCAGGTGTCGTTATTGATGTCGGATTATATGGAGCATACAATATTTTATGGAACGGTAGTGAACAAATCAGTACGTACCCATATGAAAGAGATCTTGAAGGAGCAGAATAGATGGCAATAAGAGTCAGGCCTCCACCCAAGCATCTTGTCAAGATGAGCCAGGATGAAATAGATCTTATAGTAAGAGAGCACAAACTCTATATAAAGACAAGAGGCAGGCGCGGAGAAGAAGCCACATTTCAGGACTACGATTTTACTGGCATAAGCTTTCGTAATGCCTGGCTGAATGACATAGACTTCAGAGGAAATTGGTTTCAGAGTTGTGATTTTAATTTTGCAAGACTTGATGGGTGTAATTTTGAAGATTGTTGGGTTGAAGGCAGCACATCACATGATGTAGATTTTACCAATGTTAACATAAAGGGGACGCTCTGGGACGAAGACTAAAATGTGCAAATACAGCTCATCCATGGTATAATAGTAGTATAAGGAGTTCATAATGGAAATAGAAGCTGGTATGAATATGGAAAATTTGGCGATTATGGGACAGGCAACACTAAAGTTGATCTCTTTCTGGTGGCCAGTTATTGTATTCGGGATCGTAGGAATATTTATTGTAGATAGAAAGGTAGATCAACTCAAGGAGAATCGATAATGACTACACCATTTGATATTGCAGAAAAGAATGCACAACAGTTTATGGCTGGGCTCCACACTATGCAAGAGATTGTAAAGTCACTGGAAGATCACAAGCATGCTAAAGAAATGATTGAAGAATGCTCACGACATAAGGATCTTGCTCCGAGTATTGCAAGCTTTCAAGCAGAAATTGATGAAATTGAAGATTTTTGGCTAAAGGTAGCTAATATTTATTCTATTGTTGGACAGATGGATTCTTGAAATGGCTATAAGAAATATCAAAGAAAAACCAGGTACTCCGCTTGAAATAGACCTCAATGGACCAGACGGTAATGCCTATGTTCTTATTGGGCTGGCTAAGAACCTAAGCAAGCAGTTAAGGTATGACCATGATCACATCGAAAGAATCGTAGACGAAATGACACTTTCAGACTACGAGGGGTTACTTTATACATTCGATAGAGAATTCGGATCATTTGTCACACTCTGGCGATAATTGTGCAAATCTATTAATCCTATGGTATAATAATACTATAATCAAGGAGATAACATGACAACATTCAAAAACACAATCAAACACGACGGCGGAAATCACAACGTAGAGGTAAAGGTTGACAATGATCAGCTTGTTATCTACTTCGGTAACAGTTTCACTCTTCGCGTTGATGAAAAGAACGCAGATAAGCTACGCAATCTTCTCTATGAAGGAGCTCGTGAGCTCACAATCGCTCGTCGCAACAGCACTCTCTAATGATCAACATTCTCGGTAGCATCCCGCTCAACATAACTGTTGCGTGTAGCGGAGGACCGGATAGCATGGCAATTCTTTCTTTCCTTTCTTATCATAATAAGCGGAACGTTAGCGTTGCTTACTTCAATCATGGAACGGCCTTTGGTAATGACGCAGAAGTATTCATTAGGGAGTACTGCTTAAGGCATGAGCTACCTCTGACCGTTGGCATGATTGGTACCATGGATAGAGGAGATAAGAGCACAGAGGAACACTGGAGAGACGAAAGAGCAGACTTTCTAGAAGGTATCGAGGGATCAGTTGTTACTGGTCACAACCTTGATGATGTGATGGAGTGGTATTTGTTCTCAACGCTTCATGGGCAGAGCAAGCTTATCCCATATCAAAGAAACAATATCATTCGACCGTTTTTGACCACGGACAAAAAGACACTGATCAGCTGGTGTAATCGCCATTCAGTTCCCTACATCATTGACCCAGGAAATGTTGATGAAAAGTACATGCGAAGTATCATTAGGCACAAGATCCTACCTGAAGCGTTAAGGGTCAATCCAGGTTTGGCCAAGGTAATAAAAAAGAAGGTAGAGAAGAATGAGCTTAAGCGAAGATCAAATTGACAGGGTCAAGACACTCGAGACAATGATTGAAATCTTGATAAGCGAGATGGAGGGTAAAGAAGGAGCTCACAAGTCAGCATCACATAGACATTTAAGAATGTCAAGAATAGCAATACGAAAGGTATTAGGAAGCCGGTAGTATCGTGCAAATCTATTGAATGCATGGTATAATATAGATATACCAAGGACCTTAGCATGAACCGCAAACGTAGAAATGATAGAAACCAAGTTATCTACCTTCTCACATGTGTTGTGACTGGTGAGCGTTATGTAGGTCTTACAGTTGCTAGAACGCGAGCATACAAAAAGTCAATGAACATCAGATACGATGCTCACATTCGCAACGCAACGATTTACGGAAAGGACACACTTCTTTACCGCGCAATGAGGGTATATGGACCCACGGCTTTCACCAAAGAAGTTCTCGAGGTAGTCAGGGGTAAGGCAGAGGCACACAGGCGCGAACTTGAAATAGCCCGTGAGATCGGAGCGGAACTCAACATGGAGGGGTTCGGTCGGAAAACAAACTCGGTAGGTGTATAATGAAAGTCGGTGATCTAGTAAGAACCAAACAGGCACATAGTGCTTACGGATATAGCAGACCAGTCTGTATCGTTATAGACGCGAAGAGTAGGTTGGACGGCACATACCTTAAAGTCATTGATTCAAAAGGCAATGTCAAGTCATGGTGGCCAGATGAGTTGGAGATGATCAGTGAAAGTAGGTGATCACATTCGGCTATCACCAGCAACAGTTCGGGTATATGAACTAAACTCTGATAATGGTTTGATTGTTGGCAGACTGCCAAATGACGCAAAAGGCTATCCAGCTGATTATCATGTATTGATTGATGGCAATGTTATACACATGGGATTTGCAATAGAGCAAATCGAAAATGGCGAGGTGATAAGTGGATCAAAATGAAGAAGCGATGGAACATTTTGTTCGAGGGTGTTTCTGTCTTGTAATGGCATGCGGACTCTGGATACTATGGTTCGTGTCATGAAAGTCGGAGATCTTGTAACGTGGAGCTGGGGTGATGGTAAAGAGCGGGGCATTGTTATTGAAAAAGGTGTGTATGCCGGGAACAAGGACACGAAAGTATATTGGAGTGAATCAGAAGTGATGACAGAGAAAAGTAATGAGCTGAGGGTGGTCAATGAAAGTCGGTGACTTGGTAAAATTTACTGTTGGCGCAGCTGCTGTAGTGAATGTTGGTGTTGTTATGAAAGTTTGGAAAGTAGCTTACAATAACAGAGTTCAGTCAGTTGATATTCTGTGTGGAGATAAAATTATCCCAAAGTCAATCATCGGTGTTGAGGTGATCAATGAAAGTCGGTGACTTGGTAAGACTGAAAACTGTTGACAAGGATCAACGACCAACCCGAGTTGGTGTTGTAATTGAATTCATACAAAAAAAGTGTTGGAGGACTCAAGAGATGGGAACAAAAGTCAATTGGGATGTTATAGAACCAGAGCCACACGGTGTTGTTATGTACGACAATTGTTCGTTGGACATTCCCCTCGAAGACTTGGAAACGATAGGGGAATGAACTCTATGCAAATATCGCTGGAGTATGGTATAATAATACTATAATCAAGGAGACAACATGCTAGATAGAGTAATGGTTTACGACGGTGATATTGGTGAGATACTTTCAGATTCTCGACATGAAGAAGAGTTTGGATTCAGTAACTGTGATATTGATGATAAAGTCCTAGAAGCTGATGCCTATATTGTTATTGCAAAAAATAACTGGGAGATTCTTGGTGCTGATGATGATGGAGATATCCGGGTAAGGAGAGCTGATCCTAGCACAATGTGGTGGATGAAATGAAAGTCGGTGATCTGGTAAGACATGTTCTTTCTCACAAGCATGAGAATATGATCGGTATTATTCTTGGAATAGTGGAGCAGCCCAGGAGTGACAATGATGTATTCAATGTTCTGTGGAATGATGGAAAGATTGGAAATAATGTCTGGGACTATGACTTGGCGGTGATTGATGGAAGTCGGTGATCTGGTAGCACTTAGATTGTGTGGTGATGAAGGGAAGATTGGAATGATTACAGCTGCTCCGGATCCCTCATATCTTGGGAAGAAAAGCCCAGGACTTTGTCTATTTTGGGTTTTGACAGACAAGGGCAATCAATGCTACTCTGGCAATCAATTGATTAGACACAAATGGATGGGCAAATGAAAGTCGGTGACCTTGTAAAAATCAATGAAGGTATCTTCCATGAAGGAATACCTGAGCACAGAGTTGGGGTCATTATTGAAAAAGGTCCTGAGCTGGGTGTGAATAGTTTGGGTGCAAGCAAGCAGGATGACATTATGAATATTTTGTTGGCAGGACAATCACTACACTTTCACAAAATGTTTTTGGAGGCAATATAAAATGAAAAACGTAAAGCTAGACACTAAGAAGTTCCGGAAGGGTGATCTTGTAAAGGCAGCTCCCGTAGACGATCCATCCTGGGATCCGCCAATCAAGGGATTCTATCATCTAACTGCAGATGAAATAGAAGACTGGCGTATAGACAAGCGTGAAGAAACTAAAGCGGCACAAGCAAGAGGTGAGAGCGCGTTTCATATCAACTTCGATGATGCAGGAGAATCTCGTCTGGCACCACAACATGCTTATCAGGAACTAAACACGAACATGGTGTATGAAATCCTAAGAGCACGATGCAGAGTACCATGTGGCTATCACATGGAGTCAGGCCAGGTCAAGATTCTTGACACAGAGTCAGGACGTGAATTGTATTGTGATAGGGATGATCTATTGAAAGTTGGGTAACGTGCAAATCCTGAGTGCTTATGGTATAATATTATTATAATCAAGGAGACATAATGTCTAAATCACTCACCCCAATCATCAAGAAATACCAAGCAAAGCGGCTCAAGAAAGATAATCCGTATGCTCCACAACAGATTCAGTTCAAGAACAATCGTGAGGCATCACAGGCAGTCTGGGAGATCAGCGCATCAACCGGTCGCCAGTGCTACAATGATGGTGATGTCGTTCACGTGTACAAGTAGAATCATGCAAATCCTGTATGCTTATGGTATAATATATTCATACCCCAACCAAGGAAACTAAAATGCTTACTTATCAACTTATTCAAATCCTCCTCGACGATGATCAAGGAGTCTCTACTGAGGCTTATAACGCCATTCTGAGCTGGTT
>Ga0209711_10003122_pt1 | contig 14182 bp, 9 predicted proteins | sample ArcticOcean_MG_C_7_FD_187441 | JGI IMG/M metagenome (GOLD analysis project Ga0209711, IMG submission 187441) | Marine microbial communities from western Arctic Ocean - ArcticOcean_MG_CB11_88 (SPAdes) (version 2) | ecosystem: Environmental > Aquatic > Marine > Oceanic | place: Arctic Ocean... | reverse complement strand
TGTGTAGCGCACAAGAAGTTAAATACTGCAAAGACGCTAGAACGGGTGATATTATTACTATCCAGGCTGGCTACCCTTGTCCTTTCCCTACTCATAAACTATAGGATCACTACAATGAGCAAACAAAAAACAGCACATGACATAATATTGGCTTCAATTAAAGCTGAAGAAGAAGGCGTAACTGTTAATTGGAAACAGACTTTGTTGCAATATCATGATGCCGCTACACAAGAAATAGCAAGGTTAAGTAAAGAGCTAGAACGCAGTCAAGATAATTTAGATTTAGTAACGACTAGCCACAAGCCTCCTACTAACCCCACTTAGCTGGGGTTCCACTACGGGAGTCGATGTGGGTGAAGGTGCTGTACCTGCCCACTGACATTCCCAAATCTTCTGCATAATTAGCAATTCTTTCTGGCTCAATTCCTTTTACTTGAATGTCTGCCGCCCTACCCTTTAAATGCTGAGACTTCTCAGTGCCTCCCACTGCATGATTGTGAGCAATACATCTACACCCTGACGTTATCACTACTGGGACTTCAAAGTGGCCCCTGATAGCTTCTAGGGCTTCTAGCAATACAGTGTCAACTGTATCAAAGCCACAGCCACACTTACAAGCAAACTCAGGGCGTTTAAAATGAGGAGATAAACTCAATGACAGTCTCCGCTAATAAATTGCATGTTTAAGTCTTCTTGGTTTGCACTGTTGGCAAGCATCCTATCTTCTAATCGAAACAAAGCAGCAGACACAGCTTGAGTGTTAGACGCTTGAGCATAAAACAAAAAGCCAAAGATACTGCCAAAGACAACAATGACGGCAACAATAAGACTGCCAATCTGCGCCCAGTTTGTTTCTTTAGGCTGACTAAAATGAGATAACTGCTTGCTTAATCTTTGCATGTTTTCAGTTTGATTAGCGAATCCTGCAACTTGCTCGCGCCCCAGGCCATCCATTCCCACTTTCAACCCAGCAATATCAGTCCTAATCTCGCTAATATCTCTGACGTTTCTTTGAGTAATATCAAAATGTCCTCCGCTGTCGTCCTTGTCAGTCATCCTACGCCCCATCTCCACGGCTATTATCCTTTGATAATTGCAATTATTTAACGGCTTACGCCTTTGGTTTTTTCCCAAGTACGTAATGCGCCAAGTCCCAGAAGTGCAGTTACCAGTCCCGTTACTTCAGCACCGTCTATGCTAGGCAATAAAGGAACAATCTCAGCAGCCCTGTCAGACAATGTTACAATACCTATTACAATAAAGTCTTTGATGATCCAGTTATAAAATAACGCTACAGCACAAATCCAAAGAAGTGCGGGTCTACCCCCTGCAACAAACCAGTTTGTGTTTTTGGCTGCCTCAATGTTAGCTTGCGCTTGCATCATGTGCGGCTGGGCCATGAGTGCCTGTATCTTTAACGCTGCTGAAGCTCTTTCATCATCAGAAGTAAACAAGCCGTCTAAACCGCCCATTACGCTGTCAGCCAAACTACCTACATCAAAATTGATTATTCCACTCATGCCTCTAACGCTTTAACTCTAGCCGTAAGTTCTTGATTAGACTTAATCAATACGGCTATGAGGTCGTTGTACCGCATAGTTAACATGCCAGTTTCTTCATCAGTATCTACGCAGCAAGGAAGAACTTCCTGTACTTCTTGGGCAATCAAGCCAGTGTTGACTATTCTATCCTCAAAAGGAACAGAGTTACTTTCATCTTTATACTTAAAGTAGATAGTGGACAGACCTGAAAGCATCTCAGTGGCGTTCTCTACGTTACCAACAACGTCCTTTTGATTGATGTCAGACGTTATTGACCACACGGCAGTTCCCCACACTAGCTGGGCAATGGTAGACGCTACGCCATTGTAGATACGAAAGTTAGGCTCAGTGCCAGAAAGGCAATCAATGTTCCATGCTACGCCGTAGTCCACACCGTTAGTCAGTCTAATCTGACCACCTTCGCTACCTAGACCAACAGGTCGTACAAATAAATCCCCACCAGTGCTAGCAGCGTATCCTACAGGCATTACAAAACCATATTGGTTTAACTCAATAGTCCCACGGGAAGACGCAAGTATGATGTCTCCAACATCATTGCTATTAACAGCCGCCCCTGTGGAGCTAATAATGATGCCGTTAGCGGGTTGGCTAGTTTCTCCTGCTAGCTGCCCTATAGCTACAGCGTAGTTGCCCTGCGAAGTCTTCCCCGTTAAGTTTCCAATAGCGACAGCACCAGCACCCTGTGAAGTATAGCCAGCGCCCCGTCCTAGAGCTACAGCGTTTGTGCCTTGTGTAGTTTTACCTGCTTCAATACCAACAGCTATAGCGTTGTCGCCTTGACTTTTTAATGGGTCAGTAGAGTCACCTTCCGCAGCGCTGGTACCAATAGCTATAGCGTTGGCTCCTTGGATTTCTCGCCCAGCTTTGTTACCAGCAGCAATAGAATTTTCTTTTTGACTCGTCTGCCCAGCAAACAATCCAATAGCTATTGCTTGGTCACTTTGGTTGGTTCGACCTGCTTGGTTTCCTATAGCTACAGCGTTATTTTTTTGGCTACTTTCTGCTGAAAATGAGCCTATAGCAACACACGCTTCGCCCTGTGAAGTCTTACCTGTCTCTCTCCCTACAGCAACAGAACTGCCGCCTTGATCTTCGTAGCCAGCCTGGTCGCCTACAGCAACAGAATGACTGCCTTGATCTTTGCTGCCACTTGCGAGACCAACAGCAATAGAATTAGTGAGCTGCCCCTCCTGACCCGCTTGTGAGCCAATAGCAATAGTGCTGTCATAACCAGAATCATTACCCGCTAGGTAGCCAATAGCGACAGACCTAAGTCCCAGCAAATTAGAACCTGCTAGCTGCCCTATAGCTACTGAGCTTTCTGACTGTGTAGTCTTACCCGCATTGTTTCCTATAGCTATAGCGTTGGCTCCTTGGCCTTTTAATGGGTCTGTGGTGTCACCAGCTCCCGCATTGTTTCCTATAGCTACAGCGTAGTTGCCTTGGTTAAAAGCCCCAGCATCAAATCCAGCGCGGAAACTGTTAGTTCCTGCTCCGTTAGAAATAAAAGGCCCATTTTGAACTAAAAGACCGCCTGTTCCGTCAACAGTTACGCCAGTAGTCCCAATAAACAATACCGAAGATGGAATCCAAGTTAATTGAGAATTATCCCATCGTAATGATTGAAAATCTTGTGTGCCGATAGTTACCGTTCCTTGGCTTTCGGCTGACGTTAAAACATTTGCCCATGTAGGAACACCTCCTACTAACACATTTATTTGTGGCCCTAAAGACGGAACTCTCCAGCGCATTACATCAGCACCAGAAATAGACATTCTTATGTCAGAAGGAGCAGCTCTATACAAGCCCGATGTTGGATCGTCTGTAAAAGAAGCAGAAGGTTGAAAAACATCACCATTTGCGAATCTAAAAGGAGCAAGCATACCGCCTTGGCCTTGACGCGATAATGAATTAGTCAACGCAAGAGCTACATCTGACATTGTAGAATTAGCCCATTCAGATTGAATAGGCGTTCCACTAATAACAGGATTGCTAACAGGCAGCGTATAATTTCCTGATCCATTTCTTGGCATTACTTATTCTCCTGCGGCTTCTATAGCCATGTATTAAATTAGTCTTCTGTAAAATATTCTGTTGCTTTTCCTGCGCCAACTAAAGCTATCATTATCTGTCTAGCCATGCTTTTTGCATTTTTTGCATTTACTAATTGTGCTTCATCTATGAATTTCTGAGGATCACGAGACATTTCTCTTAATTTTCTTATTAAAACATCATACGCTTTGTCATCTTTAAGAGCATTTGCAACAACTCTTTTTGTAGTTCCCGCTAAAATTAAACTGCTGCTACCAGTAAGTTGTAAAGCAAATGCCGCCACTACAGAAGAAGCTATTTTGTCCGCTTCAGATTCGGTTACAATTCTAAACGAACCATCTACTTGTTTTCTTAAATCGTTAACAACTGTCCTTAACAGCACTTCTTGCATACGATTTAATTCTTCTCCTTTTAACAGGCCAGCTTGATTTAACCTATTTCTAAGGTCATCAAATTTTTTCCGAGAAGCGGCATTCATTTTGCTATTGCCGTCAGTCAATACATCAGTTAATTCTTTTGCAACAGTCATCCTAAACGCATCTTTTTGCCCTGCGTCTGAAATTTCATTAAATACTTGACCAAGTTCTCTAGCCTTTGTCTCAGTTTTGAATGCATTCTTTATAAAACTAGAAGGATCATTTTCATATCGCCCTAAAGGAGTCTGAGTTATAGCTTTTTTCTCAGCATTTGATGTTCTTTCTAATGTTTCTCTAGTTCGTTTTAAACCTTCTAAAGACTTTTGCTGATTTCCAATTTGACGTTGTTCTGAGTTTATTGCTCTCGTTAATGCTGTTTCACTGCTTGCAACAGCTCCGACAGCTTGTTTTTCTGCTTCTACAGCAGTTTTAGTTAATTCTTCTAAGGCTTTTTGTTCATTTAAAAATTTTCTGCTGCTTTCTAATCCTGGCCTTCCAAAGTTGCTTCCAGAAGCTATTTGTTGTGTTGGTGTCGCCACGCCATAATTGCCAACAACAGCATCGGTATTCATAAGTTTTTGTTCGGCTTTATAAGAGGGGTAAGCAATCATTTCACTATCAAACAAGGATAATTCTTCAGGGTTTAACCCATCCCTAATAACTTCTTGTACACGACTTCTTAATGCAGATTGTTCAGGGCCACTAATTGCGTTATTGTCGAATGATTTTGCTGCTCTATCTGCAAAAAAGTTACGCAAAGTCATAATAGCGTTACCTGACATTTGACCGCTAAACACTTCGTTTATATATTCATTTCTACTAAAATCTTCAGCAGTTTTGTCAGGGCGTTCTATGCCTCTTGCGCGTCTAAATTCATCGGTAACATTGTCAAAAAATTCACCTAATTCTAATCTTGCACCAGGAGTATTTAATGTTGCTTCTATTTGTGCAGCCAATTCAGCAGGTAAAGCAAAGCCGCCTTCTTTGTTTTTGACTTCTTTAAAAGCATCAATTTTCCAGTATTTTTGTACTGCGGCAAAACTTTCTAGCGGGTCATCCATATTTACACCGCTAGTAACTTCAGCTCTTTTTGCTTCTGGAATAGCATTTAGAGTTCGCTCTTTACCTGATTCTCTAAAATCTGTACGGCTTTGCTGTTCGTTTATTGTCCTTTGTTGTATTTCATTTGCACGATCCTGCTGGAGCAACCGATTAGCTTCTAATTCGTCAAATTGTTGTGTTGGAGTTGTAATTGGCGCATCACGAATTTCAGTTTCTTGAACGTCAATTTTGTCTAGCTCCGCATCCATTGCTTTAGCAACATCATTTGTTCTATCTTCTATTATTTTGGCGGCAGCAGTTACACTGGGGTCTAATATAGGGTTTCCTAAACTGTCAGCCGTTTCTCGCATTGGAATTCCAACACCTGAATCGTCAACTCTTAAAGGAAACGTAACATCATCTACAATTGCTTTATTTCTTTGTGCGTCTAAACCTTCTATATCATCTATATATTTTTGAGTTTCAGCTCCCCCACCTGATTGATTTTTTAACAATTTTTCTACACGCATTATTCCAGTATTTTCTGCTACTTCTCCAAGTGTACCTATTGCCCCATCTCGCACTGCGCGATCAATATCAATAATTAACTGATCTACAGTTATTCCTGCTTGTTCAGCAAACAAATTTATAGCTTCTACATCTTTATCTGTTGCCTTTCCTTTTTTCAAAGCCAGCAAAGAAGCAACAAGCCCAGTAGTTATTTCTCCTGTATCACCAAAAGCATACTGGCCTGATCCCGCTGCTACGGCTATACCAGCAGTATTTGCTAACGCTTTTCGCCCAAATCCTCCAGGCTGAAACCACTCAAGCGTACTTCTTATTGCATTTGCAGCTTTAGCTTGCGGATTCTGTTCAATTTGTTCTGGAGAATATAAAGGCTGTGAAAATTCATCAAACGCAGGGCCAACAACAGGAATCTTTTTTAACAAATTTGTTGCGTCTGGAATTGACGGCAGCATTCCTCCAGACTGCACATACCTCATAGCATTTGGTATAGCAGAAAGAAGGTTAAAAGTATCACCAGCGCCCGAAAGAGTGCCTCCCGCAGAATGTCTTGCGCTGTTAATAAGATTAACTTCGTTTTCAGGAGCTACATTATTTTCTTCTTGTGTAACAGATTCGTTAAAAAGAGCTAATTCTTCTGGCGTAAGAGGGCTAGGCCCGCTATTAACGATTCCTGCGTTTGCTAATTTTTTTTCTTCTTCCGTTAAAGGAGTAGCCATTTTATTTGTTCCGTATTTTATTCGTAGGCTTGCGATAAGCTAAGAAGTGCTTGTTTTTCTCTGGTATCAATAGTTCCGTCTTTAAGTTTTTTTCGCAATCTTTCGTAAACTTCTTCTACAGGCAAATCGTTTTCTATCATTTCGGTAATTCCCATAGTCATATTGCCATTATTCCTTAATGATCCTAAAATTACCTGATCGTCATATCTTTGATTCATAACTTGTTCTGCTGCTCCTAAAGCGATTGCTCCATCTTTCTCTCCGTCAGCTAATGCCATTTCATAAAGGTTATTAGCTTGCATAGTATGAAATAAAAGAGTTTTAGGCCCATCTTTTGGAGAGGGGTTTAAATCGTTAATTACATATTTACCTTCATAATCAGAAATAGGTTTCAAATTTAAATCTTTTAAATCTTGTGCAACTCCTTCTGAACTCATTCGACGTATCAATCTTTGTGTTGTTCCAATTTCTCCTCCCTCAGTAGGATCATAGCTTGTAAAATCAGTAAACATTTGAGCAACACCTAGACCAGTAGCGTCATACAAATTGTCCCTTCTTAACAAAGAAGACGCACCAGTAATAGACTTTTCTGCGCTTAATGCGGATTCACCTGTTTCTTCTCTATCCTCTCTTTCTAATTCTCTTAAAATAACTCTTTGACCTATAAGAAATTTTCTTTCGTCTTCGCTTATGTCAGATTCTTCTCTTAATCGAGCGTTTAGTTTTGCAAGGTCTTCTCGCCCTGTTTGTCGGTATTGTTCTAAGGTTATTCGACCTTGTTGTTTTTGTTGTTCGCCTATTGCTAAGTTTGTACCTCCAGTTGTTGTAGTCTCTAATTGTATCCAATTTGAAGGTAATAAGTCGCCTCTAGTACCTGCGTCTGTAATGCTATACAGCTTACCTTGAGGGCCAACAACTGCCCTCATTATGTTATTTTTATTATTAACATCCTGAACGCTAATACCTTCGCCTTTGTTTCTATCATCTTGTTGACCGCTTCTTGTTAAGTCATTCCTTTGGGAAGCAATCGCGTTTGTGAGCAGATTTTGTTCGGCAGTTTGGTCAAATGTTCTATTTATATTTCCTTGTTCTATACCATATCTTTCAGCATCTAAAGCTAACGCTGCTTCTTCTTCTGCTGCCTCTGTCGCCAATACCAAGCGAGTTTGCTCAGTCACATCTACGTCTAGCTGTTCAGCATCTTCTATCGCCTGACCCTCTAAATAGCCGCCTACGAGCTTGTTAGTGACACCCTCTAGTGTTTCACCCCAATTAGGGTTGACCAGTGTGGCATACGGTGTGCCTTCGTTAATCATGCGGTTCTGAGGCATACCTTTACCGCGCAATGCTGCCGCTCTAGCCCGTTGTGACGCTATGTTAGATTCTTGGCCTTTAAATGACCTCGCCATAGCTTCAGCATTTTCTCTTTCAGTTCTTGCATCAAGCGCAGTAGCATATCCAGAACGACTTCCAGCAGTCATTCCTGCGTTCACAGCCTGTTGGCCTACATTTGCAAGGGTAGGATTAGCTGCGCCTGTATATCCACGATTGCCTCGCGTAATAGCTGCAAGCAATCTTTGTTTTTCTAGTTCAGTCACTTTATTCTCCTAGCAATGCGCCATAATTAACGGCTTTTAATCTACTTGAGCAAACTTTCTTATTAAACACCGCCAGTCAGGTTAGCCGCACCAAGAGTAGCTCCTGCGCCAATCAATGCGTTTAACGGGTTCTGAGCAGCACTTGCATTAGCTTGAGCAATACCCGCGCCCAGCATATCAGGAGGTGTTGATTGTCCAGATTGCGAGAAAGTAGGCATTTGAGGAAGTCCTACTTGTCCTCCGCTTAATAGCGCATTGATTTCATTTAACTCAAAACCACGCTGCTGCATAGTTTCTGCAATTTGCTGTTGTCTAATTTGATTAGCATAACTGCTACGATCCATAACTTGACCAAAGTTTTGAGCATTTGCAGAAAGAGATTGATTAAATGTATTTTGATTATTGCTTAATAACTGGTTATACATCTGATTAGATTCTTGCAGCCCTGCTTGGTTAGCACTCCACATTGCTTGGTTATTAGCATCAGTAAATTGATTGCCTTGACCCTGAATTTGAGACTGCCAAGACGCATCTTGTTCTGACAAGCCTTGGTTCCGCATTTTATTTTCTAATGCTTTTCGTTGAGAATCTTGTTGAGGCGCAAGGCGAGACATAGCTTGATTGTAAACAGCGTTTTCCGCAGCTTGTCGAGTACCGTAAGGATTGCCTACACCTGGTTCTGCAATAGTTAACTGAGCTTTAGGAACTGCGCCCATTGGAGACATACCCCTCCAATCCATTGGCGTACCAAATGATGCACCCATACGCCCCGTAAGCATACCCGCTATGTCTGCTCTCCCGCCTTGTATAGCAAGTTGTTTGTTGTATATGTCTTGGAGTTCAGGCGTTAAAGCCGTTGTTTGCTCCCAACGAGTTGTTTCTTGGCCTGTAGCTGGATCAGTATAAGCAGTAGGTTTCCAAGAGGTTCCCCCAAAAGGCGTATATTGATCTGGCCTGTTAGCATAGTTTTGGTCACGCAGAGCTTCGTCACTTAACTCGCCTTGAGTTGCAGCTAACTGCTGATAATCAGGTTGATTTTTTTTGCCCATGACTTAGTTTCCTTGTGTGTTGTAATATGACCCAAAACCAACAGGTTGAGCGTAGCCCTTAGGAGCTACTGGGCCTAAAGGTAAAGGATTGTATATACTGTCAAATATGCGGCCAGTAAAATCATTGCCTTGAGAAAAATTATACCGTTGATCTGCATAATTATTTTCTGGATTGTTCATTTGATTTACCCAGCCTGACCTGTTTAAATCTTCTGATCCGTTACCTAGCCAAGCAGTAAAATTTGCTTGATCTTGTTCGTTATTAAAAACATTTAAGCCTTTTAAAGTTTCAAGAACTTGGGCGTTAGTTGTATCTGTAGTAAAACTATTACCTAATCCATAACTCTGTGCAGGGGCTTCTCCTGTACTTACAGAAACTTCGGGCAATCCTTGCCCATTATTAGCCCACGACCAATCCATTTCGATTGCTTCATAAGGATTATCGTAAGCATCTTTCGCCCTTCTTTGCGATTCTCTTTGTCTGGCATCAAAACCCTGCTCATCTCTTAATAAATTTACAAATTGCTGCTGGTAAAAATCAAAATTATTACCTTCTATATTGTTCATTCCCCACGGACTATCCATTCCAGGTTGATAGCGTTCAAAGGCTTGATAATCTACATCATAGCCTCCCCACATCCTATCTCCGCCAGCTTTTTCTCTAAAATAATCCCAATCCCAAGTGGTATCTGCGGGAGGGTTTCCTTCTAAAAATGTGCCAATCCCCGTAGGCGGAGGTACATTAGTGTAAGTGGTGGGAGGATAGTCGGGGAAACTAACAGTAGGTTTAGTAGGCGGTGGCACATAAGGCGGCTCAACAGGCAGCTCAACAGGCGGCTCAATTGGTGGCTGAACTGGTGGAGTTACAGGTGGAGTTACAGGTGGAGTTACAGGTGGAGTTACAGGTGGTGGTGGCGGATTTTGAGGAGGAGCAGCAACAACTTTTGTGCCAGTACTAGTTCCATCGTCTACAGTTGATGCGCGAGAAGGATTAAATCCTAATACCATGTCTCCTTCTGGAGTATAATACCAACTTGTAATTCCGCTTCCTGGGACAAACGGATTTCTTCCATTAACGTTGTCAGGCATTGCATAACTTTCATATTGCCCAGTTTCAGGATTATATAAGGTATAGCCTTGGTTGTTATCCCATGAACCTGTCCTTTGATTCTCATTACTATAAGCATTATTAGGAGCATTTATTGCAGTATAAATGCTTGTATCTATAGGTTCTCGTTCTGAAATGCCTAAAGTTGCAGGAGTAGTTGTACCTACACCTCCAAATTCAGATGGAGTACTAGTGGCTGGTTGCGCTAATGTAGCTAATCTTATTGCTTCAGCTATTTTAGCGGGGTCTGTAAAGTCTGTTGTATTGTTTTCAATTCTGTCTGCTGCTGCATCTCTAGCTTTAACAAACAATTGTATTTGTGTGCGTTTGTCTCCAATGTTATTGTCTAACCATGCTTGCCCCGCTTTTTTATCAAAAAACGGTTGATTAAAACTTTCACCTCGGCCAATAACGTGTGCTGATTTTTCAGCATTGTTCATTTGATCCCAAGTTTTTCCTGTAATTAATGATGCGTTAGCCATTATGCAGCTTCCTTATTCTTTAAATCTTTAGCAATCCACCGATTGTTTGTGCGGTTTATACGCAAAATAACGTAATCAATTCCTTTATCATAGCCATCAGGAACACGCGCCACTTCTTCAAAACCTATTTTTTGATCAAATTTTAATGCTTTAGTATTGTTAGAAGGCACTAAACCAAACGCATAAGGACGATTTCTAAATATATGAATGTAATAAAATGCCCTGTGGAGCAGACCTGCTTTAATACACATAGGGTTATCAATTGCTATGTGACATTGTGGCCCTGCTTTTGTCCAGCTATCCATTACAACAGCACCTAAAATTTTATTAGTTTTATCGTCATAAGCTACAATTCCTTCACTATCTTCAATAGTTAAAGGTTTGGCTCTTAGTAATATCCATTGCCATTCAAATTTGTTATCTATAGCTTTAAACTGAATCATAAATAGCCGCCTACGTTAAACAACACATCGTAACCAACAATATTTAATCGAGTATCAGAATTTCCTGAACAAGAAATAGCAAAGTTTCTTCCAATTCCAAGCGAGCCGCTTACAAATGATTCTCCAACTAGCTTAAAATCCCAAGTAGCTTGATCCCATAAAACACTGTCCCAATTATTTGAAGTATCAACATCAATTTGCGTTGTTTTATTTGGAATATCTTGTATTTGATAATCATAAACAGCAGAAACTTTTATGTTGGCAACGCCAGCTAATATTCCAATCGTTCTAATAAAACCAACTCTTGAAAAATTAGAATGCCCTTGCGGAGCTTGATAACTTGTCAATGCTCTAAAACTTATTGGATTTCCAGTTTCTCCTCTTTCTGATAAACTCACATCATAAAAAGTTCCTTGAAATTGTGAATTTGCAGCTAAAGCTAAGGTAGTAAAAACTTGTTCTGCTATAAAATTCTGTGAAATAACAGTGTTTCCAGAAACAGTAGAAGTTAATTTTTTATTTTCATTTTTAATCCAATGCAATGCGTTTGAATTTTCAGGAGCATTTTTTATTTTGTAAGATACAGTATAGCTATTGCCTACTACAAGCGAAGGAAGTGCTAAAGTTGTATTGTATTCTGTTTCTATTCCATTCACTAAATTTGAATAAATATTTGCCTGAGTTCTTTGACCCTGTGCATTAAAATGAGCAAAATCAAAATAATAAGACGGTATCATTGCTGAATACATATCGGCTACTTTAACAACCCCGCCATAACCTTCTAGCAAAGCTATTTCATCATTCATCTCAATATTAATGTCAGGATAACGCTCAATAAAAGTTTCTGGAGGCCAAGGATCACCATCCTCATACAGTCTAGGAATATTGCCAATAATAATTTCGCCAATACCCGCAGCTATTAATCGGTCTAAATGCACTTTATAGTCAACAATAAATTGATCTACAGTATATGTTTCGGGAGCTAATCCAATTGCATTTAGATCGTTAGTTCCTATTTGAATAAACACAATATCGTATACTGGAGTATTGGTTCCTCCTGTTGGGCCAAAACCTCCACCATTTTGATTTAACAAAGCATCAATTCTACCTGTCATATCATATTTATTGTCAGTGCCAATTATGTTTGGAATACAAGTAGACGCGCCTCTTGCATACGTTTCAATTCTTTGAGCTATTGTTCCTTCGCCTTGAACGTTAGTAGCTGAAGCGTATATTCCTTTATCAATTAACGCATTTTGCATCCAGCCAAACATAGATTGTTGAGCAGTTCTATTAACAGGAAGGGTATTATCTTGATCTGTGTCAACAGGACTTATTTCAACTATTCCTGATAATGCCAGTTCTTGAAAAGTAGAATACGAATTATATTGCGCTTGCTGCATTAAGCTATCGCCAATTACCGCAATTCTTTTAGGTGTTTGTTGAGTTAAATTTGTTGGGTTTTTTAATAATTGAATATTTCTAAATATTGAATTAGTAATTGCTCCGTCTGCTCCTAATTGTTCTTGTAGCCCAAAATCAAACCATAAAATTCCATCACCTAAATCAACAGTCCATTCTATAATTAATTGCCTTTCTGCAAAAAAACGTATTTTAGAAGTAGAAGGATCAAAATCTATATGCACTAATATAAAGTCATTATAACTTTGATTTTCTGTAATAATTCCTTGCAAGTCGCCATCTGGAACTAGGTTGCCTATTTCAGAATCAACTAAAGACAAGCCAAGCTGGAAGGAGCTGCGCCTACCTCTTTGAATAGTTATATAATTGTTTCCAGCCCCATTATTATCATAATGTATACCTAATATTTTATTGGTTTGACCATTCCGAGGAGTCCTGCGCGGTTCACGACCATCGCCTTCACTAGACAAAATATCTTTTGAAATTTCAAATTGTAAAGTAAACCCATTTGTTGAAAAATCTGTAAACAATGAAGGAGGAAGTGTTGGAAGGTATGTAGTTCCATCATCAGCAGTAAAAGATAAACTGCTAATTCTTATTATTGGTGATGGCAAACCACCGAATGGCTTAAATCCTTGATCAGAGAATGTAGCACCAAGACCTCCATTATTGTTATATTGAACTAAAAAATCTAAAAGGTTTTGTTCGCTTGTTCCATCAAAACTCATTACCCATCTAGGGTTTTCATCTACAAGATTTGTAGGAGACAAATAAGGCACAAAACTACCTAAAAGTGTGCCGTCATAATTAAACTCTAAGATTTCAGGAACAGTCCATCCTGCAAGTGGTGTTGGAGCTATAGGGCTATTTTGAAATTGGTTATCTTGAAATAATGTTGTACCATCTAAAAAACCATCATAAATATAAACTTTTCCGTCAGGGCCACCAAAAAAATAATCTCCCTGCCACGGAGCTGCACCAAGAATAGGCACATCTTCCCAAAAACCCCATGCTCCAGTCTGAGTATTAAGGTTGTATTGAATATAAGGATTGTTTCCTGGTTTAGGTGTAACAACTTGCATAAACCCGTCTGAAGGATTTAACAATAACTGCCATGAAGATAAATTTTTTCCATTTTCTATGTCTGCTCGCAAAAAACGACTAATTTTAGACGAAATAGCAGGGTATTCAACGGGATCACCTTTTAACAAGTTGGCTAATGACACTATGCCATAAGTTGATAACATATAAAGATCAGGCCCGTATTCAACTACGCAACGCCTACTTGCAGGAGTTTCTCCAATAAACCACAGTCCTCGGCTAGTAAAATCTGGGCTATCAGGATCAATTCCAGTGTAAACAACAACGTCACCACCTTTACCAAGCGCAACAAGCATATCGTCAACGCCAACACCAGCATCAACAGTCCAGTTATAAAGCCCCTGAAGGTTGCCACCGTGAGGCATTTTTGATCCAAAAGTAAACCGAGTTAATACCCCAGCAATACTGCCAGAAGGCAAATACCAAGCATCATCGTCATTTTGCAAAATAACCCATAAACGCTGCTTGTACACCATAATAAAAGCAATATCATCAACAGGAAAATCGGTGTAAATAGGCTCAGGTTCTGCTCCACCTGTAGTTCCTGTTTGATATTCCCAACCTAAAGGAACTGTCCATAAATCAGTGCCTTCGTTGTAAACAAACAACCCATTTAAAGCGTCAGCATAATAAAGATAATGTCCTCTTTTTAAACTTGTACTGT
>Ga0209711_10003116_pt1 | contig 14194 bp, 21 predicted proteins | sample ArcticOcean_MG_C_7_FD_187441 | JGI IMG/M metagenome (GOLD analysis project Ga0209711, IMG submission 187441) | Marine microbial communities from western Arctic Ocean - ArcticOcean_MG_CB11_88 (SPAdes) (version 2) | ecosystem: Environmental > Aquatic > Marine > Oceanic | place: Arctic Ocean... | reverse complement strand
TCTTAATGATTCTCTTAAGTATCATTGTCTCCCTCACTTTACTGAGTTGTTGATTGAGACTGAGAACTCTATGATGAGTGCTAAAGCAATTAACCAGAAACCTTTGTTCGATAAGATTAGAACTAGGATTAATGATTCTAGTATTATGTTGTCGGCGACTTCTGATTGGCACGCCAAGTGGACTACGTGGGGTGTAGACTGTTATTATGCTCAGATGTACGATATGTGTTATCCTTTGGATTCAGGTGGTATGCCTTCTCTGTGTGGTCCTAACCATTGTAGTACTGATAGGGTCGATACGATTGTTCCTTATTTTGTTGAAGCAATTACGAATGTTAATAACTCTGAGATGATTAATCAGGACGGAGTTTATTTTATCTTCTCCTTCGCACCTAATAAAAAACATCCTAATAAGAACGCACCTCAGTTTGGTGAGGCTAGTCTGGTATGGGATGAGAAAGACTTTATGTATTTCCTTTCTTCTTTCGAGACTACCTTGAAACCTCACACCACTTCGACTATTAATGTTGGAGTGTGGGACACTAGGACTTTGATTAGAAACTGGTAGTATTTTAATTTTGTACCCTATCGGGTATAATTTCGGTTTTTGTAACCTTCGGGGTGTACCTTTTTAAGTAATATTTGTATTTATAATGTAAAGATAACTTTTGTATAGTAATTTAAGAAATATAATAAAAAAAAATATTAGAGAATCACTCATGGAACAGGGAAGAATTTTCACGTGGGATAGTGATGGTGGTTCAGCTTGTATGTCTTGTTTAAGTGATGTCTTACAAGTCTCAGGGTCACCAAACCCAAAAGGTGTACTAGATGATATGAAATTAATACTAGACCCATCAACCAAAACTATTGAGACTTTAATGACTAGAGTAATTGAGATAACACCAAATTTAGATGGTGGTGAGGACAAACTTTCTACAACAGCAGGTTTACTAACCTGTGTTAGTACCGAAGAGTGTAGTGCCTTCATACCACAGTTAAAGAATGATTTAATTGTGTTCGGTAATCAACAACCAGAAAAAAATATTTAAAATATGAAAATTACAGAATCGGAAAAAAATAAAATTAGACTTATCCATAGACAAAACTCTATAATTAAACAACCACTAATGGAGGTAGCAAACTGCACGAATGAAGGTGGTTCATGTACCATACCAAGTCCATGGCAAGTTAAGAAAGGTTGTTTTAAAACAGGGAGTAATGGTTGTTACTGTTCTTCAAAACCGGAACATTGTGCCAGTTCAACCGGTTCTGTTAAAGGTGGTGGTGTGTCGACTTTAGATTCTACACCACAAACTAAAAAGAGACCAGCCCAGGATAAACGTTCAGAAGAGTTTAATACAAGTCAAACGAATAAAGGTGGGGAATCTAGAATAACAGAAAGAAATTTAAAAATCCTAATAAAAAGAGCTTTAGACGAAAAAAAGAGTGGTAGTAAAAACTAAATTATAAAGAAACAGAAATCATGAAAAAAATATTAAGAGAAGAAATCAACAGAACTAAGGAATTAATGGGTGTTATTGTAGAATCAGAAATATTATTGGAAAAAGAATTAACTTCTCAACAGAAACGTAAACTTTCTAGTTGTGCTATATTCGGTGGTAGTTTCTGGTGTGTAAGTGGAGCTGATGAGTGTGCTGACATGTTAGAAAGTGGTGTAGATGACACCTGTACCGGCGGTGGTAATGTAGTAAATACAAATACTGATGTAGACGATTTAATGGTTATTGATAAAAAAACTGTAAATGAAGAACTATTAACTGAAGATAAAAAGTTTAGGAAACATTTAGAGGCTTGTAGGAGTGAAGTCGCTAATGGTGCAGAAAATAGTGAGGATGCTACTGGTGGAGGTAAGAAATGTAAGAAATTTTTCAGAAAATACGGTTAGGACTTCTTTTTTAAAAATTGTAAAATTGAATAGTAATGGTGGTTATAACCATCTATATTTTCATAAACTTCTTGAGTCATGACTTCCATACGTCTACAATCACCACTAAAAAAAGGTGATATATTACGGGAAGAACCACCTAAAAGTAAATCCTCAACGGATAACGAATTAAAGTTTTCAATTATAGTATAGTTTGAAGATGTGACATTTAACCCATAAACATTTAAACTATCCTGATTAAGTACAAACCTACCAATGCCGGGAATATTATTGGGTGGACTAAAAAACCAAGTAGTTTTATTTTTTTCCAGAACCTCAAAATCGTATAATGGTTCGTAATACCTTAAAGAACCCAAACCACCACCATTACCAAACTGACTTTCAACCCACTCTTCGTTAGTCTCTAAATTTGTCAGATACATACTAGACCCAATTAATTCCCACTTACCCCAGATAGTAAAACAGTCTTGGTTATGTCTGTGTGAATTATTAGGTGTTATAGTTACTGGTTCATGTTTTGGTATTTCAAAATTAGATTTTTCACAAGAACCGAATATTAATAGTAATAGTAGTAGTTTTATTGTTTTCATATTACAAAGATAACTAAAAAAACTTAATTACACAAGGAATGTGTGGTTATTTTAATATATTTTTTATATATTTGTCCCATGGATTTATCATACAAAATAAAAAACGAAGACAGGAGAGGTTACCCATTAAAAAGTTGGGAAATGACTAATGGTACTATGGTTGCTATATATCAAGGTTTTAGAGGTGAAAACCCAGACTTAGACTTTATTGTGAAATATAGAGAACCAGGTAAAAGGTTAAGAACACCATCACACACACACTGGATTGTGGATTTGGTAATAAAAGGTGAGGTTAAGAGGGAGTTAACACTTTCATTTGTTGATTCTTTAATTACGGTATACGACAATATAGAAGCTTTTAAAACCCAGGAAGAACGGGACACATACGATTTAAAATATGTAGATGGCTTAATGGATTGTTACTCATCACTAGATGATGTAGGTTCATTACCTGTAGAACTTATAGTTACTTTGGTGGAGTTATTTTGTAAATGTGAAAAACAAAGTACAGGAGCTTTTATGTTTAAAAGTATGTTAACACTAATTAAGGAATATCTAGAAGGTAAAAAAGACTACTACCAAGTAATTGGTGTGTCGAAAAGAGTTTAATATGAAAAATAGATATCAAATATTAGCTGACTTAAAGGGGATAAGGATTGTTTGGAGATTTTTATTCATAGACTGGACGGTAAAACGTTTTTACACCATAGAATCAGCTATAGTTTATTTAAATAAACACTACAATAAAAAACTATTGAGTAGTACAGATGAGTTAGATAATAAAAAAGAATATGAACCTATGAATACTGGAAGTAAGTATTATAAATTATAGGAATACCTAAATAAACACCATAAAAAGGATTAATTATCCTGAACCTCATCAAATTTCATATCCCAAGCAGCTTTTTCGATAGGACTTAACCCCTCATACCACCCAAGAAAGTCACAATTTTTTACAGTTTTATATTTTTCCCAAATTCTAGTCTTTAAAGACTCAATTAGGTCTACATTGTTCATAAACATTAGTGATTTATTCATTTTCTTTTATTTTTTCTGTTAATATTTCTAAATTATAAGTTCCGTCATAAATTACACCAATAACTCTTTCAGTGCCGTCTTTTTCTACTCTTTCTACGATTTCTTTAAGGTCATTTCTAACAAATAACCCACTATTTTGGGCACTTTGTCTTGTTATGTCTAAAAATACTCTGTTTTCTTTCGATTCACTCATAATTTATTTCTTTATACAAAGATACGTAAAAAAACAATATAAAACAAACATAGTATTTATAATAAACTAAACTATTTATATATATACAAAAAAATACTATGACAAAATTAAGATTAACAGAAAGACAATTGACTAACCTAATTGAAGACACAATAAATGAAGGTATATTGTTGACTGAGAAAAAAGTATGCGGGTGGGGAAACGGTAAACTTAATAAAGGTGGTTCAAAATGTACCAATAGAAGAATACAAAAATGTTTTAATTGTGGGGATTGTGATAGTTATGAAGATATTTCCCCTAATGAAGAAATGGGTTGTGGTGGTAGAACATCTAACGGCGGTGGTCGAGGTCGTGGACGTACTGAAAAAGACAACCAAGAGGATTTAATGGAAAATATAATAAAAAAAACATTAAGAGGTTTATATGGGGTGTAAATGTAAAAATGAAATAACCAATTTTTTAGGTGGTGACATATCCAACCCAACTACATTCCTAGACTGTGCGGAAGCTGACGGTACATATAATAACCCTTTAGAAAGTGGTAAAATACAATGTGTTGCTGTACAAAATGTTTTAAGGGTGTTAGATGAATATTATGTTAGTGGTACAGTTAAAAATTCTGGAACTATTATATTGGAAGAAACCATAGACGGGGACGTAATCACCAATAACAATTTTTACAACTACAGTTACTGGAACAAATATTCCTACACAACAACAAATAACTACTATTTTCTTAATGATGAATACGGTAAACCTTGTTTTGGTTCAAAAACAAAATGTGCAGCGTACGCCACATCACCAGCTAGACCACTATCTACCGTAACGGTGTTAGGTGGGGATTTAGATATAGAAGGTGGTCTTTCAGCGACAACAAACATAACAGCTGGAACGATATCAATAATTGGTGCTGGTGACGGTAAAATACGAATAGGTAGTGGTGTAAAAGAAATTACTATAGATTCTACAGGAACCAAAGGTAAAATAACAATACCTGGTGTTGTTACTATAGAAAACGGTTTAATGTCAGCAGCTACGATACACGCTGCTGTCATTTCCGCTAGTACTAGAGTTGCAGCTCCAGAGATTAAAGGTGATGATAGGGTAGATATACCACCATTAACAACCGATAACAGACCAGAGAATCCTACATCGGGTACTTTATATTTTGACACTTCAGATACTAAATTAAAATATTTTGACGGTAGTGCATTTAAATCAGTAACATTCGACTCCTAATACAAAAAACTATGACAAGAGCAGAAAAAATTAAAAAAGAACACATCCAAAAGGTTAACAGGTTGGTGGAACAAGGTTTTAAAAACCCAGAAATAGAACAAAGACCGATAGTCTTAAAACCATCACAAAACATGCAAAACAAATCTAAAGAGTTTTTGAATAAGATGAATAATTTATTGTGAAATTAAAATAAAAAAACAACTTTAAACTAATAATAAAAAAAAATACAAGTAATGTTAAATTTTGTGATTAAGTTAATATTTATTTAACAAGCAATTGATAGCTTATAATATAAAAGCTTTTATTAAATAATTAAGTATTTATTACAAAGAATGATTTTATAATGAAAAAAACTATAAAAGAAACAATAACAGAATTTAGAAGATTAACTTCCGAAGCTACATCCACTTCTAATAGTGGTTCGTACGAACAACCTATGAGTTTTTCTTTTGAAGAAGATAACCAATTTTGTGAAATTTGTGGACAACCAATGTCTACATGTGAATGTGAAGGTGGTTATAGTTTAGTGGGTAGCGAAATTTCTGATGAAGCTCCTGAAGTTGAAGTTATAAGTCTAGACGATGAAAATTTAGATAGTATATTCGACACCTTTAGTATGTTTTCAGAATCAACAAAAAAATAATATAAATAAAATAAAAAAATGAGAAGAGACCTATTTAAAATTACAAAAGAAGAAAAAAACAGAATTAAAAATCTTCATGAGACGGTTAAACATAACCCAACCATAGACAGTACATTAGTACTTAATGAACACCAAGGCACACCTGGGACAGCACATAGACACTCAAACCCTAATGCTTGTAGTAACATGACTTGTTGTGATAATAATGGTGATGGGTATTGTCCAGCTGGCACACCTAAATCGTGTCCAGACACTGGATATGCTTGGAATGGTAGAAGTTGTGTTAGTGATAAAAGTAACATGACTTGTTGTGATAGTAGTGGTAATGGGTATTCTCCATCTGGTACACTTAAATCGTGTCCGGATACTGGTTATGCTTGGAATGGTAGAAGTTGTGTTACTGATAAAAAAACCTCACAGGGTTGTTGTGATTGTCGTCAAACAAACCCACAACCATATTCTCCAATGGGGGGTGGAGGTTGTCCTGAAATTGTAGGTGTGGTAACCGCGATGGGTGGTAGTTGTAGAGAAGCTTGTAGAGATTTCGCACCAAATTTACAAAGTATTAAAAAACCCACTCAACAGAGTCCAACTGACCCAAACGAAAAGGAATCTGGGTTAAACGAAAGAACATACGAACTACCAATTAGATATGGTAAAAAAAGAATGTCTGAATCTCAGTTAGTTAAAATGTTGAGAAGAATTTCTGAAGAACAGGAATTAGAAGAGAAGGCTGAGTGTAAAACCCATAATGATTGTGCAACAGGGAGTGTTTGTATGAGTACTGGAAAATGCTGTGAGGGTGGTGACCATGACTGTATGAAAGGTGGTAACATGGTAGCAGGTGGGCCAGGTAAAACTAAAGGTGTAAAAGGTGTAAATTCAACATCAGGTAGTGATTCAGCTGGTGGTAAATCTAGAGGTGGAAAACTAAAAGAAAGAACATTAACTAACATTGTTAGAAAGGTAATGTTTGAAATGGAGGAGTTAAATGAAGTACAAGTGTTTAAATGTTATGGTGAGGACAATGGTGGGAATTGTGTCCAAACTGGGAGTTATCAAGGAACAACAAGACATGCTGATTGTAAGGCTGGTTGTGGTGGTGAAATTGAACCTACTGATGGGGGTGGAAAAGTAAGAGGTGGGGTAAATGTCAAACCTTCATCTAGAGGTGAAAAATCTAAACGTTACGGTCCTAGTGATGATATCCATGTTCAGTTTCCAGATTATGGAATTCCTGGTATGTTTGAAGAAAGATTGTCTGGTATTGTTAGAAATGTAATGTCTGAAATGAAGAGGAGGTAGGTTTAGACCAGTAGAAATAACTAAAATATAGTAGTATAAAAAAACCCCGTTAATTCGGGGTTTTTTATTTTTAAAATCTTGGGTTAACAACATTGTTCTTCATAGAACCAAAGGTATACGAGATTCCAAAACTTGTGTAGAAGTAGTATCCAGACTCTAATTCTCGTTGACGTAATATCGTTTCTTCGTAAGTTGCTCCCCCACCAGGTAACTCTATTTGAGCTCTGTCAAAATCTAAACTATAGTACATATTTAAACTTAACCCCTTAGCGATGTTAACGTCTACACTACCCCACAGACCAACATTATATTTCTTCATATCATCAAGGTCGATAATTTGTTTACCAGACACACCTAGTTCAACACTACCCCAAGTTTGGTAATTATTATATTGGATATCTAATAATTGAGATGGGTACACTTCATTTGTTTTAAGATAAACTGTTGTATCTGTATAATCGTTAAATGTTGTAGAAATACCATACAACACACTAAACCTATGTTCTGAAGATTCTGAGTATGGGTAGAAATTATACTCTATACATGGTGATAAAGTTAACCCATAATCTAAGTTAGAGTAAGTGGATTGTATAAAGTTAGATTTTAGTCCAGTTGATAGTTTTTTATTTAAACTAAGTACATATGTAGAATTTATATTTAAAGTTTTTCTTTTTGATGTAAAAGAATAGTCATCATAATCGTATTCCGTAATAGAATTGGATAGGTTGAAGGATGATGTGAATTTAGACTTTTTAGTTATTCTATTAACGGTCAACCTACCACCATAATTCTTATTGGAGTACCCCTCCTCGCCAATCACATAACCATTCGCTCCCATTCTAAACACCCAGTTATTCCACTTATCCTCCTCCTCAACCAAAACAACAGAGGTATCTTCTTTTGTATAATTTATTTGTACATTTTTCGACTCAGTAGTTTGGATAACGTAAGGGTATAATCCTTTTTGTATGATTTTTACGTATTCTTTTCTTTTATAATCTAAAGTAGAGTTTGGTGGTACCATTAAAGTTAGGGAATTGGATACACCGTCAAAAACATCCCTACCTATAAATCTAAAAGTAATCTGTGAACCACCATTACCACTAACTTCTGAAGATACTATAATGTGAACATTAACAGAATTTGGGTCAATATAAAAATCAACAAAGGAAAGTTCCTTTTTCATATAGTCTAAGTCACAACCATAACCACAATCTAAATAAACAGAAGGTTTATCTAATTTAGGTGATGAGTATGTGAATAGTGATAAACAAGTTAAAAGAGTTACTATAATTTTTTTCATGGTATGATATATTTTAAGTTAATTAAGTGTGTGTTTACTTATACGACAAAGATAGTAAAAAGTTTCTAACCACCAACTTATTATGGGATATATTACGGTAGTTACTATATCAATATTAAAAAAGATTTATATATTTAACTGAAGTATTTATAAAAAAACAATATTATGTCATTAAATTCAGAAACGTTAGAGAAAAAAATAAAAGATAATAAAGTGGTAATGGTTGATTTCTGGGCACCCTGGTGTGGACCCTGTAGAATGTTAACTCCCATTATTGAGGATATCGAAAATCTATACCCAAACCAAATCGGAAAAGTTAATGTCGAAGAACAAAAAGAATTAGCTGTTAAATATAGTGTACGTTCATTACCTACAGTTATTATATTTAAAGATGGTGAAATTATGGAAAGAATCCCAGGTGTAGCAACAAAAACAACATATGTAGACAAATTAAAATACTACCTTAACTAAGGTTGTATTTATTATAAAACTTAGTTATGAATGAAAAAACAAAAATAACAAAAAAATATTTAAAAAATATCGTAAATGAAACTATAGGTTTTCGTTTACCTTCATACCCGAGTGAAACAATGGAAGAACTGGACTCACTTTTAGACGTTATGTCAGGACCTATAACCAACCTAAGAAAAACCAAGTCGTTTGAAGACGAAGAACCCGTAATACAAAGAATATACCAACTAGTCGCTGAAGGGGGTGAACTACACGATAAAGTGCAAGAGTTGATAGACCTTTTAGAAAGTTTAGATGATGTAAAAAAACAAACCCTAGGGTTTAAAACCAACCAATAAAAAAAATCTAATATGTTATTGATATTTTAATATTTTTATATTAAAATTATTATATAAAAAATTAACTATGAAATTAAAAATATACAGTCAAAAAAATTGTAAATATTGTGACGATATTAAAACAGCTTTGAAAAAAGCTAATGTGTTGTTTGAAGAATTAGAATTAGATGACAACAGGGAAGAATGGAACAAGATTACTAGAGTAGTGGGGATGGGAATGACACCAACGATTAAGTTCGGTAATGAAATATGGGTACCAGGTAGGGATTTTAGAGGTCCTGAAGAACTAATAAAAAGAATTGAGTACTATGAGGAATACCCACTGGAAGACCCAACAGACGATGAAAAAATTGAAACTATAATTAATGCTACTAAAAATCTAGGAATGTCGATTCAACAAATTAATAGAACATTAGGTAACATACAAAATAGTTTAAGTAAGCTAACACAACCACAAAAAGAAGAAAATAACGTTAAAGAAGAAATCACTAATTGATAGTGATTTTTTTTTGCTTTAATTTTATATTTATATTAAAACAATTAATGTTATGACTAATATAATAAGTGAAGTAAGTAGAATCCGAGAAATGATGGGGTTGGTGTTAGAACAAACCGAGATAAGAAATGTAGTACAAGCTAACGGAACTACAAAAAGGTTTGAAGTGTCCACAGAAGATGATGCCTTTAGTGTAGACTTTGAAGCAGAATTCAACCCAGGAAAATATTTAGCTCAGGATATGAGTAATAGTGTAGATACTGAAATCACAAGTTTAGCTAAGTACTTAGCCGACCCAAAACTAAAGGGTAAAAAATTAGTAGTAGTAATAAAAGCTGGTTCTAGTAGAACACCAATTACCCCAGGTGGGGCTGTAGCTAAACTATTACAAGGTGCTGGTCTAGAACCAACCAACGCTAGTTTAGCTCAATTAAGAGCTAGCACAGCTTTAGAATTAGTAAAAAACGGTTTAACCGGACAAATACCACAAAATGTTTTTGACAATATAGAATTTACCACTGATTTAAGTGGGATTGAACAAGGACCAGAATTTACTGCTGATGACGACGCTAACGATGCAAAATATAAGGGGTGGCAAAAATTAGGAGCTGAAGCTTTCGCAACAGGATTTATTGAAACACTCGCTGAATTACCAGATATATGTAACACATCAAAAAGTGGTAGTGGTAAAAAAGGAAAAAAAGGTAATAAAGGCACAGAAAGTGGTGGTGGTTATGGGTACGCTGCTTACCCAGAAAACGAAGGCAAAGGTATGGAGTATGATTTAGGTTTAGACACCGAAGGTGAGGTTACTTTACAATTTACAGCTTACCATATACCAGACATGTTTCAAATAACATATAACGGTGTGACACACACTAGTAGTGGTCCTGGTGGGGAAGGATTTGTATCAAATAATTTTAAAACTTGTGACGAAGGGACCAGTTGTTGGAATCGTTACACAAAAAGAATTAACAAACTTAATAAAAGAATTACTAGTGATGAGGAAGGTGTAACAGACGCTGAGGGTAGAACAAAGTCATTATCAGGTGCCAATAGGAGAATGTTGAAATTTACTCACGGAATAGAAACACCTAAGAGGATAGGTAGGGAATGGATTATAGATTTCTTTGAAAAATTCAAACCAGGTTCCAGAAGTTTCTTTGGTAAGATGTTTAATGATAAGAAAAGAATGAAGTATAATAAAAACTTTACTGACGGATACGCAAGTTATGATGATGAAGGTAACCCTAAAACTAACAGAAGTGGTAAGATAATATCTAAAACTGTTAAAGGTAAGGACGTTTGGGATAAAATAAACGATATATGGATGGTGTTGGATGATAACTTAGATAGTGAAAAAAAGGACTCTTCAAAAAACACAACAAATAACCAAAAAGAAATAAATAAGTTACAAAAAGAATTCGACGAATTAAAAGCGATTGGTAGTCCTGGAGAGTATTCTGAGTTGATGTCTAAAAAACTAGGTAAAATGGGTTTCCCACCTGTTGTAGGTACTAATGGTTCCTTAAAATTTGAAAAGGTGGCGGGTGTTGATAAAATGTATTTACAAGTTTTTGCACCTTTAGATGGTACTGTTTGGGGTATGAAAGTAACCTGTAAAGACTTAGGTGGTCCATCAGCTTAACAAAATCAATTAACTAAAACTAAGACAGGTACAGCCCATTCACAAAACTCAGTAACCTTTAAAACACTAACAGCTCCAAACTTTAAAGTTGTTCCACTTGGAGATTCAAACAACATTCCCTTTCTATGACTAGGAGACGTAATCCAAGAATTAACAACTCTTTGAGCTAATTTTTCTAAATCACCACCATATTTTACAAAATTAATACTGGTTAAACACTCAATACCCCACGAGTTTTTATTGTAGTAGTGTTTTATTCTGTCCTGAGCTCTCTCCATTTCTACAAAATTTTCTCTATCTTCTACCTCGTAGTGAGAAAGGGTTATATCTCTATCTGATAAATAATAAGCGTGATGATAAGCAGCATCATAAACTTTATCATTCCATTTTACAGCTAATAAACCCTCAGACACACGGAATTGATTAACTTTGTCAAAGATAAGTTTTTCTAACTCAGGAACTCTTTCTTGTGAAAAAGACACTAAAGTCAGTATGGTTAATAAGAATGTGATTAATTTTTTCATAGTGTAAAGATATGGGATTTAAGTTAAACAACTAAGTTAATTGTATTATAGTATACGAGATATTTTAATAAATGTTTCAGGTATTTATGTTATATGAAAAAGAATGTCTTAGCTGAAATTAATAGAGTTCGTGAAATAATGGGAGTTATTAACGAACAAAAAGTAAAAACTGTTGTTGGTCAAGAAATTGTAGAAGGACCAATGAGTAGAGTGTTAAATGACTTAATTAAAGAAAAACAAGGTGAATTATTAAAAAATTGGAAATTTTACATAACAAGTAATAGTGGTTCAATTTTCTTACAACTAGCAAATAAAGAAACCCAAGAGTCCTCTAAAAAAAGAAGGTTTATTGAAAATCCAGCAACCCAGAGACAAGAGATTAATTTAAATAAGCCTATTGTGTTACCAGTTTCTATTGGTGGTGTAGGTTTGTTTGAGGGATTAAATAGTTATGAGGACTTTAATTATTTCTTTAATACAAATACAGAAGCTTCAGATAAACTAAAAAAACAAATACAAAATTTAAAATTAAATATTGAGGTTTATTCTGTTGGTGGTGCTGGTAAAATAGAAATATATTTAGGTGACAATAATAGAAAAAATAGAAAAAAGTACGAACCAAATGTCTTTAGTTTGGAAGATGGTGTACCAACAAGTATTTTACTACCTTTAACTGAGGGTCAAGGTGGTAATAGTGCAGCTATAGAAGTAAATAAAGATACATTAATATCTATTAGTAGTGGGAATCTAGCATCTTATTTACCCTTTTTAACTCTTAGAGCACCAGTAATTGAAACTGAACCTGAAATACCAGATGTATTCGCTAGAGATATAGTGTTTAAATTACAAGTGACAGACCCATTTGAATTTGATTCACCAGATATAACCGAAAACGCTAAAAATGAAATTAAAGCGGGGTTAGATAGGTTGGTAGGTAAATTAGAAGAGGAGGGTGCCTATGAACAATATATTAACAGTTCAATTAAAGGTAAAGATATTATTGTTAACGCTTATTCTTCTATAGACGCAAAATCTGATGAAGTAGGGGGTGGTGATGTAAGTGATTGTAGTCCAGGTGGTACAACTACTAGAGCACAGTATAATTTATGTTTAAGTCAAAAGAGAGCGGAAACTATAGTTAACTACTTAAAATCTGAATTTCCAGAAATCTTTGGAGAAACTAACCTAATAGCAAAAGGTATGGGCGAATTAGAATCTCCTAATAGTGTTAATGAACCATACCGTCTCAAAGCAACTGCAGAACATATAAAGAAATATCCCGAGTTAAAACTTAGACTTGGACAATCGTTTAGAAATCCACCACAATTGAAACACAGTAACGAGAATAGAGTTGCAACAGCAGCAGACCGTAAATTTGTTATTAATATGCCTGAATTTACAATCACCAAGTTCGACTAATCATCCAACCAAACAACATTAAGTGTAACGTAAGTTCCACCAAAGGTATAATGTGAACTTACAGAACCATATTTGAACATAATTTTTGAAGATAATAAAAGTTTGTGGTGTGGTGGTGAATTAATCCACCCATTAATAACTCTTTCAGCTATTTCATTAATTGTTAAATCTTTATTACGGACGCGGGCCAAATTTTCACCAACACTCTCCCAGTTACCACTAACACCCTCACTTACTCTATCACCTAATCTACGAACCTCGACATGACCTTTAATGTCGATAGATTCATCATGACTTATATTTTTAATTTGTGTTTGGTAATAATTGTGTTTTTCAGAAACTTTAAATAATTCCTGATTCCAAACCCAAGCGTTTAAACCATTAGAAATTCTATATTCATTCACAACTCTAAAGATTTCTTTATCTAGTTGTGTCTGACCATAAGAAGTTATGGTTAATATTAATAATAAGATTGTGATTATGTTTTTCATAGTACAAAGATAATAAATTTAAGTTAAACGACCAAGTTAATTGTATTATAGTATACGGTAAAACTATCAAAAGGTTTTAGTATATTTATAATATATGCAAGAGTTGAGAAAAATATTAATAGGTGAGGGTAAATATACCGACCACGTAATAACCAGAAAGCTACCAATAAAAATAGATAACGCTTTATATACGTTAATTCATTTTATTGGTGGGTTAACAACACGGGAAGTTATCAACTTTGCAAATAAGGCAACAGGTGACGATATAGAAGAACTTTATAAATTACTAATAGATTTTCCAAACACAATACAAGCCATAATGCCTTTAGCTGGTAACTACAAAGTACTTCTAAACTCAAAACAATACCAGGAAATAGTAAAGTTAGTAAAACTAGAATATGAGACTGAAGTTATAGAAGAAGAGGCTATTCCTCTACCTGGTGATGATGGGTTTTACACCACAGACACCAATCCATATTTTACAAATTACATCTCCCCCAAACTAAAACAAAGATTATTTAAACATTGGGATTCTTTGGGTGAAGCGGACTATAACTCATTAAAACTTTTTGGTGTTGATGATGATT
>Ga0209711_10003114_pt1 | contig 14198 bp, 10 predicted proteins | sample ArcticOcean_MG_C_7_FD_187441 | JGI IMG/M metagenome (GOLD analysis project Ga0209711, IMG submission 187441) | Marine microbial communities from western Arctic Ocean - ArcticOcean_MG_CB11_88 (SPAdes) (version 2) | ecosystem: Environmental > Aquatic > Marine > Oceanic | place: Arctic Ocean... | reverse complement strand
CCCCTTTTCCAAGCTCAGGATAAGTTTGATTATCCAATCCATACAAATATCCAAAACCTTCATCCCAATAATGTTCCATTTTTGTAACATTAGCTTCAGTAGCATTTGGAGATGTGTAATGCAATACACCAGTATCATTATCATCTTTAGCTGCATCTAATTTTGAACTAGTTAAATAATTATTTATTATTTGGTCTGCAGCAAAAGCTCCAATTAATCCTTTCATAAAAACCTGATTAAGCTCTAATCCTTTAGAATTTACTCGGACTGTTCTTCCACCATCAGCGTCCGTAATTTGTCCAGCTACGCCAGCGGAAGCGTCACTGTTCCATGCAGGAAAAACATTTGAGGTAGCATCAGTAATCCATCCCTCAAATAAAGGTTTTATTGTTGCTGAAGAATAGGTCGATGCACCCGTTTTATTTCCAACTTTTTTTCCAGATGTATCTAAAGTTGAATTTGTAAATCCAGTACCATCATTAAACATCGTATTTATTTGGGTTTCTGTAAAAGAAGAAGTGTTCAAAGCACTCCCTAATTCATCTGCCATTTCTAGCCTGGCGGACTGACCGGTGTAATACACGGTGGAAACGCCATTTCTAGTGAATGAATAGGAATCGGGAGGTAGAGGATTATTAACTACTACTGTTTGAGTAATTGTTTCTCCAGGCACTTCAACCTCAACTATTTTTTCTACTGTTCTGTATTCAATTGTTGCATCTTCTTTAGCACAACTAATGGTAATTAAAAGAAGTATTAAAAGTGAAGATATATTTTTCATATTATGGTTATTTATAATTAGTCTAAATTAATATTAGGCAAATATATATATTTTTTTAAATAAATAAAAATTATTTAGATTAATTATAAATAAGCTCTTGAGTTACTAGTTTAATTCATTTTTTTAGACAGTAAAATAAAAAAAATATGCTTTTTATATCCTTAAATAGTGTACATTTAATTTAAATCACCCCAGTTATGAAACATTTATTATGGTCACTTTTTTTGGTAATGCCCTTATTTGGGCAAGATTATTTCACAGAACGATATCAGCCTTTTCAAGAAAATATTCCGGCACCTAAAGATTTCTTAGGCTATGAAATTGGATCACAACACACACGCCATGATCAAATTGTTTCTTATTTAAAACAGATAGCAAAGGTTTCAGATCGAGCTCAAATAATGTATTATGGAAAAACACATGAAGGACGAAAACTTCCCCTACTTGTTATTAGTAGCAAGGAGAATTTAGCGAATCTAGAAAGTATTCAAAAGTTGCATCTGGACTATGCAAAAGGCTTGCTATCAGAAGAGCCGGATATCCCACTAATTTTAAACCTTGCCTATAACGTTCATGGCAATGAACCCTCAAGCTCTGAGGCAGCTCTTTTATCAGCATACACTTTAACTGCCTCTATAGACAAACAAATTATTTCATTCAGAGAGAATGCTATTATTTTTGTAGACCCTACAATTAACCCCGACGGACGTGATCGCCATACACAATGGGCAAATTCCTATAAAGGGAATCCTTTAGTTTCAGATCCAATGGATGCTGAACACAATGAAGTCTGGCCAGGGGGAAGAACAAATCATTATTGGTTTGATCTAAATAGAGATTGGCTTTTGGCAATAAACCCTGAAAGTCAAGGAAAATTAGCTTGGTATCACCAGTGGTATCCTAATGTAGTTACTGATTTTCACGAAATGGGAAGTCAAAGTAGTTACTTTTTTGAGCCAATGAAAGCAAATGGATCTTTAGACCCCATTATGCCAAAAGATAATTATATAAAGCTTAACGATTTATTTGCTTCATACTTTTCTAAAAATTTAGATAGTATAGGGTCTCTTTATTTTACTAAAGAAGCCTTTGACGGAACCTATCCAGGTTATGGCTCTTCCTATCCTGATCTTCAAGGGGGTTTAGGGTTGCTTTTTGAGCAAGCCAGTTCAAGAGGACACAAGCAAAAAACTAAATATGGGTATATTACATTTCCCTTCACTATAAGAAACCAGTTTGTTTCCAGTATGGCAACTGTTCAGGCAGCGGTTGAAAATAAAAGTACTTTACGAACTTACCAGAAAGCATTTTTTAAGAGTGCCAAAGAAATAAGCGCCAAAAGTAAAATTAAAGCCTACACTTTCACAGAAAAAGATCAGAACAGAAATAAAGCGTTTATCGACAAGTTGATTCGTCATAAAGTTTCTGTGTTGAAAACAGGAAAAAACACTTTCGCTGTACCGACAAATCAAGCTCAATACAGAATGGTTCAAACCTTTTTTGAAACCTATGAATCATATAATGACAGTGTTTATTATGATGCTTCTGCTTGGTCTGTTGCAAATTTCTACAACATTAAATACGCAGCATCAAATAAAATAATCAAGGGAACAGAAATTAAGTCAACAGAAGAATTAATAGCATTAAAACCACTGGAGCTTTCATCCTATGCATATGCCGTTGATTCTAAAGATTATAATCTACCAGCTTTCATTTACGAAGCACAGCAACACCAAATTGTAGTTGCAGCGTCCTTCAAACCTTTTGCAATAAAAAACAAGACCTCTTTCTCATATGGGTCATTAATGATTCCGGTTGCGCCACAATCGCTTTCTGAAAAAGAATTACACAAAACGTTAAGTGGTCTTCAAAAAAAGTATAGCATTCAAGTTCATAGTGTGTCCTCTGGTTTTAGTTCGCAAGGAGTAGATTTAGGGAGCAGAGCCATTCGTCCTTTAGACAAACCAAAAGCACTAATGATTATAGGAAAAGGAATACGTTCTTATGAAGCGGGTGAAGTATGGCATTTATTAGACACTCGCGTGGGGATGCCCATTACTAAAGTAAGACAAAATTATTTTGATCGAATAAAACTTGAGGACTATACTACTTTAGTAATGGTTTCGGGTAGTTATGTCTGGAGTAAAAAAACAACAGATAAAATTAAAAACTGGGTAGCTAAGGGGAATACAATAATTGCCATTGGAACGGCAAATAATACTCTAATTAAATATAAAATTATTGATGAGAAAAGAGTGATTCTTAAAAAAGATTCCACCACCATTGCCACAAGAAGACCTTATGTAGAGGCTTCAGAAAACTTAGGCCGAGAAAAACTAGGAGGTGTTTTCTTGAAAGGAATAGTAGACCACACCCATCCTTTAGGGTTTGGCTTTACTCAAAAAAGTGTGAGTTTGTACAAAAATAATTTAGTGTGGTTTGAACCAAGCAAAAGCAATTATGGAACCCCTGTAGCATATGCTAAAAATCCTCACGCTGATGGCTATATTTCAAAAAATATTCGTGAAAAATTTCTTCCAAAAGCTGCACCTGTAGTTGTAAGTAAAGTAGGAAAAGGGCGGGTTGTTTTATTTGCTGAAAACCCGAACTTTAGAGGTACAGCCTATGGGACGAATCGTTTATTTTTAAATGCACTTTTTTTAGGAAACCATATTAGCGTTCCAAAAGAACAGAGTATCTCATCAGATGAGTAATAAGAAAAATCTAAGGAATTAATAGGGTCCGTTTATAGGTAACGGATCTTATTTTCTCTTTAGAATAATAGACTGGGAAATACTGGTCTTCTGCCCAATCTTTAAAAAGGTTATTATAAAAGGGACTTTCTGGATTTCCTGACTGTCCAGGAGCATTGGTTCCAATTGCTGCATCCCAATCACCAGTATTAACAATCATTCGAAAACTGGCTCCACTACTTTGTCGATCATTACCCCCTGTAGATCCAGGAGTATAGGCATTCCCTCCTCGAGGAAGCGGTCCTAGATTAAGTTTAGAAACAACTGTATCAGTACCAATGCCCCCTAAAGCATGTTCCATAAAGCTGTGCTTAAACTTTGTTTGTCCATAACGCCATCCTTGAGTATCTGGTCCTAGGCGCTTTTTTAAATTAGAGACTCCTTCTTCAAAGGTCATTTTAAGAAAGGTATCACGACTGGATATACTTCCAAAATAAGTTTCTTTAGGGTTTTCGATCCAATCTATAACTCGCTTTAACTGAAGAGTCGTTATATAGGGCTTTGCTATTTCAGGAACAAATTGTTTATGAGCCATTCGTTTAATTTCATTCTCCCATTCAACATAAATTGCGGCTTCAACAGAAGAGGATTCTAAACGAAAATCCCAGTTTAAAAGACGGTTTTTTTGTTCTGTCTCAAACTCTTCAAAATCGATTTTTCCTAAAAAAGGGATTAAAATTTTTGCGGGTAAGGAGGTCACATCTACTTGAAGATTTTTCATGTCCTCTCGACTTAATTGATCATCCTTTGTAAGAACTTCATTTACTCGATCTCCACGATAAGGATCAGACCAAGAATATCCTATTGCATTCCAATTGTCGTATTCATTAGGGGTTACATTTTGATTGGCTGTTGCAATAAATCCCTTTTCAGGATTTAATTCATTAGGTTTTTGAATAATGGGTAAATAACCTGCCCATTCATATCTTCCATCTCCTGGGACGGGCACAAGGCCACTATAATTATTTCTTACAGGGGCAATCCCGACAGCTTGCCAACCAATATTTCCTTGGGTATCAGCCCAAATCATATTTTCTCCTGGAATATTACTATAGGTGCAAGCCTCTTGAAATTCCTCCCAAGTTTTAGCTTGATCCATTCGTAAAGAAGCCAAATAAGGAGATCCACCAGGTTCAAGCCAAGCACATCTTACAGCATAAGCAATATGTTTTTCTTCATTTAGATAGGTTACAGGGCCATGATGGCTGTAATAAAGGGCTACTTCCTTTGAAGGTGCTCCTTTCACTGAAATCAACTCTTTAATAATCTTAAAGTCCATCCAAGCTCCTTGATATTTGTATTGCAGAGGGTTTTTAGGGTTTAATTCATATTGGTAAAGATCTTCACCATCGGTCCTAAAAACAGTTAACCCCCATGAACCAAAATTATTATGACCAATCGATATTCCTGGTATTTCAGGCTCACCTCCACCAATAACATTCCATCCAGGGGCAACTAAATGAGCCATATACCTTAAGGAAGGGATGGCTATTGTTCTATGTGGATCATTGGCCATATATGTATTACCATCTTTAGTTTTAGAACCTGAGACAACCCAATTATTACTCCCTAAGTCTAAAGAATCTCTTGAAAGATCATTATAGCGATCAAGTATAGCAATAGCGCCTTTTTTTTGATAATCTTTCTTAAGATGTTCTGGCTTAAAACGAACTGTTTTTCTAAAAGCGAAATAGGGCGCTAAAATATCCTCAAACAAAAGTTTTGAATCTATTTTTTTATCCAAATTAATATCAGGTTCTTGAGGGTGAAACCACAACAACTCTTTAACTTTTTTTGGCCCTATAAGCGAAACTGCTCTTCCAATCTGTAATTCTTGACCAATATTTCCTAATAAGCCTTGATGTCTTGAAATTACGACTTCAGGGGTCCAAAGCTTTGGTTGAATTGCTAACATTTTAAAGGGTAAAGGAAGCTCTTCAGGGGTTTTTAAAACCTCCTTTATATAACTATTGACTCCTGCAACATAGGACTCAATAATGGCTTTTCCCTCAGGATGATAATGACTAAGCTCAGTGTTTAAATCACCTCTAAATTGAAAAAGACGAGTCCCGATATCCCGAGCTAACTCATCAGGACCTAGGATTTCAGCTACGGTTCCAGTAGCTTGTCTTCGCCATATTTCAAATTGGAATAAACGATCTTTTGCAGCTGCATAACCTTGAGCAAAAAAAAGATCTTTTTGATTATTGGCAAAAATATGATTTATGCCCCATTGATCCCTTAGAATTTCAACTGACTCATGAAGGCCCTCAATTTTTTTTTCTTCAGTTAAAAAACTGTCTTTGTTTGAAATACAACCAATTATTAATAGTGAAAGAATACTGATGAAGATAATACGCATAGCTTTATTTAAATTAAAGGGTATTAGAGGCAGGGATCAAACGAGCATTTAAATTAACTGAATCCATGTCTTTGTCTAGAGGAAACATGGGCCTTTTAATATGTTTATACCCCAAACGTTCAAGGTCTTGATCTACTCCTCCCGGGGTAAGCGCCATAATCCAATCACCACGTATATCATATAGCTCAGGGACAAGATATCCTATTTTAACAACCAAGATATCGGCTACTCTAGGGCTTAATCCAAGTTGAGTAAAGTCCTTTTCATGATGATAGGGTTTACGTTTTTTAGTAACAATTACTTTAATGCTTCCCACGCGAACGACAACCTCTATCTCTGCATGAACATCACCCTTATAAATTGCTTCAACCACACCTTCTAGTAGTATCGGAGGTGAAAATCGATTATCAACTAAAGCTCCCACATGGGCAGACACCATTCCTCCAACACCAGCATTCACTGCAGCTTCAATCATTTGTGGTCCAGGAATAGACGCATAAATAACTGTTGGCCCAGATTTTTTTCGAAATGCCTTATTGGCTAAAAGCTCCCTAAGGGTCCAAGTAACATCACCCGCTCCTCCAGCAGTTGGATTATCACCCATATCACTTATGATGAAGGGCTTCTTTTTAGATTTCAATGCAAGATCTATACTCTTTTCTAAAGTTGCAGTAGGTGCCACAAACTCAAATTCTTTTCTTACGTCCCAAAAAGCTTGAGCAAGGGTCTCTGCACTTTCTGTAACGGCTTTTTTGTCGTCTCCTGTCACCATAACCACAGCACGGTTTCTTGGTTCATCTGCCCAAGCGTATCCAATCCAAATTGCAGCATCAATGATTCCTTCTTTTTCTGTTTGAGGTTGGACTTTTGCATAAAGACTTTTGCCAGGCTCAATTCGAGTACTTGTTTTTTCTCCTGGCAAAAGAATAGGCACAGGTATCCAAGCCTTAAATTTTGGCCTTCCTTTTCCGCTAACAAGACGTTCTAAAAGATTATCTACTGCGCGTTGTTTTGATTCAAGGGCATCTTCATGAGGAGCCATTCTATAACAAGTTATAAGATCTGAATGTCGTGCAAGACGCTCAGAAACATTTCCATGTAGATCCATGGAGGTTGAAATTAGCGTTTCGGTTCCAATAAGCGCTCTAATCTTAGTGATAAAATCTCCTTCAGGATCTTCAATTCCTTCCACACTCATTGCTCCGTGTATGTCAAAAAACAGCCCATCATATGGCATTCCTTTTTCTAGAAGTCTTAGCGTTTTTCCAACCAAAGAGTCATAAGCTTTTTTGGTTACCATACCTCCTGGTAGTGCATGTCCTCTTAATGTTGGAACCCAATCTGCAGCTATTCTTTGTTCACTTTCCTCGGATAAAAAAGGATAATATTTAAAAACATCTTTTCCTTCTCGCGCTAAAAAAGCGTCCACTCCAGACCGTGCAGGCGAAAAAGTGCTTGACTCTATTGCTAAACCAGCAATAGCAATCCGGGGCTTTTTGATCTTCGAGATATTAGAGTTGCATCCATATACCAAAATTGCACAGAGTATTAGGGTAAGTGATTTATTAAGAAGAGATTTCATCGGTTTATTTTTATTAAATATACACAACTTTGCCACAAGGATTTATAACTCCAAATTCATATTACACATAGAATTATTTATATATTTAAAAAATCTTGAAATAAAAGAGTTAATGGAAAAATAAGCTTTTCAAGACTTATAAAATTTCTTTATCAGATTTTTTTAATTTCCTATCTTCGAAATTCAAATTTAATAAATGGGCTTTAGTTTTCACAAAGTAACACTTAAGAAACGCTTTCCTCTGGCAATTAGTCGTGGGGTCCGCTACGATTCGGAAAATCTTTTTGTTCGCTATGAAAAAGACGGTTATGTTGGCTGGGGAGAAGGAGCGCCAGGAGGAACCGAAGGAGCTTCAACTGCTGATGAAATTCAAACAGTCTTAAAAGAATTTATTGCAACAGGAATTGAAGGTTTTTCGATTCAAGAACTATATGATCGCGCAAGTGAAATGCGAATTCCACCTTGTGCTTATGTAGCCTTAGATACTGTATTTTGGGATTGGAAAGCTAAAAAAGCACATCTTCCTTTACGACAGCTTTTGGGTTTTTCAAGAGCAAACACTCCCACTTCAGTTACTATAGGAATTAATTTACCGGAAGTTGTAAAAGAACGCGTTCCCCTTCTTCTAGATGGGACAACGGTACAGTCACTTAAAATAAAATTAGGTTCTCCCGACGGGATTGAAGCGGATAAGGCAATGTTTGAACAGGTAGTTGAAAGCACAAAAACCTACGACGTTAAACTAAGAGTAGATGCGAATGGTGGTTGGGACGTAAGTCAAGCACAACACATGATGAAATGGTTGGCAGAAAGGAAGGTTGATTATATAGAACAGCCATTAAAAGAAGGGGAAGAAGATGGATTAAAAATATTATATAATGGCAGAGCATTGCCCATTTATGTGGATGAGTCATGTCGATTTTCACATAATATTCCTGCCTTTGCTCCTTATGTAGATGGGGTAAATATGAAGCTAATGAAGTGTGGTGGGATTACTGAAGCTTTGAGAATCATAGGAACTGCAAGAGCTCATGGACTCAAAACAATGATAGGATGTATGAGTGAATCTTCTATTGCTATTGCTGCTGCTGCCTCACTATCGGGAGGCATTGATCACATTGACTTAGACTCTCACTATAATTTAGCTCCTGATCCAGCGGAAGGAGCGCCTATGGTTGAAGGGGTAACGCTTCCACCCGACATTCCCGGGCACGGCGCTGTTTTAAAACAAGAATATTATGCTTAAGAGTAATCAAAAAATAGCCATTTACATGGAAGGCCATGTTGATAGCGATTATGGTAAAATGGGTACAGGAGTGGTTCGCTATTTAAAAAACCCAATCGTAGGGGTTATAGACAAGAAGCTTGCAGGAAAACAAATGAGAGAGTTTATGGACACGTCCAAAGAAGTTCCCATTTTAGCAACACTTAAAGAAGCAATTATAAAAGGTGCTGAGGTATTGGTTTTGGGGATTGCTCCTTCTGGAGGGAAAATACCTGAATCATGGAACCCTGTTATTGAAGAAGCGTTAGACAATGGACTGTCAATTGTCAACGGACTCCATGATGTGTTAAATGAACGGTGGAGTCACCATATAAAAAATCCACTAAAACAATGGATATGGGATGTTCGCATTCCCCTATTTACTCCTGAAATAGCCACAGGAAAAGCTTCTCAGCTTCAAAACAAACGAGTGCTTTTTATTGGTACAGACATGGCTGTTGGAAAAATGACCACAGGGCTAGAATTGTATTCTTGGCTATTGGAGCACAAAAAAAAAGTTGGTTTTGTGGCTACAGGACAAATTGGGATCACCATTATAGGAAAGGGAATTCCTTTAGACGCTTTTAAAGTTGATCATGCTTGTGGTGCAGTAGAGCAGGTTGTTTTAGACCAAGCCGACAAAGATATAATTCTAATCGAAGGGCAAGGATCATTATTACATCCGGGAAGTACCGCAACCCTCCCACTTATGCGCGGAAGCTGTCCAACACATTTAATATTGTGCTTACGTGCCGAAATAAAGACACTCAGAAGCCCAGAACATATTAAAATCCCAGATTTAAACAATTTTATTGCTTTAAACGAATCTTTAGCCAGTGTCTTTGGAACTTTTTCTAGGTCTAGAGTGATTGGTATTGCTGCAAACACAAGCATGCTTTCAGAGGATGACGCAAAAGCCTATTTAAGTATGACGTCAAAACATACGGGTTTGGTTACTACAGATCCTATTCGTTATGGCATAGCCCCAATAGGAGAACAAATATTAATATCTTAATACATTTTTTTACGATCTATTTGGCGCTTTAATGGAAGGCCTTTTTCTACTCTTTCAAAACTTTCTAAAACCTGATGAATTCCTTCTTTGGGATACGTTAAACTGGCTATATGTGGGGTGATTTTAATTTTCGGATGATCCCACAAAGGGCTTTCTTTTGCCAAAGGCTCTTGTTCAAAAACATCTAAAAAAGCTCCCGAAAGTAACCCTTTATCCAAAGCTTTAAGAATATCTTTTTCTACCTGAACAGCACCCCTTGATACATTAATAAGATAGGTAGGATATTTTAGCTTTTGAAACAAATCATAATTTAATAACCCGTGAGTATTTGGTGTGTAGGGAACCGTACATATTAGCACATTTATTTGACCTAAAAATATATCGAGTTCTCCTTCAGAAAAGGAAGGAAATAAAGTCTCTTTTGGAGAATTGCTGTATCCAAAAACTGAAAACCCAAGCTCGTTAAGCTTATTAGCAGCATCCATTCCAAGATGACCAATTCCCAGGACACCAATTCTCAATTCTTTTTCATTAAAGACAAATTGAGCCCAGTGTTTTTCTTTTTGTGCTTGTTGAAAATCATAAAAAGCTCGTTGGTGATTTAACACTCCCATCAAAATATAATTTGTCATGGAAAAAGCCATTTTAGGATCTACTACTCGACACACTGGAATATGGTTAGGGATAGAAGTATCTAATAAAATATGATCTACTCCAGCGCCCATTGAAAAAATTAATTTTAAGTTTTTGAATTTAGCTAGCGAACCGATAGGCTGTTTCCAAACCATAGCACATACAACGTCTTCTGGTGTATCCGTATTTTCACCAATAAGTAAGGGAATCTTTGGCGCAATTTTTTCAAAGTTTTCTTTCCATCTTTTAGTAGGAATATCTGGAGCTAGTATGGCAAAGCGCATAGAATAAATGTGTAAATAAAGAAATATAAAGATAGACTAAATAGTCTATTTTTATATTTGAACAAAACCGTAATCTATAATAAAATCATTTGTTTAATTAAAAGATAGACGATTTAAGTAGGTTGGATGTCGACATTAATTTAACAAAAAATAGTATTGTTTTTTTACGAAGTGATTTATAAACATAGAATTACCTGCAATGATAATCTGCTGCGCGGGTAGCAATTTGATTGTTAGGTTTAACATTTACTTTATATCCAAGCGAATTTGCCCAGCCTTTTGCAGCAGAAATTAATTTGTGAGACTTAAAACTCTCGTCACCATTATAATCCATATCAATTTCTACTTTAAGACTTATTTTTTGGGTAATCCATTCTGCTAAATCAATACTTAATTCTGCCTCACGCCATAACCGTGTCCACATATCCCTGTTAATAGAAACAGTACTTTTACTTAAAATATAATGTACGCCCCTGGATCCGAGGCGGTATGCAATTACAGTAGCATATCGCGTTTCTTTATTAATGTTTTGAGAATCGCTCCCGATATGAATTTCCGCGTAAGGGTATTGCTTGATAACCTCTAAAGTGTGGTTTACAGGATCAATGCGATTGCCGTGAATGTCTTTAAATAATAACATTATCTTAACTAAAATATAAATACTATTTTGGCTTTCAATAATTTAACATGCTTTTATGACTTCTATTTTATTTGACCTTTGTAATACTGTAATGCTTTTAGCATGGGCTCTTCTACTTTTTGTTCCAAAATGGCGTTTTACAGAACTTTTAATCGCCTATCCTTGGGTTCCTTTGGGGATTAGTTTTTTTTACAGCTATTTCTTAATTGTATCAGGGGGTCTTGCAGAGGCAGATTTTTCTACTTTGGAAGGTATTACGAAACTATTCCGTCTTGCTTCGCCTGAATCAGCAGCAGCAGGATGGCTTCATTACCTTGCCTTTGATTTTTGGGTAGGGACTTGGATTATTCGCCACAGCCGAAGGCATCAGATTTCACATTGGGTAATACTTCCTGCTCTTGCTTGTACTTTTATGTTAGGGCCAATTGGAATTATGGTATACAGTATTATTTATTTTATAAAACACCAATCTAAGAAGGCCAAATAAAATCAATGTTTTGTTTTAGATCAGTGTGCAGTGAATTAGCTACTGGACAGCTAAGAGCAGCCTTTTCGAGTATTTTTTGAGTTTTTTGATCGAAAGAGTTTGCCATAGTTACAGTAATATTAATTTCTGAAATTCGCCTTGGAGTAGATCCCATAACCTTGGAGACCAAGGCAGTAGTGCCCTTAATTTCAACTTTCATGTCACGGGCTTTTATTCCCATAATAGTTAGCAAACATGACCCTAAGGCTGTTGCTACAAGATCTGTTGGAGAAAACGCCTCACCCTTTCCCTGATTATCAACAGGGGCATCTGAAAGAATGTTTTTTTTGGAAGCCAGGTGGATAGCAGTGGTTCTTAGATCACCTAAATATTCAATGGTACTGGTCATAAAAAAAGTTTTTGATAAATTAAATTGCCAACAAATGATCCAAATCCTAAGACACTCCAATAACTAGAAGAAATGCTCAGGGCCCTAGGAAAATCACACCCTGTTTTACACTGTATTTTTTCAGCGAAAAGGGTAGTAAAAAAAGTAGTTATCAATACTGTAATTCCAATGAAATAAAGACGAACCATGTTCAAAAATAAACAACTTTAATTTGTAATGTGTAATTTAGAAACAAAGTATACCAATGAAATTAAGATGGGTAATTAAATGTTTTTTATTTCTCTGCGCCATATTGTGTTGTATTGTTGTGGGAATCATGTACAACAAGCTCTCTTTTATAGATTGGCCTTATGTACTTGGAGGATCCCTTTTTTTAATAATAGGCTTAATTATTCCATTAAAAAAGAAAGTTTAATTTTATAATATGAAAAAATCAATATATGTCTTACTAGCCCTGGGATTGGTATTCTCAGTTAAGGCTCAAAATAAAAAAAGTCTTAAAAAAGAAGTAATAGGCAGTGTAGAAACTCAGAAAAATGCTTTGATAGATATTAGCGATACCATTTGGGGGGCGGCTGAAATTGCTTTTCAAGAAACGGTTTCTTCAGAAACGTTAATTGCCTATGCAAAAGCAAATGGTTTTAAGGTTGAGGTTGGTGTGGCAGAAACCCCCACTGCTTTTGTGGCAACTTACGGCTCTGGAAAACCAATAATTGGCATTTTGGGAGAGTTTGACGCCCTGCCAGGTCTTTCTCAAAAAACAACGCCAGATAAGACACCTCTTGTTAAAGGAGCTGCTGGTCATGGTTGTGGCCACAACCTTTTTGGTACGGCCAGCTTAGGGGCTGCTGTAGCTATAAAAAATTTAATTGCCACAGGAAAATTAAAAGGTACTGTGAAGTTTTTTGGAACGCCTGCTGAAGAAAAATTCTTTGGAAAATTATGGATGGCAAGAGCAGGATTATTCGATGATTTAGATGCCTGCGTAGATTGGCATCCTGCAGATCAAACTGAAGCAGATGTGCAAAGTTCTCTTGCGTTAGTAGATTTTAAAGTTGAGTTTTTTGGTCAAGCAGCCCATGCTTCAGCTGACCCATGGAATGGTCGCAGCGCTTCGGATGCACTTGAGTTATATACCCATGGGATTAACTCTTATAGAGAACATGTAAAACCTACCGTCAGAATTCATTATCACATTCAAGATGGAGGACAAGTTGTAAATGTGGTTCCTGATTATTCTCGTTTATGGGTCCGTGTTCGAGATACAAAAAGAGATGGAATGAATGAAGTTTATCAGCAGGTAAAAAAAATGGCAGAAGGAGCAGCTATTTTAGCAAATGTCGACTATAAAGTAAATTTGATTTCTGGTATTCATGAGATTTTACCAAATAGGGCTGGTGGTGCTGCGATTCAAAAAAATCTAGAGCAACTAGGGGAGATAAGTTACACTGAAGAGGAACAAAATTTTGCCTATAAAATTCAAGAAGCTACGTTTAAACCGACTATAGGAATAGATGGTTCAATTAATCCATTAAAAGAAACAGCAGAACATCCAATGGGAGGTTCAACGGATGTAGGAGACGTCAGTTTTCTAGTGCCTGTTGTTCGCTTAGGCGTTACAACAGCTCCAAAAGGAACCCCATGGCATTCATGGGCAGTAGTGGCTTGTGGGGGAATGTCTATTGGACACAAAGGCATGGTTTATGCAGCAAAAGCACTGAGTATGACCATGGTAGATTTATTTACTGACAAAGTACTTCTTGAGTCAGTAAAAGAGGAATTTAAAACAAGAAAAGGGGACTATCAATACCAAGGATTACTTCCGTCTGGACCACCACCTTTGGGTGAAGAATAAATTTAATAGAGACCTTGAATTCAATTGCTCTGATGCCAACAAAACATAAATCTACTCTAATTGTAATTAGAAGAAGTTCTTTTTATATATTCGGAACACAAACTTTATGAAGAGACTAAAACAATTATGTTATGTTACATTATTTTTAACTGTA
>Ga0209711_10003113_pt1 | contig 14198 bp, 16 predicted proteins | sample ArcticOcean_MG_C_7_FD_187441 | JGI IMG/M metagenome (GOLD analysis project Ga0209711, IMG submission 187441) | Marine microbial communities from western Arctic Ocean - ArcticOcean_MG_CB11_88 (SPAdes) (version 2) | ecosystem: Environmental > Aquatic > Marine > Oceanic | place: Arctic Ocean... | reverse complement strand
AAGAAAAGCTGGCACCTAGAAAATAAGCTCCTATGTTAGAAAAATATGAGATGGTTTTTATAAGTCCAATTGGACCTATCGGAGTCAATTCATCAAATGAGCATATTATTAAAATAAAGTTTGATCTAAATTTAATTGAAATAAGGCCAAAAGATCTATTTTTAAAAAAAGTCAGGGATCAACTAGACTTGTATTTTAAAAGAAAGCTAACTAAATTTACCGTTCCTTATACCCTATCGGGAACTAATTATCAAAAGAGAGTTTTAAAAGAGGTTGCAAATATCTGCTTTGGTGACAAGAAAACTTATTCAGATATTGCTCAGAAAATAAACACTCATCCCAGGCCAGTTGGAAATGCATGCAGAGAAAATCCTATACAATTATTGATTCCATGCCACAGGGTGATTGGGAAAAATAATATCGGTGGATTTTCTGGTGGGGATATTAGAAATAATGGCAATATGATTCTTGTGAAGAAAAATTTATTAGCGCTTGAGAGATAAGGGGTAGATTAACCATAAAATACAATTAGAAAGATTAACCTTACTGCTATGACGTAAAATTTTAATGCAAATACCTAGTTAGTAAAATCTAAAAGTGATATATAGCGTTATTTCATATATTATGCATGTTTATAATTTAGTGAGCAAATGAAGACAAACCTAGAGCAATATTCAAAAGAAGAGCACGGAATCCATAGGGAAGATATTGATCCTGATGTTCTAACAATATCCGATAAATTAATCAGCAATGGTTTTCAGGCCTTCCTTGTCGGAGGCTGTATAAGGGATATACTACTTGAAAAGACACCAAAAGATTTTGATATAGCTACAGATGCTAGCCCGCATGATATATGCAAGTTATTCGATAACGCAAGAATTATTGGTAGGCGATTCAAAATTGTGCATGTCTATACAGCTGATAGAAAATATTTTGAAGTTACAACTTTTAGATCAGATTCTCAGAAAAAAAATAATGAGAAGAAATTCAAAAAATTAAATGGAATGATTCAAAGGGATAATGTATTTGGAACAATTTCACAAGATGCTTTTAGAAGAGATTTTACTGTAAATTCATTATATTTAAATCTAGACAATGAAGTGCTGTATGACTACGTAAACGGAATCAGTGATATAGAAAATAAAAAGCTGAGATTGATAAAAAAACCATCAGTTAGCTATCAAGAAGACCCGGTAAGAATGTTAAGAGCTATAAAATTTGAATCAAAACTAAAATTACAATTGACTGATGAATGCAGAGACTCAATTAATAAAATGTCTCATATGATCAATAATGTATCTCCCTTTAGGTTGTTTGATGAAATTTTAAAAATTATGCACTCAGGAAGCGCTGTTATCGGCTATAAAAAACTTAAGGAATATAATTTATTTAAGTACTTATTCCCCTTTACAGAAAAAATTCTTCACAAGCATAAATTTTATGATGATTTTTTTAATTCATCATTGAAAAATACTGATATTAGAATTAATAAGGGGATGCACGTAAACCCTTCTTTTATATATGCGGTTTTTTTATGGCCTTATTTCCAAGAAATATTAGAAAATAATAACTTGAAGAAGCAATCATTAGAAATGGATGAGATCTTTAGACTTGTTATGGAGTCACAGGCCAAGTACATCGCCATACCTGATTTTTTTCAGTCAACAATATTTACTATCTGGTCATTGCAAAGTAGTTTTTTAAACCTAAGCAAAAGAAATGTTCAGTACGTGACTGGTCTTAATAAATTTAGAGCAGCTTATGATTTTTTTTATATTAGATCTTTAATGGATCCAGATTTAAAAAATTATGCTGACAAATGGTATGAAATTCAAAAAAATGTCAAGAGTAAAAAACACGGTGAAAGTAAAAGACGTCATGCTCCAAGAAAAAATAAATAACGTGAGGCAGTTGTATATCGGAATTGGAAGTAACTTAGATAATCCAGTATCCCAAGTATTATTAGCTATAAAAAAATTATCGGAATTAGATGAGTACCATACTATGAAAGCATCTGATCTCTATGAAAGTCCTCCTATGGGACCAAGCAATCAAAATAATTATATAAATGCTGCGGTAATGTTTAAATGTGGTGAATCTCCGGAAGATATATTATTATCAATAAAAGGTATTGAGTCTTCTATGGGAAGGAAGAAAGGGGCTGTTAGATGGTCAGAAAGAATTATTGATTTAGATATTATTATGTATGGTGATATAACTTATAAATCTGATATTTTATCAATCCCGCATATAAATGCATACGAAAGAGCATTTGTTTTATTGCCTATAATGGATATTAGCCCTGATATCTATATACCGACACAAGGGTACGCGAAAGATTTAATTAGAGAATGCTTATATAGCGATATTAAAAAAATTAATAAAAAATGAAAGACTTAACATCCAAATACATAATTATTGAAGGACCCATTGGGGTTGGGAAAACTAGCTTATCAAATAAGCTTGCGCTTGAGTGGGACGCAGATCTTGTGCTAGAAAATGTCGATGATAATCCATTTTTATCAAAGTTTTATAAAAACCCAAGAGAAGTATCGCTGCAGACTCAACTCTATTTCTTATTAACTAGGACGCGACAAGTCCAGGCCTTTAAGCAACAAGATATTTTTTCAAACACAAGAGTCTCAGATTTTATGTTACAAAAAGATAGATTATTTGCCCAAGTAACCCTTAATAACGAAGAGTACGATTTATATGATCAGCTATATTCCTATATGACTGTAGATATACCAAAACCAGATCTTATAATATATTTGCAAGCCCCAGCAAGCACTCTTATGAAAAGAATAAAAAAAAGAGGCAGAGATTTTGAAAAGTACATTGACACAGAGTATCTAGAAAGATTGAATGCAATGTATTTGAAATTTTTTAATACATATAATGCATCACCATTGCTAATTGTGAATGCAGAAGATATTGATTTTGTTAATAACAAAAATGATTATAAGAACTTATTAGACAAAATTTACTCAATAGAAAAAGGTAGGCATTATTTTAATCCATTAGCTAGCATTATAAATGAATAGTATTAAAAAAAAACTTAAAAGCTATTTACGTGAAAAAAATCAAATAGTATGTATAACTTGTTATGACGCATCATTTGGTAAAATTTTAAATGACCTTGGAATTGATATAGTTTTAGTTGGAGATTCATTAGGGATGGTGATTAAGGGTGATACTAATACGCATAATGTAACAATAGACGAAATGATATATCACAGTTCATGCGTAGCAAAAAATAAAAAAAATTTTATAATGATGGCAGATATGCCAATAAATTCTTATGAAGATTCTGATACCGCTTATTTAAACTCAAAAAAGTTATTAGATAATAATGTAGATATTATAAAACTAGAGTACCAAGATAAACATAAATCTATTATAGAGAAATTGGTAGAAGAAAATATACCTGTATGTGGGCATATAGGACTACTCCCACAAATCGCTTTTGAAAAAAAAGATTTGAGGATATATGGCAGAGAGGTAGAAGAAAGAGATAAATTAATCAGGCAAGCTAAAGATCTAGAGGAATTAGGAGTAGATATAGTCCTACTAGAGTGTGTGCACGAAGAAGTAGCCAAAGAAATTACAGATTCTATTAATATTCCTGTTATTGGTATTGGTTCCGGGGAAAGTTGTAATGGGCAGGTTCAAGTTCTTTACGATATTTTAGGCATATCAAATAACCCACCAAAATTTTCAAAAAATTACCTAAAAGATGCTGATAGCGTTTGTAACGCTATAAAAAATTTTTCTAATTATGTTAAAAAAATAAAATACTAAATAGCCTATGAAAATCTTTTATTCAATCAAAAAATTTATTGATTCTGAAATAAAAATAGATTCATTTATTCCAACTATGGGAAATCTGCATAATGGTCATTTATCATTAATCGAAGAATCTAAAAAAAGTTTTGAAAGATCCTGTGTGAGTATTTATGTTAATGAGAGTCAATTTACAGAAAAGAAAGATTTTGAGAGTTATCCTAAAACTATAGAATCAGATATTGAGAAGCTAAAAAAAATCAACGTTAACTATTTGTTAATACCAAATAAATCTGACATAGAAAATTTTTCAAAACCTTTTGATATAAACTTAGAACCAAAAAAAATAACAACTACAATATGTGGAAAATATAGACCAGGCCATTTTCTTGCGGTTATAGATATTGTGCACAGATTTTTGCAAATTGTTAAACCAAAGAATATTATATTAGGTGAAAAAGATTACCAGCAAATTATAGTAATTAAAGAATTAATGAGTATTTGTAACTATAATATTAATGTCATTACTTACCCCACGGTGAGAAATAAGAATGGCCTAGCTTTAAGTTCTAGAAATAACCTTTTAGTCGAGAAGCAGCAGGAATATGCTTGTGATATTTATCATGCCTTACTTTCAGCAAAAAAAATGTGTGAGAATGATATTCTCTTAGAAGAAATAATTGATAATGTGAGTAAATTATTTATAAATTCTCATGTAAAATTAGAATATTTTACTATTAGGGATTTAAAAACATTGCAGCACTCTAATGATAGTGATTTAATAGCACTTATAGCAGGACATTTAGGTGGGGTTAGATTAATAGATAATATGATTATAAAATCTCCACACACTAACAAATAGGCGCTTTAATGAATTTAACATTTTTAAAATCAAAATTACATGCGGCACATGTAACTCATTCAGAATTAGACTATGACGGTTCATGCGCTATAGATAGTGATATTCTTGCGCAAGCATCAATACACGAGTATGAGAAAATTGAAATATATAATATTACAAATGGTGAGAGATTTTCAACGTATACAATTCTTGCTCAGCCTGGCAGTGGAATAATATCTGTAAACGGAGCGGCAGCACATAAAGCAAACCCTGGGGACAAACTAGTGATCTGTTCATATATAGAGGTTCCTCAAGATCAGATAAAAAAGCATCAACCTATATTGGTATATCTTGATAGTAATAATAAAGTGCTAAAAAGAACAGCAAGTATAGCAATGCAGCTTGTTTAAAATAACACTAAAGAAAAATGAATAAAATTTTCTTATCTCAACTTCGAGAAATCAAAAAAGACTCTAATCGTTTTAAAAAAGAAATCAAAGTATCTAAAAAAAATCTCATAAAAAAAAATAATGATAATTTTTCTATAGATACAGAAAATTTATTTTTTGATTTTTCTAGAAACATTATTGACGATAAATCACTGAGAAACTTAGTAAAATTAGCAGAAATCGCAGACATAAAAAGTAATTTTAAAAAATTATGCTCTGGTGAATTTGTAAATAAATCTGAAAAAAGAAAAGTATTGCACCCAGCTATGAGAGGCACAGCTTTTTCTCTGGATCGAGATATCGCAGATGATATTGTAAGGCATAAGATAATGTTAAAAAAAATATCTGAAGATATTAATTCTGGAAGAAAAACATCTTTTAGTGATAAGAAATTTACTGATGTTGTCTCAATAGGTACCGGGGGATCGTACTTTGGAATAAAAATGCTTTATGCGGCACTTAAAAGCTATACAATTAATAATATTAATCTGCATTTTATTTCAAACTTAGATTCTTCAGAATGCAAAGATACTTTGAAGAAGTTAAATCCAGAAACCACTCTATTTATTTTAGTTTCTAAAAGTTTTAGTACTGTAGAGACGCTAGAAAATGCTAAAAAAGTTAAAATCTGGTTTAATAAAACACATAGAGGTAAAAATGTAATGGAGAATTTTCTTGCTGTTACTGAAAACCAATCAGCCGCTATAAAGTTTGGAATTGCAGAAAGCAATATAATTAAATTATGGGATTGGATAGGAGGCAGGTATTCAATTTATACCGGTGTAAGTATTGGTTTAATTATTGTTATTGGTTATAAAAATTTTTCTAAGTTTTTAAAAGGCGCTAATACTGGAGACAAGCATTTTTTAAATAGTAAGCTTAAAAATAATATTCCTGTAATAATGGCTCTATTAAGTTTTTATTACACAAGATTCTTTAATGCACAAAGTCATCATATCTCTCCTTACAACTATAGGTTAAGATTTTTGAAAGAACATCTGCAGCAGTTAGAGATGGAGAGTAATGGTAAATCTATAGACCAAAATGGTAAAAATTTCACACATGTTAGTGGTAATATTGTCTGGGGTGCAACCGGTAGTTGTTCTCAGCATTCTTTCTATCAGCTGCTTCATCAAGGTAATACATTTATACCTTCAGATTTTATTATTTCTTCCAAATCAGATTCTGGTAATCAAGATAATCATGATAAGTTATTTTCTAACTACTTAAGTCATATTGAAATTCTAAATAAGGGCTTCTCAGGTCAAGAATCTGAAAAACTTTATGAAGAGAAATTTTCTAATCTCGGGTTAGATAAAAAATTAGTTATAAAGAATTTAAATTTACCTGGACGAAAACCAACAAATGCTTTTCTTTTAAAAAGTGTGTCGCCCGAGGTAGTAGGAGAGCTGTTATCTTATTACGAGCATAAAACATATGTTTTGGGGCAATTATCCAATATAAATTCTTTTGACCAATGGGCTGTGGAAATAGGGAAAATAAAGGCAAACGATATTTATAAAGATATTAAGGCTATTAAAAAGAACAAGAAAAAAACTAACAATATGCTACTTAATAAATATTTAAATTAATTTTTCTTGTTTATTGATAGCCCAGTCAATATGTTCAATCAGTATTTTATTATTTGAATTTTCTTTTTTTTCTCGCAAGACGTTAAGTGTTTTAATATTTCTTTCTGAGTTTCCCAGGCCAATAGATATATTTCTTAGCCACTGAAAATAAGATATTCTATTGATAGGTGTATTTTTAGTATTTTCCTTAAATTCTTTTTCGCTCCAACTAAATAAACTTATTAATGTTGGGGAATCTAGCTTGTTTTGGTGACTAAATTCTTCGACTCGAGTTTCTGTACTAAACCTGTTCCATGGGCATACAAGTTGACAGTCATCACAACCAAATACTCTATTTCCAATGCTATTTCTATATTCTATTGGTATAGTTTCTTTTAATTCAATAGTCAGATAAGCAATACACTTTTTTGCGTCGAGTACATGAGGTGATATTATAGCTCCTGTAGGACATAATTTAATACACTCATTACAATCACCGCAATAGCTTTTAGACTTTTTATCGATTTCAAAATCTATATTAGTATATATTTCTCCGAGGAAAAAATAAGAACCACTATTTTTATTAATTAATAGTGTATTCTTTCCAATCCATCCAAGCCCAGCTTTTTGTCCAATTGCTTTTTCTAGAACTGGCGCAGAATCTACAAACGCTCTATATTTAAAATCATCTATCTCACCATTAATTTTTTTAGCTATTTTGTGAAGACGATCTCTCATTTCAGAGTGATAATCTTTTCCCAAAGCGTACCTTGATATATAGGCTAAATTATTATTTCCTAAAACTTTTTTTGAATCATAAGTATTTTCAGTTAAGTAATTCATCCTAAAAGATATAACCTTGACTGTGCCAGGCATTAATATTTCTGGACGCGACCTTTTTACACCATGTTTTTCCATATAGTGCATTTCACCATGGAACTTATTCTTTAACCAACTCATCAAATGAGTCTCGTCTTCTTTTAAATCTATATCTGTAAAACCAACGCCATCAAAACCAAGGTCTTTACCCCAGGTAATAATTTTATTTTTTAATAATTCTGATTTCATCTAAGTCTTTTCAAATAATATTGTATATAATTATACAATGTGCGGAATCGTAGGCGAATATATTTTTAACAAAAATTACAATAATCATAATATTGAGTTGCTCTTGGATCAAATAAAGACAAGAGGCCCTGATTACTCTGGATTTATTGTAAATCAATGTATTGCATTGGGTCACTCAAGGCTGTCTATAATAGATTTATCTGCATCATCAAATCAGCCTTTTGAGGATAAAGATGCCCAATTCACTATGGTTTATAACGGGTGCGTATATAACTATAAGGAATTAAGAGAAGATCTTGTGAAGAAAGGTTATGTTTTTAAAACGACAGGAGATACAGAGGTAGTTTTAAAATCTTATCAGGAATGGGGTTATGACTGCCTAAAAAAATTTGAAGGTGATTTTGCATTAGCTATTTGGGAAAATAGAAATAAAAAGTTATTTTTAGCTAGAGATAGGTTTGGAGTTAAGCCATTATACTTTTCTAATAATAAAAATTTTTTTCGATTTGGATCTAGCTTGCAATCAATCATTGCAAAAAAGGATATTAACTTAGAGCTAGATAACCAGTCATTGCATATGCATTTCTCATTACATTCGGTAGTCCCAGCGCCAAATACAATATTTAAAAATATAAAAAAAGTCCCACCCGGGCATTATTTAGTTATTAGCCCAGATCAAGAAATCCTAACAAAGGCTTATTGGAAGCTTGATAGCTCTAGTCAATCTCAACTTATAACTGATGAAAATGAGGCTAAAGAACAAATAAAAAACTTATTGATTAAGGCTGTTGAGAAAAGAATATCAGCATCTGATATAGATGTGGGAATATTACTTTCTGGAGGTCTAGATTCAAGCCTAATAGTTGCTTTAGCGAATGATCATTTTCCAAATTTAAAAACTTATAGCATTGGTTTTGAGGATGATAAAGATGAAAAAGGGAATGAATTTTTTTATTCTGATCAGATAGCTAAGCAGTTTAAAACAAAACATGAAAAAATTGTTATTGATAATAAGTCCGTCCTTTCTAGGTTGCCAGAGGCTTTTAAATCAATGTCTGAACCTATGGTTGCTCAGGATGCAATTGCTTTTTATATGCTTTCGGAATTAGTAAGTAAAGAAGTTAAGGTTGTTTTGTCAGGCCAAGGTGCCGACGAAGCGTTTGTTGGGTATTTCTGGTATAAAAATATTAACGCAGAAGTAAATGATCATCGAAATTTTTGTAAGCACTATGTAGACAGAAGCCATGACGAGGTAAAAGAATTTTTAAATATCAAATTTGATGGCGACCATACATCTGCGATGATCAAGAACAAGTTAAATTCTGCTAACGCTAAAACTTTACTAGGTAGCGTGCTAAATTTTGACATTACAACTCTTGTAGTTGATGATCCTGTAAAGAGAGTTGATAATATGACTATGGCATGGGGTTTGGAGGCTCGAGTTCCCTTTTTAGACCATCAGTTGATAGAAGCTTCTGCCAGAATTGATCCAAATCTGCATCTCAAAAGGAATGGAAAAAATATTTTAAAGGCTATATCAGATGATATTTTACCAAAAGGCGTAATTGAAAGAAAAAAAGGTTATTTCCCAATGCCAGCTTTAAAGTTCATCAGAGGTGAATATTATGATTTCGTTTATGATATTCTTAACTCTAGACAATGCTATAATAGAAATCTCTATAACAGAGACTATATTAATAAGTTGCTAGAAAAACCGAATGAATATAAAACTGCTATAGATGGAAATAAACTGTGGCATGCTGCAGCTACAGAGTTATGGTTTAGACAAAATATAGATTAATGCAATGTAATTAGGAGAAATTATGGATGTTTTAGAAAGGATTAAAGAACAAGTGGAAAGCAATAAAGTTATTATTTATATGAAGGGTACGCCGCAAATGCCTCAGTGTGGTTTTTCAAGTAGGACCGTTGAAGCGCTTAAACAGTGTGGAGCAGAATTTGCATACGTGAATATCTTAATGGATCCTGAGATTTTTCAAAACTTACCAAAATTTGCTGACTGGCCAACTTTTCCCCAAGTTTATATCGATGGAGAGTTCATAGGTGGGTGCGATATTACTTTGGAAATGCATGAAAAAGGTGAGTTAAAAAAAATGATAGAAGAAGTAAAATAATAAAATGAAAGAGAAGAATATTAAAAAGGTAGTTCTTGCTTACTCTGGAGGGCTAGATACTTCCATCATAGTTAAATGGCTGCAAGATAATTATAAGTGTGAGGTGATAACTTATACGGCTGATCTTGGTCAAAAAGGTGAGATTGAATCTGCAAAAAAAAGAGCAAAAGAGCTTGGGGTTAAGCAAATATTTCTTGATGATGTTAAGGAAGAGTTTACAAGAGATTTTATTTTTCCAATGCTTAGAGCGAATGCCTTATATGAAGAGCAATATCTTCTTGGAACAGCTATAGCTCGTCCACTAATTTCCAAAAAGTTAATAGAGGTTGCAAATGAATGTAACGCCGATGCTATTGCGCATGGAGCAACTGGCAAAGGTAACGATCAGGTTCGTTTTGAGCTATCGGCATATGCATTAAATCCCAGTATAAAAATAATAGCTCCTTGGAGAGAATGGGATTTAAACTCGAGAGACAAGCTTTTATCATATGCTTCTTCAAATAATATCCCGGTTGATATGGATAAAAAGAATACTCCCCCATACTCTATGGATGCAAACCTCTTTCATATATCATACGAGGGCAAAGCTTTAGAAGATCCGTGGACTTCTGCACCTGAGGATATGTGGAGATGGACGGCTTCTCCGCAAAATGCTCCAAACCAGGAGGAAGAGATAGAGATTGAGTTTTTTAAAGGTGATCCAATTGGTTTGAACGGTAAAAAGTTAAGCCCAGCCAATCTCCTTGAGGAATTAAATAATTTAGGGGCAAAAAATGCAATTGGTAGATTGGATATTGTTGAGAATAGATACGTTGGAATGAAATCTAGAGGTTGTTACGAAACTCCAGGAGGTACAATAATTTTGCAGGCAAGAAGAGCAATAGAGTCAGTCACGTTAGATAGAGAAGTGGCACATCTTAAAACAGAATTAATGCCAAAATACGCAAATATGATTTATAATGGTTTTTGGTGGAGCCCCGAAAGAGAGAACTTACAAAAATTCATAGATGCAACCCAAGAAACCGTAAGTGGTTTTGTGCGACTATCGCTTTACAAGGGAAATATAACAATCAAGGGAAGGAAGTCAGAAAATAATAGTTTATATAGCTCAAATCTTGCAACTTTTGAGGAAGATCATGGAGAATATGACCATAAAGATGCTCAAGGATTTATAGCATTGAACGCACTCAGACTAAAAAATAGCGGTAAAAACTAGTACTGTACATATCTGAGCGTCAAGCATATCATATGTATAGTGAAATATTTAAATCGTAACTAAGGTCGAAAAGGAGAAGAAATGAGGGATTTAAGGATAATTATAATTGGTCTTGTATCAATCATATTAAGTGGTTGCGCCACATATTCTGGAAACTCTATGACAGACTCAAGCGACCCTTGGCAGGCAGTCAATAGACCTGTTTTTGCAGTAAATGATACATTCGACAAGATGTTGTTCAGGCCTCTTGCAAAAGGATATTCTAATTTAGCGCCAGAGCCAGTTCAAAACGCAGTAACAAATTTTTTCTCTAACTTAAATGAAATTGATAATGCAATCAATAATCTATTTCAAGGAAAGCCAGTTAAGTTTGCAACATCCATTGGAAGACTAGCAATCAACTCGACAGTTGGTTTAGGCGGCTTATTTGATGTAGCATCATATGCGGGCTTAACGCATGCTCCAGAAGATTTAGGTCAAACTTTTGGTACCTTAGGGGCATCTGCAGGACCGTACATAGTGCTTCCACTTCTTGGTTCAAGTAGTATTAGAGACTTACCAGGCAGAGTTTTATCAATGTATATAAATCCATTAGCTTGGTTAGATGACGTATCATTTAGAAATATAATGGTAGGTGTGAATGCTGTAGATAGCAGGGCAAATTTACTTGCAAAAGAAGATATAGCTAGTGAAATATCAAAAGATAAATACACTTTATACAGGGATTCTTTCCTAGAAGAAAGAGATTTTGAGATTTCTGATGGCAATCTGAGCGATTCTGATTTGATTCCTGAAATAGCGGAATAATTTATTTATTTTTAGTTTTGATTCCTATAAATATACCATTCAGCATTATGAATATAACTGGGAGAATCATTCCTAGAACATAGAATTTAAATTCAACCCATTTTTCTTCACTAAAAAAGTTTGCTACATATAAGTTTAGAATTCCGCACATTAGAAAAAAAATAATCCAAGAATAAGACAGGGTATCCCAATTTTTTTTACTTAATGTAACTTGGTCTTGTAGCAATTTTTTAATTACACTCTCTTTTTTCATCATATGATTAATTATAAAAAATAGCGCAAAACCCCAATAAACAATAGATGGTTTTATTTTAATAAAAAAAGGATTCTTGAAGTACAGGGTGCTAAATCCAGCAATTAAAATTATAAATAGAGTTATATAATGTATTTTTTTTACTGACTTAGTATAAAAAAGTATTAAAAACTGAATAGAGTACGAAATCATTAAAATAAATGTCGCGAAGTATATGCCACTGGATTTCTCTGAATTTAAATTTAAATGAACAAAACTATTCACATCGTTTATAAAACTTATTGGGATATCAGTGTAAAAAATATACGATAGAAAAAAAAATAAAACTGGAATAAAATCAATAAATGCTTTCAAAATAGTCCCCAATCAAGAAATAGAAATATGTTATGTTAAATTAATACTAGTGATGCAATATTAACAATAATAACATATTATATGTCTATGGATATGAAACCTGAAGAGATCAAAGATTTAGAAAAAATTAAGGTCCCTTTAGCTTATGTAAAAGGTGAGCCATATTTAAATATCCCTAAAGATTTATACCTTCCGCCTGATGCTTTAGAGGTAGTGCTAGACTCTTTTGAAGGACCACTAGACTTACTCTTGTATCTAATAAAAAGTCAGAATTTCGATATCTTAGAGTTGCCGGTAGCAAAGATTACCGAGCAATATATACAATATATAGACCTGATGCAGGAATTAAAACTTGAGCTTGCCGCTGAATATATGCTGATGGCAGCAACACTTGCAGAAATAAAATCAAAGTTATTACTTCCTGAGGCAGAAGATGCTGTAGAGGAAGAAAATGACCCAAGGGCTGAGCTAATAAGAAGATTGCAAGAGTATGAAAGATACAAAAAAGCAAGCATGAAGCTAGATGTCTTACCAAGAGTGGAGCGTGATTTTTACTTGCCTAGCAAAGCTTTCTACAAAACAATAAATAAAGATGAAGTGTTTCAGAGTGTGGATTTAGAAAAGCTTGTGGTAGTTTTTCATAAATTAATGGAGCAAACTAAATTTTTAACTCCGCATGATGTTAAGAAAGATTTCTTGTCTGTTAGAGAGAAAATGACAATAATATTAAATACTCTTAAGAGGGATGATTTTTTAGATTTCAAAGATTTATTAGATGTTACCGAAGGAAAATCTGGCTTAATAGTATCTTTTCTAGCAATATTAGAACTAATTAAATTGACGTTAATTGATTGCGTCCAAGCAAATCAAGATTCTGCAATTTTTATTATAAATTAAAATAAGAAGGCAGAGAGAGAGAGAGGGGGGGGGTTGGAAAAAAGTAAATTAAAAAAAATTATTGAGTCTTTAATATTCTCATCAACAAAACCTATTTCTCTTAGAGAGCTAAAAAATTTTTTCACCGACGAGAATATGTCATTGGAATTAATAGAGGAAGTTATAAGCGATATTGAAGGAAAATATATAGATTCTGGTGTTATATTAAAAAAAGTATCTACCGGATATAGGTTTCAAGTTGCAGAAGAATGTAATGAATGGGTTTCTAACTTTTATCCAGAAAAACCACAAAAATATTCTAGAGCATTAATGGAAACTTTAGCTCTAATTATATATAAGCAGCCAATAACCAGAACGGAAATTGAGTCCGTTAGAGGCGTTAGTGTTAGTAGCAATATTATCAAGACATTGCTTGAAAGGGATTGGGTAAAAATATTAGGTTATAAAGATGTCCCTGGAAAACCAGCAATTTTTGGAACTACAAAAGAATTTCTTAACTCTCATAATCTTACCTCATTAGGTCAGCTACCAAAACTTGATGATATTATAGAGTTGTCTGAGGAAGAAAAAAATAAGTTAGGCTTACTAGATACTATCCAAGTAGATGAAGAAAATAAAAAACCTGATCTCGCTGTCAGCGAAGATTTAAATAACGAGAATATTCACTAACAAACCAAGTATTTTGTAGTTTTTTTAGAAATATACCCCATTTTGGGTATTTTTTCTTGAGTATTTCGGCATATTAGAATATATTGTCGTACCATCAGGATGGACAATTATTAAAATACAAATGGTAATAACATGAAACTTTCAATTCCAAGAGA
>Ga0209711_10003107_pt1 | contig 14211 bp, 15 predicted proteins | sample ArcticOcean_MG_C_7_FD_187441 | JGI IMG/M metagenome (GOLD analysis project Ga0209711, IMG submission 187441) | Marine microbial communities from western Arctic Ocean - ArcticOcean_MG_CB11_88 (SPAdes) (version 2) | ecosystem: Environmental > Aquatic > Marine > Oceanic | place: Arctic Ocean... | reverse complement strand
TTTCCAGTGCTGTTATTATTGTTCCTATGCCAGCATGACCAATAATAACATCTGCATTATTAAAATATTCATTAAAAACATCTGGCTCTAGATAATCAAAACAAGTCATGTTCTTAAAATTAATCTTTGAATTAGCCATTTGAGCTATTACGGTATATTTAACTTGTTTTGAAGCCCAAGTATCAATAATTGAAAGCAACCTATCGAAAGGGGCTTGAGTACCTGTAACTACAAATACTACAGGACCTTCCCTGAAAATTGTGTTTTCTGATTTGTTAAATGTTCCCATTGTGTTAAATGTAAATGTGTAAAGTATTTTGCTAAACTACCACTAAATGATATTTTTTCATAATTCGCAATACTATCAAGCCAAATAGTTTTTGCTCCTATAAATCGCGATATTAATATTGCAAAGAAACCAGGAGCAGCACCTGTTGAAATAACTACATCTGGCCTTTCATTTATAATAATCTTCATTAATTGAAAAAATAAAACAAACAGACTAAACTTACTCCAGGCTGAAGCATCTTTTACCTGATAATATTTATCAACATGCTCTTCTTTAGCATACCCTTTAAGTGTTGAGATATAAATCACTTCATGACCATGAAAGGATGAGGTAACTCTTTGAAGCTGAGTCCAATGACCGCCGGGAGAAGAGATAGCTAAAATCTTTTTCATCTTTTGGGAATATATACTTTATAAAAATAAGTTAAATACAATAAAAATACAATATTATATGACCAATTAACTATCATATTATCAAAAAATAAAGGGATTACTAAGATTAGTAATATATCCATTCTTTTTCCAAGAAAAGAATAAAAACGATATAATAAAAAAGCAAATAAACTAAATCCTAGAACACCATACTCAACTAATATCTTTACAAAATCATTATGCGGATCCGTGTATAGAAAACTATACATGTCTCTATTAGCTTTAGTTAAAGAGTCTATCCCTTCTCCTATCAAAATAATAATAAAATTATTATCAAAAAAGACGATCAAAATCTGGGCCCAATATATAACTCTCCACATAAAAGAACCATAACCTCCAGGACGTGCCATTAGAGCCTTTTCTTTAATAAATTTCCAATCTAAATATTGTAGAGAATTTATCTGCTCTGTGATTTTATCAGAAAAGCTAAATCCAATAACAAAGAATAACAATACAAAAACAATAATTGGTATTTTAATATAACTAGACTTAATTTTATTCTGATAATGATGTAATAACACAACCACTAATGTTAAAAATCCTCCAGTAGTATTAGTCATAATCAAAGAACTAAATAGGCCCAAAAACAATATTAGTTTGACGAAAGATGCTTTTGTTTTTAATAGAAAGACAATAGAAATCACTAAAACATATGCAAAATGATTTGAATGCATAAAAATACTAGCACCTCTATCAAATATGAAAAATTGATAAATAGTTAATGGTAAAGTCAGTATTACTAATACAGATATCATTTGAAATATAATTAAAATATCTCTACTTGATAATCTTGCCAAATACAAAGCAAAAGTAGCATATGAAAAATAACGTAAAAATCCTTTTAAGAAAATATACTCAATACTTTGATGAGAAAAAATATGAACTATTAGAAAAATAAAAACTACTATTAATATGCCTAGATATATTCTGGTAACCCTATTTATTGATAGTGATTCTTGCAGCCAAAGAGTATAAAGAAATAAGAAAGGTAAAATAAAATATAATGCCTGAGGAATGACAGCTGAGAGCACAAAACAAATCATTACAATCACTATATCCACCATTAATAATACCTTTTAATTAATTTATTAAAAAGATACCAATTATAATAAGTTCGTAATTCTTTATTAGATAATTTATCCTTATTACTTATAAGGGATGAGAAGTATCCTCTTAAATATTGCAATGCCCGTAATACATCAAACTTATACAAACTATAATATATAAACCTTAGAATTATATAAACAATAGTATGCCCTCTATAATAGGCTGAAGCCCCATAAAATGAATAGTCACCCTGTTCGCCAACCTCTCTTGAAGTAACTTTAATTGTCTTACAGGTTTTAGTAGTCCATCCATTAAGATGAGCAAGTGCTACAGAAATCACATCTGGTGATGGCTCGACTAAAAACCCTGCAGATTTATAGCAATCTATTTTCCACAACCTACAGCCACCTCTCACCCAATTAACATTTGTTTTATGTAATATTCCTGAATCTGTAAAAATCAATCCACTAGAAATTCCTAATCTTTTATCAGAACACATAAACGCAGTTAAATCTTCATAATAATTACTTTCTGGGAAACAATCACTATCTAATATTCCAACAAAATCTAAATCCTTAAAATAATTCTGTTTTTCTAAATATTCAAACCCTTGTTTTACTATACTAGAATACTTAGCATCAACTCTATAAGATTTATCTTCAAACTCAAGATTAATTACTTTGAAATTTATAATATTAGATACCGTTGAGATTGAATCTAGATATTCTTGACTTCCATCATCACTATCATTCTCTAGAATAACTACACTAAATATCTCAATACTTTGTTTTGATAAAGCAGATAAGAATCTTTCAATATTCTTTCTTTCATTCTTTAAAGGTGTAACAAGTGCAATTTTCATATTACTTTCTATCAAAATTTATAAATCCAAAACTAGAGTAAATACCTTTTATTTGTTTAATAACAAATAATGGGCTAAACAACATTAATGATCTAAATATTATACTTACCAAACGATTATTTCCAAAAATAACAATTAAATCCTTAGAAAAAAAATCTAAACTTATTTGAATGAAATGCAAAGGATGCTCAAACATAAATTTTAAATCTATATATCTCATAATTAACTTTTTCTTTTCTTTATACAGCACTCCATCAAAGGATGCAAATCCTCTATTAAGATGTCCAGCAGATTTAGAATGCAATCTATATTTAACAGTCTCTTGATTAAATAAGTTTAATTTAATATTATTATGGGTTATCTTCAAATAAAAAGGCAAATCTTCACTAAATTTAATGTCCTCGTTAAAATAATTCATTCTCTCTAACAACATTCTTGACATAAATAATGTTGGTGGACAAACAAAGACGGTATGTAATAAATGAAGAAACTGTTTTTTAGCAGGCAATAAAAATATGCTTACACTTTCTTGATATCTGCGATTGAGTTGCTTAATATAAAAATCAGGAATATCATTCTCATATATTAAATCAGGTTTAGAAAACAATATCTCTAATGAATTATCTAATGCATATGCTAAGTTAGCAGCTATACAGTCATTTAACAAAACATCATCTCCTGCGATAGGTTTTATCCAATCTCCACTTGCAGCCTTAACACCTCTATTAATATTTTTGCAAATCCCAAGGTTCTTCTTAGATTCAAGAATTGAGACTCTTTGAAATCTTTTCTTATTTAAATCTACCCAAAGATTTACCTTCTCTAATGTGTCATCTTTAGAAGCATCATCCGAAATTATTAATTCAATATTCTTATAGGATTGGCAATTTACACTATCTAATAACTCTACAATATATTTTGTGGAATTATAACTAATTACAACAATACTTACAAGTGGACTACTCTCTTTTACTATTAATGTCATATTATTTTTTAATGAATTTTTCTTTTGCAATAGAAAACAAACTTAATCCAAGTAATTCTTCAAGCTTCTTATAACAATAAAAAAATATTAAAAGGAAAGCAGAAAACTTAATTATTAAAGCAACTAATCCATAATAATTTAAAGAATAGTATAGATAAGCTATAACAGATAAGCCTAAAAAAAGGATGTACTGTTTAGTTGTTGAGTCATATTTTAAGCTTGTCACTCTCTTTATAATTAATATATTAACAACAAGACCCAATAAATATGCGGTACTAAAAGCAATACCTATGCCCTCAAGTCCGTAATCAAATTTTAGCGAAAGAAACGCCCCAATTATGAATATAATATTCCATTGGCTTTGGGTAAAAATAAAAATCTTCCCTTTACTCTTAGCTAAGAAAACATAACCTATAGGGAAGCTAATTAGCTGAAAGAATACTGCTAAAAGCATCCACAATAAGAGTACCCTAGATGAAATAAATTCCTTAGAATATAAAATGGGAATAATATAATCTGAAAATGTAAACATTAATAGTATTAGTGGAGTACCCAATAATAGAATAATCTTGGTTTGATCTAGTATTGCTTTATTGAGAGCTTGATTATCTTTATTAATAGCGCTCAATTTTGGAAAATAATCCGCAGCCATTGACGAAAATATTAATCCCATATAAGTAATCGTTAGTGTTGTAGCTGCCGCATAATACCCTACGTAATCAATTCCCATTGTATCACGAATTGAAACACGAACATAATATAAAGTAGCTAATGAAATAAAGCTAGTAAAAACCGTAAACGCTCCTAATTTAACCATACCCAATCCATCAAAAAAAACTTCCTTTAAACTCATTGACACTGAATCTGTATCTATAATTATTTTACTTGAGAAAATAATATTAATAATAAGACTTATTATTGCGCTTATAATTAGCACTGGTATTATTGCCTCCTTAGAAAAAAAATAATACATAAAAATTGCAACTATTGCTGATATAAAAGAACTATAAACAGTTACCTTACCAAAATTAATCATTCTTCTAGCAGACCTAATTATGCTAGAATACATCACAGACAAACCATTAATTAAAATGATTATAGACAGGATAGAAAAATTAATTGAATAGGTTGCATCGCCAAAAGTCCAAATTGACAACTGCTTACTGAAAAGAATTGTAAAAGTTATACCTATTATAGATGAAAAAATTACCCAGTATTTCAATACCCTAACCTTCTTAGGCATAGCTAATTGATCCTTATCATTATAAGCCTCTGAGAGATCTCTAACACCACTTATACCTAATCCAAGATTGAAAAAACTTTGAACTAACGCTATAGTTGTAGTAAATAAGTGAATTAAACCTACCCCTGATGCACCTAAAAACAATGCAATACATTTTGTTTTTACTACATTAACAAAAATATTAATAAGTTGAGATCCACCAACAACTGTTGTATTCTTTAGAGTGGTCTTAATTGAATTGATTTCTTTCATTTTTTAAATAAGATATCTAAAAAAGTAAAAATGTATTATATAAATTGACATAAATATCTGTTAATATTTTCTCTTGTATTAATTCTCTATTTAAGTGTCTAGAAATAGTTCCTTAATTTCTTTTACATCTATCATCCTTGGATTATTTAACAATCTCTGTTTATTAATGTTATTAAAAATAAAATCAAGATCAGTATTGCTTATATTATTATCCTTAAAGGAAATGTTGACCCCAATTCTTTTGACTAAGTTTCTTAAGCTAGATACTGTATCAACAATATCATTAGAACCAAGGAGATTTAATAATTCTTCCATATTCTTCTTTACAAAGACATGGCCTCTTTCATCATTACAGTTATCTTTATTAATATTATAATTATACCTTAAGGTATCAGGTAATGTCATAAATACAGCATGACCATGTGGAATCCCATAATGATTTGTAATAGAATAAGATACAGCATGACAGAATGTTGTTTTTGATATGTTTATTGCCTTACCAGCCAGATAGGAAGCATAAGATAAATTTTTATTACTTTCTTGATTATTATTATTGACACTATATTCAAGATTATCTAACAAAAGCCTAATTGATTCTTCAGCATATTTTCTTGATTCAACTGTAGATTGAACAGACCAATAAGATTCTATAGCTTGTGCTAATGCATCTAAACCTGTACAAGATTTAAGATAAGCATTCTGTGTGCTAATAAATTCATGATTCAAAAAAGCTACATCTGGCATAATCTGTTTTCCAGCTATAGAACATTTATTATCATTATGATACATAACAGCGAAATGAGTTGCTTCGCTACCAGAACCACTTGTTGTGGGCACTGCAATAAGAGGTGTACTTACAGTTAAATTTTTACTACTACCATTAATAACATTAAGATGATACTTTTCATCTATATTTGAGAAAACATTAATTAACTTAGCCATATCTATTACGCTCCCCCCCCCAATTGCTATTATGATGTCGTATGAACTGCTAGAAAAAAGATTGACCCCATTAAGGACGTCTTCATATTTGGGGTTATTTGAGAATTCAAAGAACCTAGTAGTTTCTAATCTACTATTTATTTCTTTTATAAATTCTTCAGCACCTGAAACTTTATAAGAATTACCTCCTGTCACTAGAAATATTCTCTTATAAGATTTCTCATCTATTATCTTTAAAAGTGATGCGCTTTTATTATTTCTAATTAATATCTGATTCACTAGTAATAAATTTCTGAAAAGCAATCTTATTATCAATAGGAGTACAAGTTGGTCTCCCTAAACTTTCTCTTGCCCCTTTATTTACTACAATCTCTAACATACAAGGTCCTTCAGCATTCTTAAAAGATGTAAACACTTTATTAAATTCTTTTAAGGATACAATCTTAAAATATTGTGTGTAGTTAAAACCAGTTGCTATTCTATTAAAATTAATTCTAAAGCCTATTGTCGGCTGCCCACCAACAGAATCATGAGCTCCATTGTTAAAGATGATGTGTTTAAAATTAGTAGGATTTAAATCTCCAATAATACCCATTGAACCTGCATGCATAATTACAGCCCCATCACCATCAAAGCAATAAATCGTTCTTTCAGGTTTAGCCAATGCAATTCCTAGTGCTATTTGATTTGCATGGCCCATACCTCCAACAGTTAAAAAATCCTTTTCATGTCCATCACCTCTCTCTTTTCGATATTCAAATACTTCACGAGAAGTCTTTCCGGTGGTTGCAACAACAATATCTCTTTCATCAATTAAATCGATAACTTTCTTAATAGCTGCTTCTCTATTTAAATCATAATTAGTTTCTCCTTTGCTAAGCAATACATATGGTTCAAAAGTATCTTTCCTAACCAAAATTACATAAGGAGTGTTATTTTCTGACATTACATTCACCGCTTTTTGTAAAACACTCTTTAAATCTAAAGTTTTAGATGAAATTATATCATAAGGAATATGCATTGCTTTCAACAGACTTTCACTGACCTCTCCTTGTTTAATATGCTGAGGTTCATCCTTAATATTTGGCTCTCCTCTCCACCCCACTAATAAAAGCATTGGAATACCATAAACTTTAGGATCAGCCAACGATAATAAAGGGTTTATAGTATTTCCAAAACCAGAGTTTTGCATATAAACTAATGGTATTTTCAATGTTGCCATATGATACCCCATAGCCAAACCTATCGCGCCCCCTTCATTTGCAGCAATAATATTTCTTTCTTTTGGAGTTACATCTGTAATATAGCTGCAAATATCTTTTAATAATGAATCAGGTACACCTGTAAAAAAATCGATTCCAAATTCTATCAATTTATTATAAAATTCTTTTGTATTTATCATTTGGTGCCAGGGATTAATTCTAAAATTTCTTTAATAGGCATACATTTATCATTTGCATTAGAAGAACGCCCATTTTCTAATATTGATTTTGCTACATCCATCATTGCAGGATATGAAGCTCTTAGCATATGATTAGCATATATTACAATATTAACACCCCAATCAATAAATTCTTTTTCTTTAATATGATTATAAGTAGATGGGACTACTACAATAGGAGTGCTCTTGTCTTCATTCCTAAATTTTGCGCAAAACTCTTTTATCTCGTCACCAGATTTTTCCTTACTGTGTATCATCACTGCATCAGCCCCCGCTTTCACATAAGCCCTGCCTCTTTTTAAGGCATCATCCATACTTTTTCCTAATATCAAACTTTCCAAACGAGCGATAATCATGAAATCATCCGTAACTTGCGCTCTTTTACCGGCTATAATTTTGGCAGAGAAATTTTCTATTGTGTCTTGAGTTTGGGCAACATCAGTTCCAAATAATGAATTTTTCTTTAATCCTGTCTTATCCTCAATAATTATCGCAGATACGCCATGCCTTTCTAGTGTCCTTACTGAAAAAGCGAAATGCTCTATCCTTCCACCTGTATCACCATCATATATTATTGGTTTTGTTGTACATTCTAAAGTGTCATTTAATCCATGCATCCTAGTTGTAATATCTACAGCTTCAATATCTGGCTTTCCTTTAGAAGTAGAGTCCGTTAAACTACTTGACCACATACCATCAAATTCTTGCTTCACTCCATTCAAAGAAATGCTTGCATTCTCAGCTATAAGACCTGTTAATCCACTATGTGATTCCAATATACGAACAATTGGTTTTGCGTCTATTAGTCTACGCAACCTTTTCATTCTTATTTCTGGAGTTGTTCCTATTTTTTTTAAGCGTTCATTTAATTTTGTTGAAGAAATACCTTCTGTATATGGGACATCAACAACCTTTCCATTCCATTTTAAAATTGTGTCTACTACTTTTTGACGTGTTTCTCTTTGAATTCCTTCTTTCCAGTCATCACCATGAACAACAAAGTCAGGCTTTAATTTTAATAAATTTATCGAATAATCAAGAGTGTGTTGAGGTATTACATTTTCAACTCCCTTTATATTTTCAACGATCATTTTTCTCTGTTCATAATTTAAATAAGGTAATCTTTTGTAACTGGCAATAGCTTCATCTGTTAAAACTCCAACAGTAACATCTCCTAATTTAGCTCCTTTTTTAATAATATTTAAATGGCCTGGATGAATAATATCGGCACTCATTCCTATATAAACTGTTTTTTTCATTTCTATTCTTAATTAAGTTCTTTATTTAATTTATTTATTATGTTTTGACTAGCACTTATCTTTTTGTCTTTATTTAACGTTTTTTGCAAAAATACATTTCTTTTATTTCTCAAAGAGTCTTTCTGATTTAAAACATTCTCCTTGATAAATTTATTAATTTCAATAGAGGTATTTGCCTTGTATTGTAGTGAAAACACCTCACATCCAAATGTATTAAATCTATCCTCAATATTTTTATCTCTAAGGGTAAATAAACTCGGTTTATCAAAATACAAATATTCTACAGTAAAAGATGCGCTATCAAGTATCATAGCGTCAGAATGAAAGAATAAATCACAATAATTACCTTCTTCTAATTGTCCATTAGCTAAACTATCCCATTTAGAATAATAATTGTCTGCCCGCTCCTTCCCCCATTCTTTATCTAGATATAATTTCTCTTTTAATAATGGATGAGGCTTAAACGCCATCTGAATATCATCTCTATTCTGTAATAAGTCTAAAAAATACTGATGATAATGTAAAAAACAAGAATAATCAAGGCCCGACCCTTGACCTTCAATGGTGTGGTGAGGTGCCCATATAATCTTCTTAGTATCATAATCACATATTTTCCAAACATTCTCTGAATGATATTCCTTCTTAAAGATATGATCTAAACCTATAAACCCTGAGACAACTACATTATTATTGATGAACGTAGAATACATTTGAGAAAAATCATATTGATACTTAGTTTCTACAAAAAACTTCCATAATGATTTATGAAAATTCTGATTATACTGTAGATCAAAATTACTTGTTATATCAAATGTATATGGTATATAACACGTAAGGGTATTCCGAAAATGTTTAATATAATATTTATCAAAGGTCAATTTGTGAGGATTTGTAAAAAAAACAATGTCAGGTGACATCATTTCTTTAATATCTATCCATCTCTGATCGACAGAATCATAAGTATCCACTATATTATAATTATTATTCTTAAAATATTCAATATTGCTATTATATAAATGAGTATCGACTTGATTACCCCTTACAAATGGAATTATTGCAATGCTGACATTAAATCTATTCTCCTTATCTAGCAATCGGTATAATTCTTCACACTTCCATACAGATTGATGAATTAATAAAAAAAGTACATCTATTTTCTCTTTCTTTTTTAGGAAATCAACCAAAACAGATTGACCTTCTCTAGTCTTCTTAATCTCATTATGCGTAAAAAATTTAAACAAACCTCTAAATACATACTTTAAAGGCTGTTTAATAAAAATAGGTATAGTATTCTTAATAAAAGTAATCATACTCTAGGCTGCATAAGAATTAAGAATATATACTACTTTTTCCATCTCTGATTCTGATATACAAGCATTTATAGGCAAGCTAATTACTTCATTATGAATTATTTCAGTAATTGGGAAGGCCAATCCATTATATATATTATAAGCTTCTTGTTTATGTGGAGGAATTGGATAATGAATCAATGTTTGAACTTCATTAGCACTCAAATATTTCTGCAAATCTTTCCTATTTGATGTTCGAATTACAAATAAATGCCAAACATGCCCTTCTTCACCTAATACTTGAGGAAGTATGATTTTTGGATTTTTGATATTTTCTAAATAATAGTTTGCAATTTTTCTTCTAGTATTAATATCGTTTTTTATGTATTTTAACTTGACATTTAAAAATGCTGCTTGGATTTCATCTAAACGAGAGTTTAACCCTTGATATTGGCTTTCGTACTTTACATGAGAGCCGTAATTTCTTAGAGCTGTAATCATTTTTGCCAATTCTGCATCATTTGTAGTAACAGCACCAGCATCTCCCAATGCGCCTAAATTTTTTCCGGGATAAAAACTATGACCTGCTGCATCTCCTATAGCTCCTGAAATTTTGCCGTTCCATTCTGCTCCATGAGATTGCGCTGCATCTTCCACTAATTTTAAATTGTGCTCTTTACAAATAGAAAGCATTTTTTGGTCAATAGAAATTTGACCATACAAGTGAACAGTAAGTATTGCCTTTGTTTTGGAGGTAATAGCTTGTTCAATAAGCGAACTATCTAAATTATAAGTTTCTAAATTAGGTTCTACAAAAACGGGTACAAGGTCATTATCAGAAATTGCTAAAACAGATGCTATATAGGTATTGGCAGGAACGATCACTTCATCTCCTTTTTGCATAATTCCAATTTCTATATAGGCCTTAAAAATAAGACGCAATGCATCTAATCCATTTCCTACACCTAAACAATGTTTTACGCCACAAAATGAAGCATAACTTTGTTCAAAATTTTCTAATTCTTTTCCCATTAAATACCAACCAGAGTCAATAACTCTAGAGGCTGCCTCTTTAAGTTCTTTTTCGTATTGCGTATTTATTCTTTGTAAATCTAAAAACTTAATCATTTTTCAATAGATTTTTATTAATAAGTAAATATTTTTTTCCTGACTTCTTGCTTACTAATTCTAAATCAAGTAAATCTCCCTCATCAGATATATATCCTATTTTTTTTGCTGGGTTTCCTACCCAAACTTCATTTTTTCCAACTTTTTTTGTTACTACTGCACCTGCACCTATTAGTGAAAATTCTCCAATCTCATTTCCTGCAATTATTGTTGCATTAGCGCCAATAGAGGCGCCTCTTTTTATAAGCGTTTTTTGAAATATTTCTGGGTATTGTTTAGATCTAGGAATTAAATCATTTGTAAATGTAACATTTGGCCCAATAAAAACATTATCTTCTAAAGTAACACCATCCCAAATTTGAACACCGCTTTTGATTGTTACATTATTTCCAATAAGCACATTATTTTCTATAAAGACATGTGAGTTAATATTACAATTTTCTCCTATAACAGCATCTTTTAAAACAACAACAAACTGCCAAATGGTTGTGTTTTTACCTATTCTATCAGACTGTAAATCAGATAATTGATGTCTAAAAAAACTCATCCTTTAAAATTTATAAATTCTTGATATTCCCTAACATAATCCTTTTCATCAAACACATGTGAAGCTAAAACCATAGTTATAGAGCCTGATGAAAAATTATCTAATTCTCTCCATAGTCCTGGAACTATATGTAAAGCTAAATTTGGTCTATTTAATGTAATTCTTCTTTTGTTAATACCATCATCTAACACAACATCAAAAGCACCACTAGCGGCAATAATATATTGTTCTAGTTCGTAATGCGCATGACCACCTCTTTCTTCCCCACCAGGAACATCATACAAATAATAAATTCTTTTTACTTCAAATGGGATATTATCTCCATTCTCAACTACAGTAATATTTCCTACATTAGCATGTACTTTAGACATATCAATCACTGAACAATCAAATACTGTATTATTTTTCAACATCCTCTTTTATTTTTTTGAATTCGTCAAAATTTCTTATGTAATCCTTTTCATTATAGCCAATATTAGAAACTATTAAAGCCAATGAATTTGTAGAAAAATTCTCTAAGCGTCTCCAAATTAAATTAGGCACCAATAATCCTGTATAAGATCTATTTAATGAATACTTAAATTCTTCTTTCCCACAATGCAGTATAACATCAAAGCCTCCTGAGAGCGCTACAATAAATTCATGAGACTCCTTAAAAGCATGCCCTCCTCTAGTCTCACCTCCTGGCACATCATAAATCCAATACGTCCTTTTTATATCAAAAGGGATTTGATTACTATTTTCGAAAAAACTTAGATTACCTCTAGGATCTAAAATTTTGGGCAAATCAATTATTTTTACTCCTCTTATCATTATCTTATAATATATAGTTCATAATAACTTTAATAGTATTTTACACATCTATGACATTCAATATTTTAAATCAACTAATTCAGAAAAATTAAACTCTAACTCTGTCTCTTGATTAGCAAAGAAACTATGTACTTTATTAAATAATGGCAATTTATCATTTATATCCTTATCAACTACCAAATCATGGAACATCTCAATTGCATTTAGACCTTCTAATATATTGTTTTTTATTGACCAATTTCATAAAATATTTATTCGTCTTCTTTTAAAATAGTTTTTAATTTAGTAGTAGACATCCCTTTAGTTCTAGGAAAGTAAAGAACTTTACAAAATTCTTTTAATTCATCAAATTTACCCTCCCAATCATTACCCATCACAAAAATATCAATATTATTTTCTTGAATATCAGTTGCTTTCTGTGCCCAATTATCTTCAGGAATCACTTTATCAACATAGTCTAAAGACTCTAGCAAATCCTTTCTTTTTTTATAAGGGAGAACACAAGTCTTTCCCTTTAATTCATTAAACTCATCAGTAGAAATTCCAACAATTAATTTATCACCTAAAAGGCTTGCTCTTCTTAATATCTCTAAATGACCATAATGCAATAAATCAAACGTACCATAAGTCAAAACAGTTTTGAATTTTTTATCAACTAACTTATCGAATTCTATAGAAAGAATGTTTTTTTCACTAGCAAAAAAGTCGTGTAATTTATTCAATAAAGGTAAGTCTTCTCTAATATGTTCTAAAGGCAAGGCATGCACTAAATTTACAGCATTAAGACCTTCTAATATCACGGAGTTAGATTTATAATCCGCATTATAAAAACCTTTTCCTATCAACAAACCTAAGGTTCTATTTCTACTCAAATCATTTAATGAAGTCATGCACAAATCTCCAAAACCACAAGCTAAAAACAAAGTGTCATCAGCGCCTCCAAGCGATCTTAATAAAGTCCTAGCTTCAGAAAATGCTTTTGTCAAAATCATAAATCTTGTATTTGGAGAATTATATTTTGCGTCTACAACACCCAATACCAAAGCATAAATATTTTTGAGTACGCTCAGTACTTCAACCCCTCTAATATCAGTTGTACAATCAATGTGTAGGGAAGTATTCTTAATTACTCTATTAATAATTTCATATTGATGATTAGTTGAATAGCCTAAAGTTAACAAGGTATCGGCATGTTCCATTACTTCAACAGCAAAAGAAGGCCCTTTAAGAGTTACAATATTCATGATTCCTAGCTTTTCCTGAATACTCTCAACCACTGTTACTCCTTCAGCAAATAAGCCTTTTGATAAATTCACAAATAAGGCATCTTCATTAAAATAGGATTGAAGCATTAATAAATTTTCAATTATAACAGTAGAGGGTAATGCAATAAAAACAATATCAGCTTTTCTAATTTCATTTTTATCTAAAGTAGCTGACAAAAATTTAGTTAAATGCTTATTTGGAAAACAGGACTTGTTAGTATGGCAAGAATTAATTTCATCAACTTTTTGTTGACTTCTGGAAAACAACACTAAATTGTTTTCTGTATTTACGGAAAGCTCATTTGCTATTGCGGTCCCAAAGGTTCCTCCACCAAGTACTAAAATATTCATAATGCGAATTTAACAACTATTATGGCAATTCAGAAGTATAACCATCAACATATTTCAACAGCAATTC
>Ga0209711_10003101_pt1 | contig 14221 bp, 3 predicted proteins | sample ArcticOcean_MG_C_7_FD_187441 | JGI IMG/M metagenome (GOLD analysis project Ga0209711, IMG submission 187441) | Marine microbial communities from western Arctic Ocean - ArcticOcean_MG_CB11_88 (SPAdes) (version 2) | ecosystem: Environmental > Aquatic > Marine > Oceanic | place: Arctic Ocean... | reverse complement strand
TCAAACAAAACTTATTGACAGCATCTATATTAGAGAAGGCTTTTGTCACATGATTGCCCGCAATCTTCTCGTCCAACGTCAAAGTATTGGAGAGAACAATATTGTCACGACCTATCAAAGCTCCTCCAGGTAAGCTTTCCCATGTCTTTCTCCCCATAACGACCGCATTATTTCCATTCCCTCTTGTAAGTTTAGAGAAATGAATCAAATCTTCCTTGATCTTCCATGGTAGAGCATTATTTTTTCCGATTCCTCCTCCTTTACAAACGGCTGCTATTAGCTTGTAGTTCATTCTATAGATAAAATAAAATAGTTTTATTTTATATATATGACGCAGATATATAAATTTGGTTATTCAGTTGATAATGAAATTAAACAAATATATGTATTTTCAGGCACAAGACTATCAGATGAAGGTTCTGAGGATATCGAATTAAATGAATTATTCGCGATTGAACCCAAAAATCCAAAATTCGATGACATGTTTAGTCAGGAAGAACTTGATGAGATTAAGTCTAAAAATATATCAGTAATATTCATTAACCAACAGATTCATTTAGATGACACTATTGAGACAATAAAAAAGAAACTTATGGTGAGTATAAATCCTAAAACATCTTTTGGTGAAATATATTTGTTTGTGAAGCAATCAAAAAAATTAAATCCTGTGTCAGTTTACCAGAATCTTACTCAAAATGGAAAATTAGACCTGACTAAAGATCGATTGAAGCAATTTCTTTTGAATGTTGATGGTGTAGATATAAGTACAATAAAAGATAAGGATATATACGATTATGATGACATACTTTCTTTGAATCTTGGTAAAGATTCAATGATGATAAGTAAGCCTATCGGGCAAAAGTTTGTGGCTGTGGAGACAACATTTCCTTATACAATAGATCCATTCAACGCTTTAGTTTATGACTCTTTTTTGGAGAGATTCGCAGAAAAAATTACAACAACTACAAATAAGAACTTATTAATGAGCACAGGTCCTATTCACGAAAATATGATATTTATTTGTATCGCATCTGACGTACTCAGGTATGCACAGAAGCAGAATCTCTCTGAAGAAAGCACCATAAAGATATATTATCCTTACTTACTAAATAATGATATACACAATTTATCAGAGCTAGATAATCAAAAGCAACAATTACTCACAGAGTCAGAAACCATGCTTACAGAATATTCTGAAAAATCAATAGAGAATGTTAATTTGTTTTATGATATCTTCCGAGACAGGAAATCAGAATTGCCTTACGTTGAGAAAGGTATAAAAGAAATAGAATTTACAATTCATCCAGAATTTTCCTTCAATCTTCCTCTCGATATAATATTCAAGTTGATTCATGCTACCCGCATGGTTCCTTTTATTAAGTACAACCCAGCGAGAAGGAAAGAAAAGATATATAGACTTTACACTGATAAAATAGCGACTAATGGAAAAAAAATTCCATATTTGAATAAATCTACAATATTTAAATTAGTAAAGTCCATCGGTAAGAATAAAAGTGTCACAGCCTATATAGAGTATCAAGAGGAGAATGAAAAGTATATACCAATTATATGTGAGTTTGAGAGCAACGGTGATATAACAATCCACGCTGAGTTTTTACATAGCATGAGTTCTGAAGAAATAGACAAAATTATAGAAATAGCAACGGAACCCATTATAAGCGTTGTAAAGGACTATCTAGGCCAGAGTGGATATACGATTAATAAATTTAAAAGTCTAAAATCATCTAATATTGAGATATTAGATATCAAATATTTGGTCCAAATACCTATTAAGAAAAAACTAAATCTAAAAGGAATTATTGGCTGCTTATCTAGTATATTTAGTGTTATAGGCAGCGATCTCAATAAAGGTATCGTTATGAGATTTAAGAGAGTTTCAAATTATAACGAAATGGATAGCCAGGAAGCTTATATTGTCGAATTGCTCAAGAATGGAAGTCGCGAAACAGAAATAATACAAGGACTTGTAGCAAACTTTGGTAAGTCAGCTGAAGAAGCTAGGGAAAAACTAGCAGGATTTGTGTCATCTCTGCAGCTTATGCAAAATGTATTTAAGAGTAATAAAATACGCATCAGGAACAATCCAGGATTTCTGACAACTATGGAAAAGGAACAATTTGATAATGTTCTCACAATTAATGTATCTGGAATAAATGATATATGGTATCTTGAAACTATACCAATTTACATAGATTCGTTATTACGTATTTCACAAGACCCTGATAGCATAAGCATTTCCGTTGATAAAATAGATAGACTATGTAAGGGTGAAAAAATAATTGAGGAAAATATAGAAGTTGACATTATTGCCCCAGTGCAAAAGCAACATACTGAAGCAAAACAAATGGATATCGTTGAAGGTGAGCTCACTTTCGAAGATGTCGAACCCGAATTCGATGACGGTGAAAATATGTTTGACATACTTATGGGCTCCGATGACGACGATGACGATGATGATGATGACGATGACGATGATGACGATGACGATGATGATGACAATGATACATCTGGAGGTGCCACAACACCCCAAAGCGATACAGACGAACTTGAAACTGATGTAACTGGGAAGAGTCTTTCTAACCCTAACCCTTTCTTTTCAAGAATGCGTGAACGTGAGCCAAAATTGTTCCTTACAGAAAGTGAGGGAAAATTCAAAGCGTATTCCAGAATATGTCCTTGGAATGTTAAGAAGCAACCAGTTATTCTGACAGATGAAGAAAAGAAGAATATAGACAAAAATCACCCAGGTTCATATGATGAAGCGGTGGAGTATGGCAGTGACCCTGAAAAAAAGTTTTGGTATATTTGTCCTCGATATTGGAGTTTGAAGGATAACACAAGCCTTACTGAGGAAGAAGTCAAATCTGGAAAATTTGGCAACGTGATACCAGAGGATGCGAAGGAGATACCTCCAGGCGCATCTATATTTGAATTCACGGATGAAAGGTACCATAAAGGACCTGATGGAAAATACATAGGACATAATCCTGGATTCCTGAAACCTGGTAATCATCCAGGTGGAAAATGTCTCCCATGTTGTTTCAAATCATGGAATAGTGATTCACAAAAGGCTCGAAGAGAGGAATGTGCCAAAGATGATGTTCTTCGACATGAATCAAGACAAGACCCAGAGACTGCTGATGACTATATAAAGGGCCCAGACAAGTTCCCTCTTGGACCCAATAGGTACGGATATCTACCAATTGCGATTCAAAAGTTTCTCAATACAAATAATAAAAAATGTCAGATAAGCATTACAAATACAAATTTAAAAAAGAATCATCCATGTATACTTAGACATGGTGTCGAGATTAACAAACTTCAGTCATTTGTTGCTTGTATAGCTGATGTAATGGTAGATGATACCAAAAAATCCACGCAAACTATAGTGGAAATGAAAGAAACACTCATAAAATCTCTTAGTATTGATCGGTTTATGACACTCCAAAATGGTAATCTCATAGAAATATTTGACTCCAATAAAGATGTAAATCTTGATAAGTATGTCGATTCTAAGATATATCAAGGTACAGACAAAAATGACCCAGCTCAAATGACTTTGTTGAGACAGGTAGTCAGATCATATGAGAATTACATAAGTTTCTTGCGAGACAATAATGTTAAGATAGACTACCAATACCTCTGGGACTTGATCTGTCAACCAAATCCTAAATTATTCAAGAATGGACTTAACATGGCGATAATCGAACTCAAAGATGATGACATTACAGATAACATTCAGGTTTTATGCCCATCAAATCACTATGCTTCTACTTTTTTTGATGTTAATAGGAAGACTATAATTCTTATGAAAATTGGAAACTATTTTGAACCGATATACTCTTTTGAAGATACAGGCGACGACTACCGCATTACACGACGTTTCAGCCTGAAAGACAAACATTCGCATCATCTTCTACCAAATATCAAAAAGACACTCGAACTTATAAAGACATCAATGGAAAATAAATGCTCCGCATTTCCAAGTATGACACCAACCGTATACAAATTCGGTACGAATATAGTTCTTGAGAGGCTAGTACATTTTTTGAATCTCAAAAATTTCACGATAGAAACACAGATCATGAATTATAATGGTCGTGTTATTGGTGTTATCGCTTCGAAAGATTCACTTCAAGGCGTTATTCCATGCTTTCCTTCAGCACCGATGATGGACCTTACACCTGATTATACTTGGATGGATGATTCTATATGGAGTACGTATGAGAAAACTCTAGAATTCCTTAACTACGTTCATAGAACATTCGGTGGCAGAGTGCCTTGCAAACCAGTAGCAAAAATACTAGAGGATGGACTGATAGTTGGAATACTTACACAGACAAACCAATTTGTTGCACTCTCAGAACCCGCTCAGGACATCCGAGAAGATGACATGAAATCTATCCAGTCTTCCAATTACGCAATCGCTGATAAACAATCTATTACCAGTAAGAAAGTTGACACAAATCGTATTGAATATATTCATAAGATAAGATTAGAAAGTGGATTCTTCAATGTATTTAGAAATACTTTGCGAATACTTTTAGGACAATTTAAGTATAGAAAGACACGCGAACGCATCGAGGAAACGATTGCCGATGATACGATACCCTATTTGACAAAACTCAAGACTATCGATAATTTGATTCGTGTGTTGATGAAAAATATGGTTAGTTTCTCTGAGTATTCTCCGGAAATATTATCTGAAATAAAAGATATTACGAATTGCTATAATACTGGATCAGAATGCAGCGCGAAGAAATTTTGTCTTTCAGGAGATGAAGGCGAATGTGCTCTTATAATTCCTAAAACAAATCTGATTAACGGACAAGATAACGAAAAAGTATACTTTGGACGTATGGCTGATGAGGTAATTAGATATAATAGAATAAAATCCTTTATTTTTCAGCCAGAATCATTTCTAGCCTTCTCAGATTTGAAATATAATCTAAGGGAAAATGAGATTATTCTCCTTCAATCTCTCCTTACACAGGATTACTTCGAGAATTTGGTTCCTGCTTCACTTAACAATTATATAAAATACAATACATATGACACAGCTCAACCTCTTGACACTCAAAGATATTCAGATAAGATCACTATGAGACCTGAAGGAGAAAGAAAACTTACGGATTGTCCGATCGGAAAACCCAAACTTGTATCTGCGTCTTCACAATGGAGTTCAGTCTTTCCAGTTGGGAGTATGGAATTGAGTTTTAGCACCGACCCAATAATATGCACTTTTAGTCTTATTCTCACACTCATTCAGCAAAATTTCCCAGACAGCAAAATAACCAACATGGAGCTCAAGGAAATACTACTCGATGAGTATAATAAACTTTATAGTGAAAACAAAGCTGCGATATTAAAAATACTGAATGCTGAAGGGAAGAAAAACAGGTCAAATCAGGTCCTCATAGGGCAAATGACAATGGATAATATGATAATGAGTAGTGACTATTATATGACAAATCTTGATATATGGATTCTAGCTGTACGTTTTAATTTACCGGTTGTACTATTTTCCTCAACAAAGTTAATTGAGAATGGTCTTAAAATTCTTGTAGCTAACTCAGATGATACAAATGCGTATTACTTCATAAAATCTCCCGGTATTCGTACAGACAGTATTCCAAAATATAGGTTAGTCGTCGATTCGGAAGGAAAGTCCAAAATACATTTATCGGATATAAATCAATCAAAACAGGACGAGATTCGAAATGGAATAAAAGATAATATTCTCATGGATTACATCCATAATTTCTCTCTTTCAAATATAAAAAAACGTAAAAAAATGAAAATGAAACTAATTCAAAACTGAAGCTAATTGTATAAATATCATTATGAATACAATTAATTATTATCGGAAGAATCATGCGAGACTATCGAGGAACTATTAGATAATTCCGATTCTAGTGAAGTTACTATATTCCTGTGACGAGGAATCGGAAGTGCTGGTGGTGGTGGAAATATAGTTCCATTCAATTGACTTGGAGAAATATGCAAAGATGGCGCAGGTGGTGGAAAATGTATTGGAGATGTCGGGTTCACGAGAATCTGGCGTGGTATAACAGGAATCGATGATACAAAATTCTCGGAAATGGGTGGACTTGTCGCACGTTCTGTAACCTCTATCATTACATCATCTATATTATCAATGACATCTACAATAGTTTCATTAACAAGTTCCCGCGATTGTTCCAAAATACCCAATTCATTACCTGGTATTATGTTATCTGGAATATTAACATTTTCATGTGTGTGGCGTATGTCATCATAATCAGAAACAACACTCACATCGCGTGCGTTATCGATATCAGAGGGAGTTCCTAGTCCTAAAGGCCAATCATGTGATGCTATATCAGCTAATGCTATATCAGCTAATCGTTCAATACTATTGAAAGATACAAGATTTTCTTCAATTATCTCAGAATCATCCTCTTCATCTTCTAGACGCAATAAATGGTTAATAATGTTTTCATTTTCACTATCATCATCTACGTCCTCAGCACCATCATATCTTCTGGATATAGGATCCATAATATCTTCGTCAGTGGAAATATCCATCGGGGAAATATCTTGTCTTATAGTTGATGAATCATCACTATCGTCTGTACTCTCTGTATCGCCATATATTGTGCCAGTCACTTCATTAACAAGAAAACTTTGAGGAGAATGGTGAGTTTGTACGGCAGGCTGAATGTATCTCCTTGGTGTTGTTATTCTTCTGGGACTTGCCATTCTTCTGGGACTTGAGGGTTGAGACCCCCCTTGTCGCAGGCGCTGTCGTCGCGTGAGTTGTCTAGGAGTTAATATAGGTTGTTCCATTATAATATCATCAACAAAACTGAATGAAAGATTCTCATGTCCAGGGCGAGGATCAGAATAGTATGAGTTCGTTGGGCTGTATATATTGAACATCGCGCCACTCAAATCTATAGCTGTATCTGTGAAACGGTTTCTACGAAATATTTTTCGTCCATATGTCGGATTTAACTTATTAAATAGTGATAAACTTGTTTTAAGACGGCGTCTTGCGAGAAATCGCAAAGTTGGATTAAGTGAATATACACCATATAAATAATCTTTAAGAAAAGGTGATAATCCTTCAACAAGTTTATTGGAAGGAAACTCTGGATGTATGTTAATGTTTATAATATAGTCTTCGTAATGTGTTATCATTTTCATTATATGTAAGAATTTTTGGTCTTGGGTAGAGGTCTTAAGAAATATTTTAAGACTCTCATCACGAATAACGCATTCATAGTTATTAGAAAAGCTATCCAAATTAAAATCAACTTCAAAAAAATGATGAAAAAGAGAAGGTATAATATAGGAGCTATCTTTAATGACAAAATATAAATGATATAGTTGGGAAATAGTAAAAGGTACATTCGTATATGGGTTTTTAATACTTAGAGGCTCAACAAAGAAACCTGGTGCGTTAGATAAAGCGGCTTTCGTAATACTAATGATGTCAGATATGCGAAATTTATATATTACTCGAGTTTTGTCATCATAAATATGTGTAATAATTTTATCACTCAGCGAATCTAGAGAGTTAAAATATAGATCCGTATCAACATTATATATTTTGGAGTGCTTTACTTTATATAGTAAAGCGAAACGAGCAAATCCATGATAAGTGCGTTGGGCTTTCATAAAAATCTCCAGCATACTTTCCTTACGGGCTTGGTCTATATACATATTAAATAAGACACTTGACTGCAGAACTGAAAATTTTGATTTACCGAAATGTAATGAATTCAGGAAACCATATGAGATGAAGTCAGTATTTATCACTGAACTGCGATTATCTGGAAATGCGAATGCTACCTTCAATATATCTGTTTCTGGAAAAAAATTTGATGTTATGTATGCAAATGAGTTCATAATAATATCTATAAAGATTATTTTATATAGTTATTATTAAATATTTAGAAACCTGGTTCATAACCATCATCGCTTCCAAGGTCAGTTGTAGTAATGTTATTTATGTTGTTCTGTATTGTCAAGTTCGCAATACTGCATGGGTCGTCAGTATTGGAAATACCCTCGAACCCCATTTGTATAGCCAGCGACTCGTCGTCATCAACCCATTCTTCTGCGGATAATTGTGTAATTTTGTCCATGTCGAGTATTACTTGGAACGCGCTTGTTCCAAAATATCCTTCCTGTCCACACATGACATTCGCAGACACACCTCGCATAGGATCAAGCTCAGCATGCCTTGCTGCCCTCAGAAACATCTCAGGTGTTTCCTCAAATGAGGCTTTGGCGAGAGGACCGATGTTGTCGTTATTGATTCCATGTCTAAATATCGACACCATACTATCATTACAAGTCATGCGGTCACACAATATACTAAGATGATGATAGTTAATGTATGTGCTATCGAATTCAATAACTTCAGAAATCTCGTTGAAAATCGCCTGTCGGGCTGCCTCAACACCAAGCACCCGGTATGTTTCCTGAATATCATTGGTGAATGTTCGGTTAACATCGATATAATCAAGTCCTAGAATATCAAGAAGATTCGTACCGACGGTGTCAAGCACCCATGTTTCTTTCTTGGAATACGTTCCATCTTCTTCGACTAAGGTATCTGTGATCTTCCGCGGATTGACTTTACTTATTTTCTTGATTCCACGAAGAATAAGATTGTCAAGCAACTGGTCTTGAAAGTTCTTAAGGAGATATATCTCATCAGATTGGTCGAGAGAATTGAGATTCTGTGAAGACTTCTTCTTCGAATTAATAACATTATCGAGACGCAATCTAAATATCAGCTTCTCAGAGTTGTAATCACTAAATACACATGAGACCTGTTCGCCATAGGAATTTTTTAGTGCGAAATGGATGTCGTCCATAGTAAGTGTTCGATCTAGCATCTCCTGTGTATTCAATTCCATTCGGATAATCCATTTGGATTTCGAAGAATTCTCTTTCTCTGTTTCTCCGATGCATCCATCTATGATGCTTTCAAATTCTTTATACTGTTCCATCGTATCGACATCCTCCTCGATGAGTGTGTTGAGATTATCGGGATCAAAGCAGATACTGATTGAATCAACAACAGCTCGCAGTTTCGTATGTTCGAGTCTGTGAAGTATTTTTTGTGCGTTGTCTTGTTGCGTCTCCTCATCCTTGAATAAGTGGACCGTACATGAAGGATTCTTTGGGTTCTCCGATAATGACAATATTTCTTCAATACGTGGAACACCTCGGGTAACGTTGGATTTACTCGCTACACCAGCAAAATGGAATGTGTTCAAAGTCATCTGTGTCGTCGGCTCACCGATACTTTGTGCCGCAATCATTCCAACCATTTCACCAGGCGCAACTATAGCCTTTTTATAAGCGCTAACAATCTCAGTTATGAGAATGATAAGAGCTTTTCTATTGAAACGCTTAACCATTAACAAATCCTTAGGAGTCAAGTAGTAGTAATATAATGCCTTGAATAGCTCTGTTGGCTTGACATAATGTAAACTCTCAATTTGATTGAATCCGTCATCAATAATTTGAAAAGCCTCCAACGGCGTAATATCGACCATAGAGTTCACATTTATATACTGCTGACCCTGAACGTTATTAATAATGTATGTGAATCCTACAGGCAAATGGACCATTTTGTTGTCACGGTCCTTGAAAACACCTTTCACAATTCCTGGTCGCACACCGATGATAAACTCAATAAGCTCTTTGCATCTTCCAAGCAGTTTATCCTTCTGCTTCTTCAACCGCTTCAGAGCAGTTTTTGTGTATGAAGTGGTGTAAGCGGCATCCTTGGTATCATCGCTTGGCATCTGGAAATGAGCGTAAATTTCTTCAAGAGTCATCTGGACGATTGGTAAAATCTGATTTTCCACCTTCACCGGATCAAATCCATCTTCACCGTATGAGAATTGGATAATCTTGCGCTTACTATTACGGACAGTCATATCATACTCGACCTTTAAATCTTCCAAACCCTTGATTAACCGTCTTTGGATATAACCTGTTTGACTCGTTTTAACAGCAGTATCGATAAGACCAACACGTCCACCCATCGCGTGAAAGAACAGCTCTTCCGGTGTAAGTCCAGATATGAATGAGCTTTCAACGAACCCTCTTGCCGCAGGGGAATCGTCGAACTTGGTGAAATGCGGTAGAGTGCGGTCCTTAAATCCATAGGGAATTCTTTTACCATCGACGTTCTGCTGTCCGAGGCAAGAAATCATTTGCGATATGTTAAGGTCGCTTCCCTTCGACCCAGCATTAACCATAATGACAAAACGATTATCCTTACTGAGACTTTCGCGTCCAATTTTACCGGCATCATTCGATGCTCGATTGAGAATATTATTCACTTGAGTTTCGAACTCCTGTTCGTCAGGTCGTCCAGTCTTGTTTTCGAAAATACCAAGGTGTGTCTGATCGATCAACGACCTCACTTCCTTCTTCTTTTGAGTAATGACAGTTGCGATAGCTTCATTTGTAGCGTTGTCCGCGATCAAATCGCTAATTCCCACACTATAGGCGCTTGACTTCATGTACTCGGTGATAATGTTCTGAAAATCATCAATAAAGTCTGCTGAGGCCATGTTGCCAAAGTCATTACATATTCTTTGAATGAGCCCCTTTGAACCATCACCAAGCACACCCTTCTCGATCTGTCCTCTAATATATTTGCCGTTTTCAATCTCAAGGACAGAATTTGTCGTCTTGTATTCATCTTTATCTCCAAAACGATGTGTCTTGTATTTGAGCGATAAAGGAGGCATTATCTGACTAAGAATTTCAAAGCTTGATATTTTATCACCTGTCGGTAGATTATTTATATCGACCTTATCATAAGCCATAAGAAGATTCATGGCATCTCTGGCAGAGAACTTGATATCTTCTCTGGTAAATCTAAAAGCTCCAAGAAGAGAATCTTGAAATATACCAACAATAGATTTATTATTGGCTGGGCTGATGATCTGCCATGGTACAGCGGCCAAATTACGCAGTTCCGAAGAGCTTTCAACATCCTGTGGCATATGAAGGTTCATTTCATCACCATCAAAATCTGCATTGTAGGGCTTAGTATCACCAACATTCATTCTGAATGTATCACCGACCGGCATGATTCGGGCGATATGACACATCATTGACATTCTGTGAAGAGTTGGCTGTCTGTTAAATAAAATCGGATCACCGTCCATCATGTGCCGATGTACGACATCTCCATTTTCTAGTTTGATAGAAGCCCTATCAACATAACGGAGTGAAATACTTTCACCATTCTTCTTTTCCAAGATTTTCGCTCCTGGATGGATATCAGGTCCATTTTGTACTAACTTCTCAAGGAATTTTGTATTTCTATTATTTACAAGAACAGGTTTAGTAAGATTCTTTGCGATGGTAATCGGAATCCCAAGATCCCGAATAGATATATTTGGATCTGGGGTAATAACGGAACGAGCACTATAGTCTACTCTCTTTCCCATAAGGTTTCCTCTGACGCGTCCACCTTTTCCGTTCAACCTTTCTTTAATAGATTTCAAGGGTCTCCCAGATCGCTGGGCGACAGATGCCACGCCTGGAATTTTATTGTCTACTAAAGTCGCAACGTAGTACTGCAATACGGTGGTCCAATCATTTAAAACATTAGCATTTGCGTTAGCCTGTATTTTCTCCATAAGAGTTTTATTTGCTTTAATAATATTCACAATAATATGGCTAATATCATCTTCACTCCTCTGCTGTGAATCATGTTTCACCGAAGGGCGCACGGCTGGTGGTGGCACCGCAAGAACCTGACAAACCATCCAATCCGGACGAGACCATATAGGACTAAAGCCCATAAATGTAACATCTTCGTCAGAAATACGGCGAAATACCTTCAAAACTATTTCAGGAGTCATCGTCATATTGAGCTTTTCAGACTCATCCGGTCCTAATCCTGTGATGTCATCCCACTCAGCAGTAAGAGTTGCTAGACCTTCTTTCTTTATCTTATTGGGCTGCTTGCATCCACATCCGTCAGAAATATCTTCACCGCATCTCTTAATCTTACTTGCGAGCGAGAAGACAAACTGCCAACGAGCCTCAGCTGACATCGTAAGTGTGTGTTTGTATTTTTCTTTGCTAATAAGTAACTTACTACATTTAACACAAGTACAACGTAAAATTTTTATGATGGTGCTGAGATATTGAATATAAAATAGAGGGCGAGCCAACTCAATATGTCCAAAGTATCCAGGGGTTTGCATATAATCAAGTCCATCAGTAGGACAAATAAAACCTGGTTCAAGAACACCCATGCGTGGATCGAATAATCCATTTATTACAGGTTTGTTATTAATGTAAGTATCGCGACTGGTAATTTCTGCTACAGAACCTTTTCTTATCTCATCCGGCGAGAGAATACTGAATTGAATACCAATAATCTTCGAGGCATTCTTTTTGGAAATAGTTCCTTTTGTACGTTGTGACATCCTTCTTATATTAACAAAACAATATTTAGATTGTTTTGAATCAATTTTATATAGATTATCATCATGTATAAACTATTTCGGTGGATTAAGGCTAAATCTAAAAAATTGAAACATTAAACAAGTATAAATAATAATCAACACTTACTGTAGAAATGAACTTTGATAACAAATCTGGATCGAAAAGAGGTCATAAGTACCAAACTCGTTCCCAAAAAAAAGGCAACAAAAAAAAGGAGGTTGAAGAACGATACAAGGAAAACGAATCTTCTGATGATGACGATAACGACGATGACACGTGGGAATCTGACGATGATGAGATGGACATGAAGGAATATCGCAAACTTCTATCCACAATATTTCCCTCTAAATATATCCGTGACAAGGCAAATGCGACACCTTCACATAATAAATGTTCGAAGAATGATGATAATTCTGATGAAGAACAGGATATTACTCCTTCACAGCGAAAATCCAAGAAAAATAAAAAGAGCGCAACTCCTAAGAAAAAAAAGAAAGAAAAGGTCGAGACGGAGTCCGAAGATGAGGACTCCGAATATACTACCGAGAATGAAGACAATTCTGATGAGGAACAGGATGTATCTCCGAAGCAAAAATCCAAGAAAAATAAGAAAAAAATGCCACCTAAGAAAAATAAAAAAGAAAAGGTCGAGACGGAGTCCGAAGATGAGGACTCCGAATATACGACTGGCGATGAAGATGACAGCGACGACTCTGAAACTGAAGGTTTGGCCGCTTTGATGGGAGGCGGACCAAACGGTGGAAAGTTCAACATCATTTTCACTATGGGTGGACCTACGATGGACTGCGATGAAGATGATTATGAAGATGAAGATGAAGATGAGGATGAAGATGACGACGATGAAGACACAGAAAGCGAATCTGACGGCGACAATAAGAAAAAGAAAAAATCGCAGAAAAAGGCTATTTCTGAAGATGAGGATGAGGATGAAGATGAGGATGAAGATGACGACGATGAAGACACAGAAAGCGAATCTGACGGCGACAATAAGAAAAAGAAAAAATCGCAGAAAAAGGCTATTTCTGAAGATGAGGATGAGGATGAGGATGAAGATGAGTATGAAGATATCCCAATCAATAAAAAGAATAAAAAGGTAACGGACACTGAAGGTCAAACACCGGATGAGGATATTTTAAATAAATTCAAGAAACTTGTCGATGGATTGACCGAGTCCGAGCGTAAGAACGAGATAGTGAAGGGCGTCATATCAGACTTCGATACTCGTGAGAAAAAATTCAATAAAAGTCGCGATAAGAAATGCAAGAAGGCCAAACGCAAGAATACCGTCGAGTTTCGTAAGATGCTGAAGGAGAAGAACATCATGAACGATGTGAAGTTCTTTCAGGAGAATATGTCAGTCGAACAGCAAAAGAAGACAATTCAGCAGATGAAAGAAGTAAAGGAGCATTGCGAAGTTGAGAAGCCCTATCGTCTTGCTCTATTGGATGCGAATATCCCTATCTCTTACAAGGCGTGCGCCTACAAAAAAATTAATACGTTGAAATATATGGAACCTGGTGGTGGTGAGTATTACAAAATTAAGAATTGGGTAGATACTTTTATGCAAATCCCCTTTGGAAAACATAAAACTCTTCCAATCACCATAGATGATGGTATTGATAAATGTCATGACTTCATGGATAATGCTAAGGGTATCCTCGATAAAGCGGTTTATGGATTGAACGACGCAAAATTA
>Ga0209711_10003095_pt1 | contig 14250 bp, 8 predicted proteins | sample ArcticOcean_MG_C_7_FD_187441 | JGI IMG/M metagenome (GOLD analysis project Ga0209711, IMG submission 187441) | Marine microbial communities from western Arctic Ocean - ArcticOcean_MG_CB11_88 (SPAdes) (version 2) | ecosystem: Environmental > Aquatic > Marine > Oceanic | place: Arctic Ocean... | reverse complement strand
TCGCTAGGAGATTAATTATTTTAGCAAGTGAAGATGTTGGAAATGCAAATCCTACTGCTTTAGTTATTGCTAACAATACATTTCAGTCTGTTATAAATATAGGTTTTCCTGAAGCTAGAATAATTTTATCTCAGTGTGTTATCTATTTAGCAAGTTCTGAAAAAAGTAATTCAGCCTATTTAGCAATTAACAAAGCTCAGCAAGTAGTAAATGAGACGGGTAATTTAAAGATTCCACTTTCTCTAAGAAATTCTCCAACCAAAATGATGAAAGATATGGGTTACGGTAAAGACTATAAATATTCTCATGATTTTGATAATAATTTTATTTCTCAAGAATTTCTACCAGATGAGATTATTGAGACAAAATTCTATGAACCTTCTAAAAATATAAAAGAAAATAAACTTAGAGAATATTTAAAGTTAAGATGGAAAGACAAGTATAAGTATTAAGCAAGAACTAATATAAGTTGATATTCCTAAGAGTGTATTCCTTCAGTAAAAAAGTTGAAAGAAGATAAATGTATAATGTTCTATTAAAAAAACCCACTAGAACCTACCAGTTTGTTTAATTGATTTTTTGTTTTATATTTGAGTCATGGAAATAGTAACGATAAAAGATAAATCTGGCACACCTAAGTACAAGCAAATTGTAGTATCTATTGAAAATGCTATAATTAAAGGTACGCTAAAAAAAGGTGACAAATTACCATCTTTAAATAGCATAAAAAACCAACACTCCCTTTCTAGAGACACTGTACTTACAGCGTTTAATGAATTAAAGACTCGTGGCATTATCCAGTCTATCGTTGGTAAAGGTTATTATGTTACAAGTGAAGATGTAGATGTTAATCAGAAAATATTTTTACTGTTCGATGAGTTCAATTCTTTCAAGGAAGATCTTTATAATTCCTTTTTAAATGGTATGGGAGATAATGTTCAGGTCGATATATTTTTCCATCATTTTAATACTGACGTTTTTACTAAATTAATAAATGACAATGCTGGCGATTATAGTTATTATATCATTATGCCCGCCAATCTTAAAGGAACGAAAAATGTGATTAATAGACTACCAAATGATAAAGTTTATATTTTAGATCAAATGCATTTAGAGCTAATAGACTACCCTTCTATTCATCAAAATTTTAAGAAAGATATCTACCAGGGTTTACATGCCGGACTAAAGCAAATAAAAAACTATCAAAAAGCAATTTTACTTTATCGTGAGGAGCGTCAACCAAAAGGGATTTTAGACGGTTTTAAATTGTTTTGCACACATCATAATATTCAAAATGAAGTTATTGATACTTTAACAGATAGAGCAATATCCAAAGGAGAGTTATACGTGCTGTTAGATGATAAGAATTTAATTCGAATCATAAAGCGAATAAAAGAAGAACAGTTAACACTTGCTGAGGATATCGGAATAATTTCTTATAATGACACACTTTTAAAGGAAATAGTTGAAGGAGGAATCACAACCATATCTACAGATTTCAACCTTATGGGGCAACGATTAGCAGAAATGATTTTGAATAGTGAATTTGCCCAAATTGAAAACCCAAATAGTCTAATTATTAGAAAATCATTATAATAGTTTGTACACAATCGAAAAATTAGAAAAACAAGATTTACATTATTTAGAATTAACAAGTTCTGATGGTGCTTCTAAAGCACAAATATCTTTGAATCAAGGGGGGCGATTGAGTCATCTAGTATTTGAAGGTATTCAAGTTCTGGCAGATTTTGATGCTTCAACTTATGAAAATAATTATGCTTCATCTATTCAGTTTCCATTCGTCAACCGAATTAAGGATGGAAAATACACATTTAATAATTCAAAATACAAACTCAATTGCAACGAAGTTGACAAAAACAATGCTTTGCATGGATTGGTTTACAACAAGACCTTTGTTTGTACAAAAAAAGCATTAACGTTACATTATGCTTCGGTCACTTTACAATATAAAGACAATGGAAAACATCAAGGATTTCCGTTTAAATTCAATATTGAGTTAACTTATACCCTGAATAAAAAAGGAATTATATTATCAGTTAATATTGCCAATAAAGATAAAAAAACCTTTCCTTTTAGCGTAGGATGGCATCCCTATTTTTATAGTAAAAACCTAGATAATAGCACTTTAAATTTTAGTAGTAACAAAAAATACGTATTTGATAATCAACAAATTATTTCTGGTACAACTGACTTAAATATAGAAATGCCTTTTCAATTAAAGGCTGTAACATTAGACGACTGTTATCCGCTAAAAACAAATGAAATTGATTTCTCAACACCTGAATATAGTTTCAATATAGGATCTACTTCAAAAGAAAATTTCCTACAGCTCTACACACCTGAAGTTCATAATGTTATTGCAATTGAGCCTATGACAGGCGCTGCAGATAATTTTAATAATAAAATTGGCTTACAAACACTACAACCAAATGAAACTTACAATATGAAGTGGTTAATTGCTATAGAAACCATAAACACTAACCGACTATTCAAAAAACTATGCAGTTCTTAACATTTATTGGATTTACAGCTTTAGTCGCTATAATATCCTATTACAAAACGAGGAACACAGAAGAATCTTCATCAGATGGTTACTTCCTTGGTGGTCGTAGCTTAACAGCTGGCGTCATTGCTGCTTCATTATTATTGACCAATTTATCTACAGAACAAATTGTGGGCTTAAATGGTGCAGCATACCAAAGCGGATTGTCTGTAATGGTATGGGAAACTCTTGCTGCCATTGCTATGGTTGTTACCGCTATATTTTTATTGCCAAGATATTTAAAAGGTGGTTTAACTACTGTGCCTGGTTTTTTAGCAAAGCGTTTTGATGTGACTACTAAAACATTAACCTCAGGCTTATTTCTAACAGGTTACGTTGTGGTTTTACTTCCCGTAATTTTATACTCAGGTTCTTTAGCTATAAGTGGCATGTTTGACGTGCCGGAATTGTTAGGCGTAACACACACGAAATCCATTTGGATATGTGTTTGGGGAATAGGGATCATTGGTTCTGTATATGCTATTTTTGGAGGCTTGAAAGCTGTCGCAGTATCAGATTCTATTAATGCGATTGGTTTATTAATTGGCGGAATTATGATTCCAATTTTTGGGTTAATAATGATTGGCGAAGGGAGTCTTTTAAATGGGCTTGCAACAGTAACTACTGAAAATCCTGAAAAGTTTAAATCCATGGGTGACGAAAATGATCCTGTACCATTTTACACCATTTTTACAGGTATGATGTTGGTACAATTATTTTATTGGGGAACTAATCAACAAATTATTCAAAGAGCACTTGCTGCTAAAGATTTAAAAGAAGGTCAAAAAGGATTACTATTAGCATCATTTATAAAAATATTAGCGCCATTAATTGTGGTTTTACCAGGCATAATTGCCTATCACATTTTTGAAGGTAATTTAGAAAGTGCAGATAGCGCTTATCCAATGTTAGTTAAAAAAGTATTGCCCACTGCTTGGGTTGGCTTTTTTGCAGCGGTTTTATTTGGTGCCATTTTAAGTTCTTTTAATAGTGTTTTAAATAGTTCTGTTACTTTATTTGGCCTTGATATTTACAAGCAACATATAAATAAAGACGCTAACGAAAAAACGATTGTAAAATACGGAAAAACGTTTGGTATCATTTTAGCAATTGTAGCAATGTTTATTGCACCACTAATTGCAAATGCAGGAAGTTTGTTTGATTATTTACAGAAAGTAAATGGAATATACAGTATTCCTATTTTAACTATTATTATCGTTGGTTATACTACTAAGTATGTGCCAGCAATTGCTGCAAAAATTGGATTATTTTCTGGTTGTCTATTATACATTACTTATATGCTGATAGATATTTATTCGCCAGAAGTCTTTTCTAGCCTACACTTTTTAGACATTCTAGCTATTCTATTTGTTCTAAATATCATGATAATGTTAATCATTGGCTACTTCAAACCAAGAGAAAAAGCATACGTTCAAGAATACACAAAACAAGTTGATATTACTCCTTGGAAGTATCTAAAACCAGCAAGTATAACTATCTGTGTAATTGTAATAGGAGTGTATATTTATTTTGCCTAATTATTATGAATAAAAAGTTAATTAAAAAAGTTAAGGTCAGTTTTATAGATAAGTTTAAAGTGCAGCCTTTAATAGTGTTTGCGCCAGGCAGAATTAACCTTATTGGAGAGCATACCGATTACAATGATGGTTTTGCATTTCCGGCAGCTATTAACAAAGGTATCGCGCTTGCCATAAGCAAAAGTAATTATAATACCAGTAACGCGTATGCTTTTAATAAAGAAGAACTATACGAGTTCAAAATAGAAAATTTAAAACCTCTAAAAGATGGTGGTTGGAGAAATTATGTTCTTGGTGTTGTTGCAGAATTACAAAAAATCGGTATGCAAATTGGTAATTTTAATAGCATTTTTGCTGGTAATATTCCTCTCGGCGCAGGCATGTCCTCATCTGCAGCTTTAGAGAATAGTTTTGTTTTTGGGCTGAATGAATTATTCGATTTAGGTTTAACTAAAAACGAAATGATTTTAGTGTCTCAAAAAGCTGAACACAATTTTGCTGGTGTAAAATGCGGCATCATGGATCAGTATGCAAGTATGTTTGGTGTTAAAAAAAGCGCACTTTTATTAGATTGTAGGGCGGTTGAATCTCAACCTTATAAAATAAATTTTAAAGACTACAAATTGATGCTTATTAATAGTAATGTAAAGCACGATTTGTCTGAAAGTGCCTATAACGATAGACGTGAAGTGTGCGAGAAAGTATCAAAACTATTAAATGTTGCGGCATTAAGAGATGCATCAAAAGAAGATCTTGAGCGAATTAAAACAGATATTACAGACGAAAATTATCAAAAAGCATTGTATGTCATTAATGAGAATAATCGTGTAAAACAGTTTTCTGAAGCTATTAAAAAAGATGATATCGATGCCCTAGGAGATTTACTATACCAATCACACGAAGGCTTGAGTACCAAATTTAAAGTAAGTTGTGAAGAATTAGACTTTTTAGTCGATAGAGCAAGGAAAAACCCAAATGTTTTAGGAGCCAGAATGATGGGGGGAGGCTTTGGTGGCTGTGCTATTATTTTGCTAAAAAAAGACAAATTCAAAACGTTTAAAAAAGATACGGCTAAAAAGTTTAAAAAAAGATTTGAAAAAGATTGCTCTGTATATAGTGTGAAATTAACTCAAGGTACACAATTGGTTAAATAATATAATAGACATAAAATGAACACAGATTTACAAGACTTTTCGCATAAACGCTTTAATATTCTTACTGGAGAATGGGTTTTAGTTTCGCCACATAGATCAAAACGACCATGGCAAGGACAGAATGAAGCTATTTCAAATGTGCAACGTCCTTCTTACGATCCAAATTGTTACTTATGTGCTGGAAATACAAGAATTAATGGTGAAGAGAACCCAAAATATAAAGATGTGTATGTGTTTACAAACGATTTTGCTGCATTACAGACCACATCGCCAAAATTTTCTATAAACGAAGGTTTGTTTAAAGCTGAAAGTGAGCAAGGTATTTGTAAAGTGGTTTGTTTTAGTCCAGATCACTCTAAAAGTTTGGCAGGCATGGCTATTGAAGATATAAATAAAATCGTTAATACTTGGCAGAAAGAATACACCAAATTAGCTGGTAACGACATGATTAATTATGTTCAGATTTTTGAAAACAAAGGTGCCGTTATGGGTTGCAGTAATCCGCATCCACATGGTCAAATATGGAGTCAATCTACATTACCAAATGAAGTTGATAAAAAAGATCAGCAGCAACGTGCTTACTTTAATAAAAACAAAAGTAGTTTGTTAGGCGATTATCTAAAGCAAGAATTAGAAACCAATGAACGCATGATCTACCAAAATGATGATTTTGTTGTTCTAACACCTTTTTGGGCTTTATGGCCTTTTGAAACCATGATCATTCCGAAGCAACAACATGCTAATATTACTAATATTTCTGAATATGAAAGTTTAGGTTTTGCAGACGCAATCTCAAAAATTACAAAAGTATACGACAAATTATTTGAATGTTCGTTTCCTTATTCTAGTGGAATTCATCAATCTCCTACAAACGGAGAAACCAATGTGCATTGGCATTGGCACATGAGTTTTTATCCACCATTATTAAGAAGCGCTACTGTGAAGAAATTTATGGTAGGTTACGAAATGTTTGGTTCTCCACAACGTGATATTACGGCAGAACAGGCAGCTTATAGACTAAAGAGTTTAATTAAATAAGTGTATGAATCAAAGACAACACCTTTTTTCAAAAATTACAATTTTAAGAGTTACGAAAATTTATGTCGTATTATTGTGTATTACGATTACTGAAACTTTTGCAAATGAAGCGTATTTAGAAGGCTTCTCTTTAAAAGTTGAAAATGTAGATATTATCAATATTGATAATGTAAGAACTAAACAACAAACTGTAATAACAGTTAAAGTTGTAGATGAAAAAGGAGACCCTATATCTAGAGTAACTGTATTAATAAAAGGTACATCCAGAAAAATTATTACTGACTTTGACAGAAATTACTCATTGGATGTAGAAGATTCTAATAGTATTTTAGTTGACGATTTCAATAATGATCAAAAGAAGGATATTTTGTTATTAGGTAATTTATATGGTTCTGAAGTAGAAACATCAAAAGCTATTTTGATTGCTGGAAATAATTACAAACTGTCATTAATAAAACTGAATAAATGAAGTCAATGAAATTCTTATATACGTTAATTTTGTATTGTTGTATTTCTTTAAGTGGACAAGCGCAAAAAGTAACTAAATTAAATTCAAATCAGTTAAGTGTAACTGTAGATGAAACATTTCCTAGAATTGTAAACTATCAGTGGAATGCATCAGGTGCAATTATGTCTGCTAATGAAAATCAATTAAGTACCATACTTATCAATGGTGAAAATTATTCACCAAAAGTTAGCTCTAACACAGGAAATAATAAAATACGATATACGCTTACAATTACCGAATTAGATTTAGAATTAAAACTTCATATTTCGATTCAGAAAAATATAGTTTCATTAAAATTTGATACAATAACTGAAAACGGTGTTTTCAAAGTTAATACGATTGAATTCCCTAATCATAGCCTATTAAACGTAAAAAGCACTGATGAAAATGCGCAGTTCTCGGGTTCAAAAATGTTTACTGCTATTAAAGGAACTGGAGATGTCTTTCAAAAAATAACTAAAAAAACGCCATTAGATAGTATTGCACAAGGATACTTATATGCAATTGTAAATACAAAAAATTTAGCTGGGGCGATTTGGTCTAATGCTGTTGAAGAGAAGACAGATAATAATCGTTTACAAAAGCAAACAACAAAACAAGGTAGAATTAAAACTACTAAAGTGTGGAGTGGTTCATGGATTTATAGAGCAAAAGGAATGACAAAATCAAGTCCTTTACCAGAACTAAAAATTGTGGTTACCAATGATATAAATAATGACAATTTAGTTGATTGGCAAGATGGTGCAATCGCTTACAGAGATATTCTAAACACACCTTTTGGTTACGATAAAATTCCAAATATGGTTGTGCAAAGAATTCCGATGAATTTTAGCAGTCAAGCAAGCAATCCATTTACAAAATCTTTGGAGGAAACCAAACGTATATTTCTAAATACGGATGGACTTGGACAATATGTTATTTTAAAAGGATATGGATCTGAAGGGCACGATTCTAAACATCCAGATTATGGAGATATCGGGCATAGACAAGGAGGAGCAGAAGAGATGAATGTGTTAGTAAATGCAGCTAAAAAATACAATACATCAATTGGCGTGCATATTAACGGAACAGAGTCGTATCCAGAAGCACAAGCTTTTAATGAAACATTGATAGATAAAACAAAAAAAGGCTGGAACTGGTTAGATCAATCTTATTATATGGATAAAAGATATGATGGCATTTCTGGTAATAGATTTAGAAGATTAAAATCATTGAAAGATCAAGTGCCAGCTTTAGACTTTTTGTATGTAGATGTTTGGTATGCAAAGGGAAGCTGGGATAGTAGACAATTAGGAAGGGAAATTCACTCTTTAGGATTATATTATACAACAGAGTTTCCGCAGGATCATGAATACGATGCTATTTGGAACCACTGGGCAGTAGATTATAAATATGGCGCAAAAACTATCAAAGGATATAATAGTAAAATTGTTCGTTTTATTAGAAATCACCAAAAAGACACTTGGATTGCAAAACACCCTTTATTAGGCGGTACAGAAATGGTAGATTTTGAAGGTTGGCAAGGCAGAATTAATTATAATGATTGCATAGAGGTCACATTTGACATTAACTTGCCTACAAAATATTTACAGCATTTTCCTATTGAAAAATGGAAAGAAAAAAGCATCACTTTTACTAATGGGGTAAAAGTATCTATAAACTCGGGAAAAAGAATTATTACAAAGAATGGGAAAGTGTTGCTAAAAGGGAACATGTATTTGTTACCATGGAGTCCTAAAACCGAAGAAAAATTATATCACTGGAATGATAAAGGTGGAAAATCTTCTTGGGAAGTGCCTGCTTCATGGAGAAATATTTCAACTGTTTATGTATATCAATTAACAGATTTAGGAAGGGTAAGCGAGGAAAAAATTTCTATAGTAAATAATCAAGTTGAACTTTCAGCCAAAGCGAAAACACCTTATGTCATCTTTAAAAAGAAACAGCAGAAAGACATCATGGTATGGGGAGAAGGTTCTTTAGTGAAAAATATGGGTTTTAACAGTGGAGATTTAAATAGTTGGAAGGTAAATGGAACAAATACAGCTGTTAAAAGAAATAAAAATGGACAATACGAATTGTCAATAGATAAAGGAGAAAAGGTTAGTGTAAGTCAAACCATTAAAAGGTTACCTAAGGGACATTATTATGCTTCTGTTTATGTAAATTCAGAAAATAGAAAAGCAACCTTAGCCGTTAAAACAAAAGATACTTTAACCTCAAAATATACAATAAACTCATTATGGGAAAACTATATTGCAGCAGATAGTAAACATGGCACAAACATGCAAAGAATGTATGTGCATTTTGATGTAGAAGAGCATCATGAAGATGTAGAATTATTTTTAAATGTAGATGAAGGGAGTGGTAAAGTGTGGTTTGATAATATTAGAGTAAAAGCTATTGCCCAAACAAAAAAATCAGACAGCCTCTATTTTGCGGAAAACTTTGAACATGTACCCTCAGGAATTTTTCCATTTGTTAAAGGTTCTGCTGGAGGATCGAACGACCCAAGAATTCATTTAGCTGAATTGCATTCTCCTTATACTCAAAAAGGTTGGAATGGAAAAAAGATTGATGATGTGATTGAGGGAAAATGGTCTTTGAAATTACAGGAAAATGTATATGGACTTGTGATGCAAACAATTCCACAAAATGTACGTTTCAAAGCAGGGAAAAAATATACTGTTACTTTTATATATCAAACTGAATCAAATGATTATTCATTTGCTATAGGAGATGATACTAAAATCTTATCTGAAAGTATTATTGCGACTCAGTTAGAAACTCAAAAATACTCAGTAACTTTTATTGGATCTAAATCTGGCAATTCTTGGTTTGGTTTTGTGAAAAATAATAAAAATGAATCGGATTTTATAATTGATAAGATTGAAATAAAAGAATATAAAACCAACAACTGGACGATTACTGAATCTTCTTCTGAAGAAACTTCTGGACAAGGGGAGATGAATGGCCATGCAAAACATGCAATAGATATCAATAGTGAAACATATTGGCACTCAGCTTGGTCTGCTTCACAACCTAGCTATCCGCATTCTTTTACTATTAACTTAAATACTGATGAAATAATTAACGGTTTTACATTCAATAATAGAATAGATAAGTATAACGGCAGACCAAAAGACATAACAATTGAAACAAGTACAGATGGTTCAATTTTTGAAAGCCTTGGTGATTTTACATTGGGAGATGGTACTGCAAAACAATTAATAGAATTGATAATTCCAATAACTATTCAGTATTTTAAAATTACAATTATAAGTGGTTATGATGATGGTTCTGGGGAAAATATATTTTTCACACATTTATCAGAAGTAGGTTTGTATTAAATGAGTACAGTAAGATTTGTACTGAGTAAAAGATCAAAATTATATCCAATATGGAAAGTGAAAATTATTAAAAATAAAGAATAGAAAAAGGTTCTTAGTACTTGGGAAATATTCGTTTATCTTTTGTTATTCGCTTCCCAAATAAAATTAAAAAACATAGAAAAATAGATAGAATTTTAAATCAAATATTTTAAGAATGAAGTTTAAATATAAAATGAAAAGTAAAATGTTAATAATTTGCTTCTCAATATCTTTAACTGGTTTGATATATAGCCAAGAAAAGAATATCTCGCATTATATTGAAAACGAAGCGGTAATTAGTGAGAATAAATTAGAAACCCATGCGTCATTTTCTTCTTATGCTACTAATGAAGATGCTTTGAGTTTTAACCCTACTAATGCTAACTTTTATCAAAGTTTAGACGGAGAGTGGAAATTTAAATGGGTACGATCTTCAAAAGATAGATCTACTGTATTTATGAATCCGTCTGAAAATATAGATGCTTGGGACAATATTAAAGTACCATCAAACTGGGAAGTAGAAGGCTACGGAATTCCTATTTACGTAAATCACCAATATGAATTTGCAGATTATAAAGTGCCAGTCTCAGATGATATGGAATTTATTAAAGATTCATCTGGAAGCTATGTAAGAACTGTTCCTAAAAACCCAGGAAAAGTACCTTCAGAATACAACCCTGTTGGATCATATAGACGCGACTTTAATATAAATTCTGATTGGGATGGCAATAAGATTTTTCTTCATATAGGCACAATGAAATCAGGTGGCTTTGTTTGGTTAAATGGTGAGTATATTGGGTATTCTCAAGGGAGTAAATTACCATCTGAATTTGATATAACTCAATTTGCTAAATCTGGGAAGAACACCATTGCGATTCAAATTTTTAGATGGACGGATGGGTCTTACTTAGAGTGTCAAGATTTTTGGAGAATTAGCGGAATTGAGCGTAGTGTATATATCTATGCGCAACCTAAATTAAGAATAAAAGATTTCGAAGTAGTATCAAATTTAGATGGAGCCTATAAAAATGGATTATTAGATTTAGATATTGTTATCGAAAATCACCTTTCGAAAAATAAAAAATCGCAGGTAGTGTTTAAATTATATGATTCTGGTGAGAAGTTAATCGTTTCAAAATCTTCAGAATTGGCAGTTTTTAAAAATAATGAAAATCAGATAAATTTTCAGGCAACCATAGAGAACGTGAAACAATGGAGTGCTGAGCATCCGAATTTGTATACGTTAGTTATTGAGCTGAAAGACAAAAAAGGAAACCGTATAGAATCTACCGCTTCTAAAATCGGATTTAGATCTGTAGAAATTAAAAATGGGCTTCTTTTAGTTAATGGTCAAAGAATTACTTTAAAAGGTGTAAATGCTCAAGAAGCAGATCCCGAAACAGGTCATGTTATGTCTGAAGAAATGATGGTGAAAGACATTCAATTATGGAAAGAAAATAATATTAATGCGGTTAGATTGAGTCACTATCCAAGAGGGAGAAGATTTTATGAATTGTGTGATGTTTACGGAATATATGTAGTAGATGAGGCGAATATCGAATCTCATGGCATGTATTATGGTGAACGTTCATTAGCAAAAAAAGAGAGCTGGGAAAAGGCACATGTAGATAGAATGGTACGCTTGGTAGAGCGAGATAAAAATCATCCATCTGTCATTATTTGGTCAATGGGTAATGAGGCAGGAAATGGTGTTAATTTTTATGAAGGATATAAAGCAATAAAAGCAAACGACAAATCAAAAAGACCTGTACAATACGAAAGACCTTATAAAAGTGAAGATGGAAGCTTGTATGACATGGATTGGAATACAGATATTATTGTCCCGCAATATCCGACACCTGCATTATTCCAAGAGGTTGGAAGATCTAAAACAGACCGACCTTTTATACCTAGTGAATATGCACACGCAATGGGTAATAGTACTGGTAATTTTCAAGATTATTGGGATATTATTGAGCAATATGACAACCTACAAGGTGGATTTATTTGGGATTGGGTAGATCAGTCTATCTGGAAAACAGCTGAAAACGGGGAGAGATATTATGCCTATGGTGGAGATTACGGAAAAGATATGCCATCAGATGGTACATTTTTGAATAATGGAATTGTTTTTCCAGACCGTACGCCTCAACCCGCATTATATGAAGTTAAAAAAGCGCATGAGTTTATTAATTTTAAAGAAAAAGGAATCAATAGCAATGATGAAATTCGAATTTTAATAGAAAATTTATATGATTTTACAGACCTAAATATTTTTGATATCACGGCTACTATAAAAGCAGATGGAAAGTTGTTGAAAACCATTCCTATTGAGACGATTTCTGTAGAAACACATACAGGAAAATTAATTAGAATTAACCTAGGAGATGTTACTTATCAAGCAAATACAGAATATTTTGTTGAAATTTCCGCAAGCACTAAAAAAGATTGGGGGTTATTACCTGCAGGGTTCGAAGTTGCTCATGAGCAAATAAGATTAGATGCTAAATACAATAAAAAACCAGTAAACGTAGAGAATGGCATCGATTTATCAGTAAAGAAAGAGGGTTTAAATACCATAGTTTCAAATGCAAATTTAGAGTTGGTCTTTAACGAAGAAGAAGGACGTTTGACATCTTACAAATTCAAAAACAATCAATTATTGAAAGACGGGAAAGGGCCTAAACCAAATTTCTGGAGAGCAGTTACAGACAATGATATTGGAAACCAAATGCAGGTTAGGAATATTGAATGGAAGAAAGCATCCTTGTTTTCTGAAGTGACAGCAATTGTATCAAGTCAACTATCCGCGAACCAAGTTGAATTAAAAGTAAGCTACAGATTACCAGGCGTAGATACTCAATTTACAAGTGTTTATTCGATAAATGGAAATGGAGTTGTTCGAATTGAGAATACATTAGGAACGACATTTTATAAAGAAGATTTACCAAGAATTGGTATGCGCATGCAATTACCAAAGGAATATAATGAGATGACTTACTTTGGCAGAGGTCCATGGGAGAATTATCAAGATAGAAAGCATTCTGCTTTTGTAGATTTATACACGTCTACCGTTTCAGATCAGTATGTCCCATATATTCGACCTTCAGAAAATGGTTATAAAACAGAGGTAAGATGGGTGTCTCTAATTAATAAAACCGGAGACGGATTAATGGTTGTTTCAGAAGACACTAAAAACGGATTAGGAATTGGTGCTTTACATATGCCAAACGAAGATTTTGATACAACTCCTGGGCTTGATTATGGCGGTTCTACAGCTGTTGATAAAAAATATCAAATTGATGGAATTCTTGAAGTAAATTATGCAAAACATACAACAGATATTAAAGAACAAGATTTAGTACAATTAAACATTGACCTTGTTCAGCGTGGTGTTGGTGGCGATGATAGTTGGTACTCAAAACCACAAGAAAAATATCTTATATATGGGGACGTTAAGCATCACTATTCTTTCTATTTAATTCCAATTGAGAATGGATCAAAAGAATTATTTGTAAAATTAAGTAAGCAGTTTGGAAAGTAATGATTAATTATAAGTAGTTCTTTAATTCGCTCAATTTATCAATAGAAATAATTCCATCAGGGACAACATCTTTATGGTAATTAAATAATATAGCATCCATTCCAGCATTTAATGCTCCATTAATATCAGCATCTAAATTATCACCAATCATAATACTTGATTGAAACTCAGCTCTAGCTTTATTTATTGCAAGTTGAAAGATTTTTTTGTGTGGCTTTTTCATACCTGCCATTTCTGAATTAGTAATTGTTTTAAAATATCCATCAATTTCAGAAGTGATTAATTTTTTATTCTGAACTTCCTGAAACCCGTTGGTTATAATATGAAGTTCATATTTCTCATAAAGGTACCTTAATATTGAGTGTGTACCCTCAATCAAGAAATTGAAAGAAGATAAATGTATAATGTAATCATCTGATAGCTTATATATTGTTTGAGTTGAAACTTTCATGTTTAAAACTCTGAAAGTATCCTTTAGTCTACCGTATCTTAATTTATCTTTTGATATATTATCCTCTCTATAGAGCTTCCAAT
>Ga0209711_10003091_pt1 | contig 14257 bp, 11 predicted proteins | sample ArcticOcean_MG_C_7_FD_187441 | JGI IMG/M metagenome (GOLD analysis project Ga0209711, IMG submission 187441) | Marine microbial communities from western Arctic Ocean - ArcticOcean_MG_CB11_88 (SPAdes) (version 2) | ecosystem: Environmental > Aquatic > Marine > Oceanic | place: Arctic Ocean... | reverse complement strand
TCCCCCGCTAATGATGCCTCCCTCAACGTTCAAGTTTTCTTGGGTACTTATACCACCCGCAACCTTTAGGGCACCTGTGGTTACTGAAGTTGAAGTTGTAGTATCAGTAATATTAACACTGTCAGCCTCGACATCTTCAAAATTAGCGTTTAAAGCATGAATATTCTTCGAAATACCCACACCACCTGCTACAATTAAAGCACCAGTGGTTTTAGAAGAGGCATCAGTACCTGATAGTACCTTGGCAACAGCACCAACATTTAGGTTTTCTTGGGTACTGATACCACCCACAACCTTGAGGGCACCAGTAGTTGCTGAGTCTGAAGTTGTGTTATCTGTAATAGTAATACTATCGGCCTCAACATCTTCAAAATTAGCGTTTAAAGCGTGGATATTCTTAGAAATACCCACACCACCAGTGACAATTAGGGCACCGGTGGTTTTAGAAGAGGCATCTGTAGCGGATAACACCTTAGCAACAGCTCCAACATTCAGGTTTTCTTGAGTACTGATACCACCCGCAACTTGGAGGGCACCTGTAGTAGCCGAGGTTGAAGTAGTAGTACCTCCAACATTCAGGTTTTCTTGAGTACTGATACCACCCGCAACTTGGAGGGCACCTGTAGTAGCCGAGGTTGAAGTAGTAGTACCTCCAACGTTCAGGTTTTCTTGGGTACTGATACCACCCACAACCTTTAGGGCACCAGTGGTTGCTGAAGTGGATGTAGTGTTATCAGTGATAGTGACACTATCAGCTTCAACATCTTCAAAGTTCGCGTGTAAAGCATGAATGTTCTTCGAAATACCCACACCACCAGTGACAATTAGGGCACCTGTGGTTTTAGAAGAGGCATCAGTGGCTGAGATTACCTTAGCAACAGCACCAACATTTAGGTTTTCTTGGGTACTGATACCACCCACAACCTTGAGGGCACCAGTGGTTGCCGAAGTGGATGTAGTGTTATCAGTGATAGTGACACTATCAGCTTCAACATCTTCAAAGTTCGCGTGTTGTCCATATATTTGCCCAGCAACCCCTATACCACCAGCAATTATAAGAGCACCAGTTGTTGTTGTTGTTGAGTTAGTTATAGAACTTACATACGCATTTCCTACAACATGTAAATTTGAAGTAGGATTTTTAGTGTTGATACCAACCTTATTCTCTGAGGCATCCACAAAAAGAGTGTCGGTACTTACTGTAAGATCACCCGTGATGTTTGTATTCCCAGTGACAACTAAAATGTTAGACCCATATTCGTCCACATACAAATTGGATCCAATATCAAGTGTGTGAATAGGACTTGTATTTATAATTCCAACATTAGACTCTGTAAAAACTCGCCCGTACACGTGAACATCAAGTGTTTCAGATGTAATTGGTGTGATTGTGTTACTATGCGCACTACTATTTGTATACGCTATAGCAAGTTCACTCGTACCTTCACGGAATCCGATAGTGACATTCGAATCTGGGCGTGTCATGATGAGTCCTAAATCTAGTGTAGTATCACCACTTGTGTTATTTGCACCAAGTTCTATGATCGCATCTTTCACTACGAGATTTTCGGTGCTTATCGTTGTTAATCCACCATTTACTACGAGATTTCCATCAATACTCACATTACCTGAGACAACAAGTACATTAGAACCTACATCATCAACGTAAAGATTGGATCCCACATCTAATGTATGTGAAACCAATGTATTCGCTATACCCACATTACCAAAAGTTATAAAACTTGTATCTGTATTTATGAATTGTACGACATTTGAGGTAGTATTACCACGGTTTGTAGCAGTTTCAAAAGTTACACCACCGATGAGGGAGTTGGCACTTTCACCTGATTCTGACAATTCTCCGGTTATTCGATTATACATCATAAGTACGATGTTTGAATCATCTATATCGATTCTATACTTAACAGGTGCCATATAGATACTATCACTGTTTGGAGTGGTTAACAGTGTGTCACTGGCATTAAATACAATAGTATTTTCAGCCTGAGCATCCGAGTCAGGTACGTTCTTACCAAACCTAATCTTGGTAGACCGTTCTATTGTAGGTATGTTTTTAACCATTTAATATACGATGGCATTTTAATTTGCGTAAAGGAGACCAGCCATACCATTTTGTATACGAAGTATATTGTAGTTGACCGCATAAATTGGATCATTGATAGGCATACTTTCACTCATGATCTTCACAGAGTTTAATCGACTGAAGTTGAGAGTTCCGGTAGGTTGTAATGAACTTGTTGAAAGGCAGAAGCAATAAAGGAAGAAATCTGGGGAGGTTACAAAGTTTGTGTGATAATAGTTCATGACATCAATATAATGAGGTTTACCCCACTTATAGTTACTGACATCTATACCGTTGATGTTTAATTTAATCTTATTTGTTGGTGATGTAAGGGCGCCATTAGTCGTTGTATCGGAAGAAGCCAGATACTTCACTGGGTGATTGAATGTCAGATCCTGAATCATTTCACCCGATGCGATATTTTTTTGAACCTGTGTAATGAGAAGATCGTGTTTTCGTGAAGCAATATTACCACGTTCTTCATTGTCGAGGTAATAATAATTTGCATAACATTCGACGTTATAGTTTACTGCTGCGGAGCCCCAATAAATGCGAAGTTCAACATTATGATAATTAAGAGCTACTAAAGGAAGTGCACATTGAGCACCTTCACAAAAGAAGAATCGGAGAGGATAAAAGTAGGATCGTGCACTCACGCCTGGATGTGTACCGTTTGCACTCTTGGAAACATTTTGTGCAAATGTATCGATAGCAATTTTTTCGGTAAAGATCGCATCTTGACAGTCTACAACTGAACCACCTATGAGAAGCTCTACTTTATCGATAATGGTGTCCCATCGTTGGATATCGAGAGCTTGGGTTGTGTCATCAATTGTAAAATACACATAACCGAGAAGATCACCGGTTCGTTCAAATTGAACACTAGACATTGAATTGTTTTTCACTGCTCCATGGATTGTTTGCTTTTCGATGGACTGTGAAAAATTAGCATGTCTTTTGAAAGTTGAACTAAAGAAAGATATTTCAGGGTTACCCATGATGTATTTATCCTGGGCACCTATAGCGATCAATTGAACAATGCCAGCAGACATGGTATACTATAGTAAAGGGAGAAAATTACAGATTAGGTTTTCTACACACAAATCTTAATATTATAAAATTATTTTTCGGGGGACTAGATGGTACAATAGGTACACCATTTTGGTTTCTAATATTTATAGTAAATCGAGCAATGCTCCGGATAGGATTTACAAATTGTGTCACAATGGGATAATTATCTTTAAAATTGAATGATGTCGTACCGTCACCTACGATACTCGCAAACGAACTTCTTAGCATACTCATCGAACTTTGACCTTCATATACATTTGAAGCTCTATCATTAAAAACTGAATTGAGTTCATCGATGGAAATATAACAATGTTTCGTAGCCGTTGTCGTATTAATATTGGTGGCTACGAGTCTAGCCTGAACAACATTTTTTAGTGGATTTTGAAGATGACATGTGAATGTATTTGATCTGGCCTGTCCAATAGAATCGATAGTTATGGTATGATATTCGTATTCAAGGCTTGGAATATCTCCGGTTGAAGTAACCAAAGCCATTTATACTTTACTTAGATTAAAGTTCCACCAATTCCATCGTCGATCGCATACCCAGCGTGGTCAGAAACGAGCTTTTGAGCACCACAAATGCCACCTGGAGTCAAGCTCTTCGTGTAAGCACTCCCCTCACTGGTGTAACCGGGAGCACATTCAAGGCGGTTCTCAAGATCGAAAATAGATTCCTCACTCACTGTTGTGATAGTAATTGGTCTAGGTTGATACTTACTGGTGTTTTTCATCATACCAAGAACAGTAATGATCGCGATGAGTACAAAGATGGACATCAGGGCATTTCGGTTGCTACGGTTAAAGTTAAACATTTATAATGAACATATATTATTTTTTCAAACCGCGTTAAAGATAATTTAATAGTTTCCCTTTAGAGAGTAGATGGACAACGAAATTGTCTTGGATCGCGGAAACACTAATGTTATTAAACTAGATGCTGATGAACAGGCGTTGATGGATGAGATTGAAATATATACCAGTCAACCCAAACCCGTTCGACGACCAGTTCAATCACGTCCTGAGTCGCATACGCAACCACAACACCACGAAGCTATGGATGCTTTTGTAAATCCACACAAACAATCGACTCCTACTCAAGTACACGATGATGAAGAGATTGATTATGGAGAAGATGAACCAACATTTTTTGAAGACAATGACCACATGGGTCAAGAAGATCAGGATGATAAACCTTCCAAGGGTTATAACTCAGTTGATGAAGAAAAGTCTGATCTTATCAACAAATTAGGGCGTCTCGAAAAGAAGGGTTTTACTGTAAACAAAAGACTAACCGCGTACTCGAATGTAGAAGATCTTCGAATGGAAGTAAAACGTATTACCTACAGTATTGACGTGGAGCAATCTGTTCGCTTCTCTCGACGTATGTTGGTAGCTTGTGTGACTGGCTTAGAGTTCCTTAATAAGAGGTATAACCCCTTTGAGATCCAGCTCGAGGGCTGGTCCGAGTCTGTGATGGAGAATGTCGATGATTATGATGGTGTTTTTGAGGAACTTTACGTAAAGTATCGCTCTAAGGTGAACGTTGCCCCAGAAGTGAAGATGATCATGATGCTTGGTGGTTCGGCGATGATGTTCCACTTAACACACAGTATGTTTAAGAGTGCACTTCCCAATATGAATGATGTACTCAAACAGAATCCAGACCTCGTGAAAAATATGATGTCAGCGGTGCAGAGTACAGTTCGGGCTCCATCAGGATCAGCTGATGCGGCCCCGGTCGGGGGAACTGGTCAATATGAAATGCAGGGTCCAGGATTAGATATTTCGAGTCTCATGGGTAGTGTAATGATGCCCCCACCCCCAATGAACACAAAACCACAGGATGCACCACGGAGTGAAGAATTACAATTCGATGACGACATGTCCGATATTGTATCAATATCAGGTGAGTCTACAGGTGGTGAACTCAAGCAGGTAAATGTCGGCACTACCAAACCAAAGAAGACTCGTCGAAAGAAGAAAACAGAAATTAATCTCTAAGTAAAGTATAAATGATAGCGTATTGTCCGCTGGAGGAATTAGAACCTCCCGTGCAACGACAGGATTATGTCGCTGTCAAAAAGGTTGAAACCGAGTCTACGTCTATCACGGGTGTAGAGGAAACTGAATGTAATTATGTCGTCATGGCTTTCATTGTCGGCGTAGTGTTATTGGCCGTCTCTGATTCCATCAGGGCGTAAATGTGTAATTAAGTCTACCGTGGGGTATCATCTCCCTCATAGTAAACCTAATATGTGAATGTAATCAATTTTGTACCTGTAGTGTTATCAACCGTGGGGTTGTCACCATATATGGCGTCAAATGAACCATTTCGAGAACTTAAAAGCTCCACGAAAATGTCATATTTGTACTGTACACTCGCGGCGATGTGCGGATTTAATATAATACCTCGCTTACCTGCAGTTACTATAGGACTCCACGGGTAACTATTAGTTCCACCGAATATAGTTTTAGAACCTATCGCTATATCCAAAGTGGATAAACTCTCATCTTCTGTACCACCTTGTATCTCCAATACCATAGTACTTTGTTCGATTACGGTCGAGCTACTGGTTCTTCTCATCATAGCCACAACTTTAGCGTAAAATGCACCTGTACCAAAATACAATTGAATATCTTTTGCATCTAAAACTGTGCGAGTAAACGTATTTGAGTATTTTTTACACGAAACATGGTCAGAGTTTGTAATTATACCACCATTTACATGTAAAGATGTATTTGCTGCAGCACCACCCAAACCGATTGCAACCTGATCACCAAAATCGATAGAACCACCGACTGTGAGATCATTTTCTATGGTGAGGTTACTATGTACAAACGTTTCCGTCGAGTCTGGGTTTATGTAAACATTACCAGTTGAATCAGATAATATATTTGATGTTCCACCAGTTGTCTTAAACTCTATTATAGCATTACTCGAAGAATGCTCTATTCTATGGACCGCGTCATATACGTGTAATCCCGTTAGTGGGTTTGTGGTTCCAATACCGACGTTACTTGTGTGTGTAATACGAATACCATCTGCATCATTTCCGTTGCGAACCGACCCCAATATTAGTCCAGTTATATCATTATCTACGTCATGGTAACCTCTCATATACCCACCATCTTGATCATTTAAATAGAGAAGCATACCAGTTTTAGTAGTTCCGGAAGAAGCAGCATTACTCGTGAGTTTTAAGACATCTGAATCCGATGTACTAGAATTATGAACATGTACATTGGTCGATGGGGTTTCTGTACCTATACCAAGATGACCCTTATTATCAAATCGAGCAAACTCAAACTGATTTCCTACTGAAATCTCATGAATAAATGTTAATGGACGTAATCCTGTAGCATCAGATTGTATATTTCTGATTATATTTACAGAATCGTCACCAGACGCTAGGGTTGGATTTGTTGTCTCAAACTCTATACCTGTAAGTCTGAACTGACCACCAGCTGTAAACTCAATATTACCAGCTACAACCAATTTATTTGAAATGGCACTTGGTTCAACATCAGGGGCACCACCAATGATAACAGCACCTGTACCTGTTATACGTAAGGGTATAGTACTACCAATTGGTTCTAGTTGTGCAAATGTTTGATCAGATGTTGAATAGGTTTGAAATAAATGTTCGGCGGCAATGTGACGTATTCTAGTAGGACCTTCTAGAGCATCAACACCTTGATTACCTTTGAATATCACTAACTCATTTTGAGCCTGCGAAGCCCCGTACCGTCTTTCAATAAATGCAGTGTTCCCATATAAACTCCCTGCAAGACCACTAAGCTCGAGTTTATTTCCGATCACGACATTACCATCAACTTCTAATGTAGATCGAGGTGCATCTGTACCTATACCAACATTACCACTTGCTCCACCAATGAATATTTCTGTTGCCCCAGAATCTGAAACTTTTGTCGGGTTATTAGTGATTCTAAAGTCACCTTGTGCACCAGCGATACCCACTGACCACCCAGCGTTGCCATTTACATAGCTACTGAAAGCATTTCCTTGGGCTAAATCAGTTTTCGTAGATATAATGGCATCTCCATCGTCATGGTTATGCACCAATAGACCAGGAAGTGCCACACCTTCACACTTGACTTCCAAGAAAGCTGTGGGTTCTCCGTGACCGATGCCAACCTTACCATCACTTCGAATGGTCATGATATTAGTATCCGTCGCATAATTACTATCCGCTAAATTTATATCAAGTCTCGTTCTTGATTGATTATCAGTCATGTCCCATTTTCCCAACTTAAATGCTGCTCTCGCACCATATTTAGATCCAGATCCCTCTCTTGTGAGTTGCATGACATTAGATGTCGAATTGATTACTGATATTTCTGATGTATTGGTAACAATGAGGGGTGTATTAAAATGATTATAGTTGTTACGTCGTACGACTTGTTGATTTATAAATGCGGTACCACCCGATGTTTGGAAGAGACCTTGTGGGGTAGATGTTCCTATACCCACATTACTAGATTCTAAAATAGTCATTTTTGGATTTCCCATTGTTGGTGTGGTACTTGCATAAAAGTTGATACCCTTACCGGATGCCACAATATTTTCAACTCTAGTTTCACCCACTGTAGGACTTGAATATACACGCATCGCTGTGTTTCCAGTCGTCCCCCATACATTACCATATATGACGGCATTACTTCCAGTTACATGAATATTACCAGAAACTGTAAGTCTCTCGGAAGGATTTGTATTCGCGATACCAACAAATCCATTGGAAGTTATTCGCATTCTCTCACTATTTTTAGTCGAAAATCTTATATTTTGATGTGTGTTTGAGGTACTAGCACCATATATTTCGATGGAACTTACATTAGATGCAATTGGACCAGATTTAAGAATGAGTGCATTAGATGTACTATTTGGTCCGGTATTATCCGCGTGAACTAATATATTGGAACTTGACGTTAATATGCTTGTGGTAAGATTTGTAGTTACAGTATTACCTACTATTGTCAAAGTATTTGCGTTTGTTATATTGGCAAATATTTTTGAACCTATAGAAAGTGTATCTGTAGGTGAAAGGTTTGAAAACCCCGAAGGTTTCGTACCAGTTGTACGTAAAGCATTCACCTGAACGTTACTATTTATCACAACTGGTGTAACTGCACCTGAGTTCACTGTAAGTAAGTCACCCACCCTAATACCACCTGTTCCAACACTTAATTTCTGAACATATACATTACCACTACTGTACATGACATTCGACGCGGTGTCATCAAAGAATACATTTGAACCCACACATAGTGTATGAGTTGGGTTTATATTAGCGACACCAACATTACCATCTGTATATAGCTTTCCATATACATGAATGTTAACTGTATTTGAATCGAGGGGAATTGTTTGTCCTATTTCCACACCACCAATTGTGTATGCACTTCCGAATGTCTTTGCAAATATTAGTTCAGTATTGGCTGTGGAATATCCAAACGCGATATTCGCCTCAACACCTGAGTCTTCTGTCATTATGAGAGCATTGTCATACACACCACCTGGTACACCATCTGCCATTTGAATAACTGCATTCGAAACGACAAGGTTATTAGAGTTTTTGTATGTCAAATCATCCGTGATCATTACATTACCTGAAACGATTACGTTACCGGTAACCAACAAATCTCCATTCTCTATGGCGACGTTACCATTTTGAAACAAGGCAATGTTTGAGACAGATGATGCACCAACGACTCCAACTGTAAGATAATCACCCACCGTTAAATTTGATGAATATGTGTTACCAGATACTTTCAATACATTAGATCCCACACTATCAACATAAAACTTATCATTTGTCGTTTTAATCAGATTAGATGCAATCAAGTTAGTACTGGCTACATTACCATCAACGATTACCAAGTCTTGTCGAGTTCTGTTAATCGAAAATCTATCTGAAACCTGAAAATCGTTCGTTGGATTTGCTATATCTACACCGATCTGGGTTGCTGTGAAACGGAAAACATTGGTAAACCCACTGAGTTGTAAATCACCCGTAGAAGCAAGATCACCTGATATGTTAAGATTCGCCGTTGTTATGACATCAGCTTCAATTTCACTAGTGATGATACTTCTGACAGATGTGAGGACACCCTCCTGTTCCAGTGGATCTGCATCCAGTGATGCCACATAAATCTGGTCGAAACGTACTGTTCTTCCCATTTATATTAGCTTCCGAATAAAATTCCAGCTAAACCATCCTTGAATCTAAGTACGTTATAATTGACTGCATACACATATAACGGTTGATTAGTTGGTCTCAATGAACCTTTCTCAGCTCCTCTAACAATCAGTTTAGCGTGATCGAGTCTACTGAAATTACAAGTACCTGATGGATTGTAACTCGATGCATCTAAACAGAAATGATACGCAAAAAAACGTGTATCAAATGTCACATTAGTTGGAAATACATAATTTATTGAACCACCCTTAGATTTATAGTAATTCTGTACAACGTGAAAGTACATAGGAGACATATTTTCTAATAAAGGTGTGCCATTTAACTGAATATCACCAGTCTTAAACGTAAAACGGTCATTTGCGAAATCAGTCGAAGATGTTCCATAACCAAAAAATAAAGATTTGACTGGATGATTAAAAATTGAAATGTCTAGATCATTATGCCCACCAATGTCAATGGTATTATCGTTTACATATGAAAATGGAAATTCGGCTCGTTGAACTTGTGTTATTACAAAATCTATTTGACGTTTTGCCATAGATTCTCTTTCATCTTTGTCTAAATATATATAGTTTCCATATACTTTGATTTGTCTGTCTGCTTCAGTAAATGCTGAAAATTGTGTTTCATCAAAATCGATTTTAATTTCAACCTGATGATATTGAAGTGCAACTAATGGTAGAAATCCGCCATGATCACAGAAGAAGAAATGGAATGGTAAAAAGTTTTTCATACCACCTGGATTTTGTTTATTTGTAAAGTTTTCAGATTTAGTATAGGTTTCAGATAAATATACTGGCCATATTTCACTAAAATAGTCATAATGTTGAGAATCAACCTTTTGTCCACCAATGTATAGACTCACAGTGGAATTATAGAAAAGATTTGAAGACACCGCGTTACCTTCACACCATATACCATTTATAATATCACCTAAAACTGGAATGGTTATACTAGAATCTTTATCAGAAATATTCTGAATGAACTTTGGAGCTTGTGAAAAGTTTGTATGTCGGTTAAACTTCATACGAAAATACGAATGTCCTTCGTCACTATTTAGGTAAACATCTTGCACACCCTTGGAAACGAGTTGTATCAATGCACCAGACATTTAATAAATGGTTAGATTATAAAAATAGACACTTTCCCTGAGGGAAGGCGTCTTTGATCTCTTCTGTATCTTTACCATGTATATTGAAACCACCCTGTTTATAGACCCGCATTCTCTTGTAATACATAGCCGTGAAGAAAGACCATGGATCATGGATATCGTAAATGTGAGGATTGTTTTTCTTACCATTAGTTTCTCTCATAATTCTACCAATACTTTGAGTAATATCCGATTTTGGTGAAGCTAGAATTACTGTATCTAGTGTTGGAATATCAAGACCTTCATGGGCTTGACTGAATGTTGCAAAAATGATTTTCTTCTTTGAAGACTCTTGAAGGGCAGCCTCTTTCATACCACCCATGTAGAGTCCCGAAGTTTTAGGAAAACATTGATGCAACATTTCACAATGTTGGCGTCGGTCGCTGAGTACAAGAAGTTGTCTGGTACCAGCAGAAGCTTTCTTAACGAGTTCTACAAGCATTTGATTTCTCTTTCTATCCTCCACCACTTCTGTAATCATATTTGGCATCGAAACTTTCCCATTTCGCATCGATGGTGGTGGGTTTCTATAATTGAAAGTTTCATATACAATTGGAAATACTTCAACCTGTTCCTGGTTTTTCCTTTCGACTGCGAAGAATGTGGGGCCCATAAACCAATGTAGTACCTTTGTGAGACCATCCTTCCTCTCGGGGGTTGCTGAGAGGCCAAAGATGTGCCGAGGACACATTTTGAAAAGACTTTGACTGAACACCTTAGCACAGATATGATGTGCTTCGTCTACAATTAGGGTACCCACTGTATCAAAGTCGGAGAAATTATACTCCTTGAGGGAAAGAGACTGGAGCATTGCAATCACAAAGTCACAATCAACTTCCTTCTTGTCTTGTTGCACGACACCTATGGTGGCTCCGGGACAAAATTGTTGAATACGTTCTCTCCATTGATCAGCCAGGAACTGTTTATGTACAACAATCATGGTTCGGTAGCCCAACTTACAAGCTATAGCCAAGGATACCGTCGTCTTACCGTAGCCACATGGTAAAGACAGGACACCATGTCCTGCTTCAATTGCTGCTGCAAGTGCCTCATTTTGGTGTGTAGCATCTCTGAGCTCTCCAACGAACTTGGTTTGTATACGGGTGGGTTCCGGTCTTTTATCTTGGGTGGGTTTACCAAGTTTATCAACTCCGTAGAATCTTGGAACGCAGATTCCATTCTTAGTTGTTCTAAAAACTTTAAAAGGTGGTGGAGGAAAACCATAATCACTATTGACTAATTGCCTTACCGTAAGTTCCTTTTTAATTTCCTGTATTGGACCATCACTCACCAAATATCCACTCCTGGTTATAGTTGTCATTATTTACTTATTTAAAGGGGACAAACTTTAAATAAGTAAATGCGTAAAGTAATTGTATCAGAAAACATTAAAAAAATCTTGAAATCTATCGAAGATTGTAAAAATGAAATGATGAAACTTGAAGGTTGTCTTATGGTATTCAATGGGTTTAGGGATGAGGGTCTCGAGACTATTGAATTTCCTTCCGATAAGTCTGAACCCGAGTCGAAGCCTGAGTCGAAGCCTGAGTCGAAGCCTGAGTCGAAGCCTGAGTTGAAGCCAGAGTCGAAGCCTGAGTTGAAGCCAGAGTCGAAGCCAGAGTCGAAGCCTGACCCGAAGCCAGAGATGAAGACCGAGTCAAAACCTCATGACCACACTGATGGCAAACACCACAAACATCACGATATTGAACGTGTACCAAATCTCGGTGCTAATAACCTTACTGGTATTAATGAGGATTATGTTATTGAGACGTGTTAATTGAAATCAACTTCCATGAATACCCACTATAATCACCCTTGTTCCATACACCTACAAAATCAACTTCTATATCAACTTCGTCCCCCCTTATAAGAGATTGTATTGGTTTACCACTTACAATACACATAACTCTCCTATAACGGAATGGCACCTTTATTGTCAGAATATATCCATCTAATGGGTTATATATATGTGAATTTTTTATAAGTCCATTTTTATTATTTTGAACTCTTTTTACTATTTCAGTATAATTTTCAGGAATGACCAAACGAATGTATTTCTTGTCGTTATGGTCATACATGGGTTCGTAAACTTTAGCTACAAACTTCATTGATCTCTATTACGATAAACTAGAATTAAAACTATAAGTGATATAATCAAAATTGATAGTACTTTTGTTAGTAACATATTTTGAAGGGGTTCTCTCGTACCGAAACATTTATGACTGAGAGCTCTAGATACTTCAATTGCCGCTTCTATACTTGAATAAGGTGTATTTCTTGGTGACATCATACCACACATAGCAACATTCGGGCATTTACCAAAAAATGGTAATTGACCATTAAGATTAAGAACACCCGAAGATTGTGTGAATATCCACTTCTCATCATTCCACTCCGCACCCCATCCAAATCTAATTGACTTTGGTAAGGGTACATCCAGTTCACTAAGTACCTGCTCTCTAATTTTTTGTGGATTGGATGTCAATATTTCTTCAGATAGATCACATATGACACATGAAATTGTTTTACCATCCGAAAGAACAACGGGTTGAAGATTCCATTTTGTTGTCGCTGCTATTTCTAAATCATGTTTTAAGGTAACATGTTCATCAAAGTCTAATAGAACGTTTATACATCCATATGTACTTGTCCTAACTTTACTATCAGCATCGGGTCCCCAGTTGTCACCCAAGAACTGTAAAGCTGGACTATTATCTATACACAAAAATAATATACCGTCACCAATAATTGTACCATCTTTAAAACCTGCTTTATAACCATCTTCGAAGTATTCAGTTTCTTTGAGTTCTTTCTCGAATTCAAAAGTTACTCCCTTATTTTCTAATGCTTGTTGCATGGCATCTGACATAATTTTACCAGAAACTCGTTGGGTGTATGGTTTAGATAGCGCAACATCATCGAAACTTTTCACAAACTCAAAGGCGGACATGACATCCCAAGTTACACCATCAATAATTAGGGGGAGATGTTCAATAACCCCTTGTCCACTTTCACTCAGTTCTCCCACAGCATCTTTTAGAGATATACCCATGTATTTTTTAGGTTGACTTAGTACACGAACTGCGAGTGAAGTGAGAGTACCATAATCTTTTAAACTCAAAGATCTGAAAATAAAACTATATGGTCCGTCCTTTGCGGGTTGAAATATCTCATTCCATTCTATCCCCATCTCCTTGAAGAGACTTTGTGTATTGATAAAAGCTTTATCAAAAACCATACGATGTGCGTGAAGATCTCTAACATTTTCATCAGGTTCCCACCATGAACCACCTGCTGATGGTTTTCTGTCATATATCACGATGTCATGATCATCACCTGTTCTGAGTATTTCCCATGCTAAGGACATTCCAGTTGGTCCAGCTCCGACGATATGAACTTTCATTCTACTTATAACCTATATATAATTTTTCATTATTTTTTATTATTGGCGCCAAATATAGTGATGGTGTTAGTGAGAGCGAACATAGTGTTTGTTGTCTTTTAAGGACATTTAATGTTTAAACGCTTTAATTTTTCTTCAAACTCTCTACGTTCACCCGGAGATTCAATTTCTTTACCAGAGTTCAGAGCTTCAATTTCGGGACCCGTAAGTTGCATAGCATTTACACGAAAGTCCATGAACGCCTCCATAGAATGGGGTACCAGGGGTTGGACAAGTTCATATATAGCCGTGGCATAGTCTCGGATTTCCTTTTGAGCATGATGGTC